>Ga0307310_10000457_pt1 | contig 13496 bp, 13 predicted proteins | sample ER_DNA_197_FD_194502 | JGI IMG/M metagenome (GOLD analysis project Ga0307310, IMG submission 194502) | Bulk soil microbial communities from the East River watershed near Crested Butte, Colorado, United States - ER_DNA_197 | ecosystem: Environmental > Terrestrial > Soil > Floodplain | place...
GAGCCGAGGAGCCGTGGCACCTCAGTAGTGCGAGCGGGGGAAGAGCACCGCCCCCTCAGGGCCTTCGATCTCACAGATGACGTCGTTCTCGGTGTACAGCAGGCAGAATATCCCGGCCACCTGCCAGCGTTGCCACCACAACATCATGACTCCGCGGTCGGCTCCGGAGAACAGCGAGTAGGGGCGCCGTCCGTCCCTGAGTGCCACGTGGGTATGCACGGTGCCCCGCCACCGGGAAGGGCCGCAGGTTTCGAGCGAGGCGCTGGCGGCGATCCCGAGTGAATCGGATCGGGCAGGGTCGAGCGGGAACACATCGGAGATCCGAACCGTGTCGCCCTCGATGGTTGCAGCCAGGCAGGCAACCCTCTCGGCCTTGGCGTTCAGACTGGACTGCCAGAGCTGATGCAGCAGGGGGCGAGCATCCGGATCGAACTGGAACGCCGTCGGGATGGGACCCGGCGAACCAGCAGCGAGGAGGAGAACGGCCAGGGCGCTGAGTCCAATACTCCATCGAGCCGGCATGCCGATCGGCCTACTTTCCCGATCCCGGTGCGCTTCCGATAGCCACTCCCCAGGGAATCTTCCCTACGGGAATGGTCTTGATCACCTGCAGCGTTTTCGTATCCACTACACTCACGTCGTTGGACGGCCCATTCGCGGTGTACAGCTTACTGCCATCCGGAGTAAGCGCTATGCCCCAGGGGCGCTGCCCCACCTTGACCGATCCAGTGATCTTGTTGGTAGCGGGGTCGATCACCACGACGGTTCCTCCCCGTCCGGTGGCCACGTACACCCGGTCCCCGTCAGGAGAGACGCGGACGCCCATCGGCTTCGCATCCTTCGGCAAAGATATCGTCGCGAGTACCCGGTTGTTGGCCACGTCGATGACGGAGACGGTGCCTCCCACCTCGGCGGTCGCGTAGGCACGCTTCCCGTCCGGGGTAAAAGCCACGTCGCGAGGCCGCCGACCAACCTTGATCCGGGCCTTCACTGCACCAGTCGCCGCGTCGAGGACCCTGATGGACGTGTCGCTCTCGGCGGTGACGTAGACGATCCTGCCATCCGGGCTGATGCGCACCCCTTCAGGCTCGGCGCCAACCTTCACCGTTGTATCAATGGTGCCCATCTGGACATCGACCACGGACGCGCTGCCGGCATCCTCATTTGAGATGTAGAGCCGCTTGCCGTCGTTGGTGATGTCGAACTGCTCCGGATCGGAACCGCCCGGCAACACCCGCCGGACCCGGCGGGCGACCACGTCCACCTCTGCGATGCCGTCCTTGGTCTTGTCTGCTTTCAGCTTCTCGCACTCCTCATCAGGCATGCTGGGCGGGCATTTCGGTGATCCACTGAGCGCCACATAGACCGTGCGACCATCCGGGCTCACCTTGACCCCGCGCGGGCGGGTGCCGACCGCAATGGTTGCCACCACGCTGTCGGTCTGGGTGTCGATGACGCTCAAGTTCTGGGAGTCTTCGTTGGTGACGTAGGCCAGCTCCCCGACGGAGCCCGTGCTGGTCGAAGCGGCTGCCGTTGTGTCAGCCCGTCCGCCGAGGGAGGGATGCTCCTTGCCGCAGGCCGCAAGCACGAGTGCAGCCACCGCTGTCAACCTGAGCCCGTTCGCTACGCTCAAAGCTTGCCCTGAGCCATGCGAAGGGGCAGGCTCCGCGAAGCATCTAGTGAGGCGCATCGAAAATCCCCTTGTCCCGGTTACGCGTCTGATCGAGTCCCTGAATGCGATCCACCCCGACCGCCTGGGTGAAGATCGCCCCGTCGATGTTGGCTTTGGCCAACTTGGCACCGGTGAGGTCCGCCCGGGTCAGGTCGGTCTGAATCAGGTCGGCGTTCATCAGGTTGGTGCGGGCCAGCTTGGCATTGGTCAGGTTGGCGTGTGACAAGTCTGCCTTGAACAGGTTGGCATCGGACAGGTCGGCTCCGCTCAGATCGGCCCCTACGAACGTGGCCCGCATGACGCCCATCGATTGGTTGCCGGGGTCGGCGCCGGCATTCGACCGCCGCAGATTGGCTCCGCTCAAGTTGGCGCCTCGCAGGTACCCGATGATGCGGGTCCCCGCCAGGTTGGCGTTGCTCAGATCGGCCGATTCGATGATGGTTGCAAAGAGGCTGGCGCCCTCGAGATTGGCGCGCTGAAGCTTGGCCCGCCGAAGCACGCTGCCGTCCAGGTTGGCCTTGGACAGGTCGGCGTCGGTCAACACTGCATCGGTCAGATCGGCGGTAAAGAGGTTCGCTCCGATCAGCTTGGTGCCGGCCAGTCGGGCACCGGCAAGATTGGCGCGCTTGAAGTCCACCCCACTCAGGTCCAGGCCGCTCAGGTTGGCCTTTCGCAGGTCGGGAGCGGTGTCCTCCGTCGCCGCCGCGAGCTTCGTCTTGAGCTGAGCGGGGCTCATGCGAGTCGTCGGTGTATCGACCTCACTCGCGGAGTTGGCAGCCTTGACAATCCGCCGCGCGAGGGAATGCGCGCCGCCTTTGGCGATATCCTCGGCGATTCCCTTCAGCTCGAACTCATCGTCGAGAAGGCGCCGTCCGCTCGCGACATCGGTCAACTGACCCGAGAGGTACCAGATGAGATTACTGGTCTTGCTCAGCTTTGACGTCACCATCCAGGCCGCTCCGGCTTTCTTGCTCACCTGGCGCCGGCACTCCAGGGTGACGCAGTCGACACCGCCCGTCTCTGCCTGCGTGGTAGCTTGGGCCAGGCCGGCGGAGTCGAGGACCTGGAAGTCTCCGGAGCGTTCGAGGTCTGTCCGTAGAATGCTGTCGGTCATCACGGCGACCAACGGATCGCGTTGCTCGAGCGAATTGGCGCCCTTACCGTAGAATGCGACGTCAAAGAGGGCCAGCCGCGCTTTGGGCCGGGCTGTCTGGGCGGGAGCGGTCGTGGCAAACGCAACCAATCCGAGCAGGCTGATCAGGTATACTCGCATCGCTTTCAGGTTCCTGGCTTCACGGCGGGCCGGCCGGGCGCGATCTTGGCATCGCTCCGGCCCTTCACATACAAGTAGATCTTCTCGATCGTCGGCAGCTCCATACCGAGCGCGCACCAGGATGGCATCCCCTTCGGGGGCCGGCCGGCACAAACGGTCTGGATGAAGAGCTCCTTGGTATTGATCGGCCCGGTCGGCTTGAGGGACAGGATGAGGTGCGGCGCGATGGTGGTTCCCTGAACGTCTTCTCCGTGGCAGCGCGCGCAGTTCAGATTGAACTGCTTCCAGCCGTCATACACGTCCTGAGGGACCGTATCCCGCGGGGCTTGGTGATATTCGTCCCGGAGCTCCTGGGCGCGCGCAACGGTGGTCACTGCACCGAGGGCCAGGAAGAGGCCGACCAGACTCCTGCAACGCAGAACGATCCAGATAGGCGTGCGCATGCTGGCGGTGCGATCCTTTCGTACGGAGCGGGGTTGCGACGGGTTGCTCGGATGAAGAAACGCTATCGGGTCGTGGCTCGCCCTGAATCGGCCGGGACCCCACTATCGGCCTTGATCGGGAAAACCGGCACCCCGTACTCCTTCAGGATGGCCTGGATCTCGGGTCCCTTGCGGTCGAGCACTTTCTGGAGGCTGTCGCGCAGCGCCGCGTCCTTGCGCCGGACGGCCATGCCGATGTCGAACCGGAATGGCAGGTCGCTCAGTGAATCGCGCTCTGCCAACGGCCGCAAGGAGAGAGGGACGGCGGACTGCTTGGCGAAGTAGCCGGCCAGGGGACCCCACACGATTGCGACGTCGATGTCCTTCTTGGCGACGTCGTTCACGATGTCCTCGGGCCGCTCCGTGGTGGTGTAGAACGTGCTGTAGCCCCTGAGATTGCCCACGACGCCGTACTTGCTCAATGCCATGGCTGGCGGGGTGTTCTCGGCGTCGGAGTTGAGCAGATTGACTCCGATGCGAAGCTTCTTGAGCCTGGGGTCGGCCAGGGACTTGATATCCAGACCGCTATCCTTGCGGGTCACGAAGACGTAGCCGGAACGGAAGTACGGCTTGGTTACGCTCGCGATATCCAGCGCCGGTGGTGCCTCGATGGCCAAATCGCAATACCGGCCATTCAGCGCCCGGGCAAAGAAGCCTCGCCGCACCGGCCACCAGGCGTACTCGACCTTTGCGTTCCACTCCTTCGCGATCAGCTCGGCGATCTTCTGCTCGAATCCTTCACCCTTTTGATTGGACAGCGGCATGTTGTCCGGATCGGCGCAGACCCGGATGATGCCGGGCTTCTCGACGTTGGGACGCAGCGTTTGGGCGGTCAGCCTGACAGGGAAGGCGGTAGTGCCGGCCAGAGCCAGCACGGCGGCGATTCGGACTAAAGGGGGGCAGGGCATAGCCATCGTTCCGGGTAGAAGGACGAAACGGCGCCGGAGCGAACAGCACTCCGGCGCCGTCTCTCATTCTGTAATGTACCCCCGGGAAAGGCTGGAGGCGAAACCCCCAGCCCTCCCAGACCCAGCTTACTTCATCGGCGAGTTCTTGAGCGCGAAGACCGTCAGCACGCCACCTTGGTTGCTGAAGTTGCCCGCGTCGCCGAACGCGCCCAGCGCGCCCAGACCAGCGGTCGGATCTTCGGCGCCGATGCCGGCTGCTACGCCGATACCGGCCCAGCCGCCGATGCCGGAAAGCACGGCCACATACTGCTGGCCATCCGGACCGTTGTAGGTCATCGGGTTTCCGATGATGCCGGACGGGGTCTTGTACTGCCACAGGCTCTTGCCCGTCTTAGCATCGAGTGCCTTGAGCCAGCCTTCCATGGTGCCGTAGAACACTATGCCACCAGCCGTGGTGAGCGCCCCGCCGTAGGCAGCGAGGTTCTCCTTGTTCGACCACACGGCCTTGCCCTTCATCGGGTCCCAGGCAATGAAGTTGCCACGGTGACCACCCGGGCCGGGGAACATCCGCACGATCGCGCCGACGTACGGCTGACCGGCGGTGTACTTCACCTCGACGCCTTCATAGTCCATGCAAATGTGGTTGGCCGGGACGTAGAAGAGGCCGGTCTGCGGCGAGTAGGCCGCGGGCTGCTGATCCTTGAAGCCGATCGCCGCGGGGCAGATGCCCTCGGTGTTCTTCTTCGAGGTGGTGCCGTACTTCGGATCCTTCTCCGGCACGCCGGTGGTCAGATCAACCCGCTTGGCCCAATTGACCGGGCCGTAGGGCTGCGCCACCAGGACCTTGCCGTTGGTACGGTCGAGGGTGTAGCCGAAGCCGTTCCGGTCGAAGTGCGCCAGCAGCTTCTTGCCACCGCTCTCGAAGAGCACGTTCTCGTTGACGCCATCGTAGTCCCACTCATCATGCGGCGTCATCTGGTAGGCCCACTTCACTTCCCCGTTGTCGGGGTTGCGGGCGAAGATGGTCATTGACCACTTGTTGTCGCCCGGACGCTGGTCGGGGTTCCACGTGCCGGGGTTACCCGTGCTGTAGTAGAACAGGTTCAGCTCGGGATCGTACGAATACCAGCCCCAGGTGGTGCCGCCGCCCCGCTTCCACTCGTCGCCCTGCCAGGTCGAGACGCCGAGGTCCTTGCCCTTGTGGGACGGATAGTTGGTGTTGGCGTCGCCCGTGCTGTAGCCGCGCCAGACCTCTTTCCCATCGTTCACATTGTACGCCGTCACGCGGCCACGGACGCCGAACTCACCGCCCGAGATACCGGCGATGACGATGTCCTTGATCACGATCGGGGCGTTGGTCATCGTGGAGCCCTGCTTGTAATCCGCGTTCTTGACCTTCCAGAGCTCTTTGCCGGACTTGGCATCGAGCGCGAGAAGCTCACCCTGGAGCAGCTGGATGAAAATCTTGCCGCTCGGGTGGTACGCGGTGCCCCGGTTGACCAGGTCGCAACAGGCGATTGGAATCGCGTCGGGCGACTGGTTGGGCACGTACTTCCAGATCAGCGGCGCGCCGGCCTTGGACAGATCGAGCGCGTACACGATGTTCGGGAAGGACGTATGGACGTACATCACGTTGCCGATGACGAGCGGGTTGCCCTCGTGCCCCCGAAGCGTCCCGGTCGAGAACGACCAGACGGGCCGGAGCTCGGCCACGTTTGCCGTCGTGATCTGCTTGAGCGGGCTGAACCGCTGCAGGCTGTAATCACGACCGGTCATGTGCCATTCGCCCTCGGGCGCATTCAGGGTCCAAGCCCCTGACCGCGCCGCTTGGGCGCTGGCTGACATCGCCACGGCTACTGAAAGACCCGCGGCGAGCCCGCCAGACACCACCTGCTGTGTAAAACGGTTCATAACTGACCTCAGGGAAAAGGGTGGTTCAACTGCTCTACTACATTCGTGAAAGTTTGGACAAGTCTTGGGACATCTATTGGAAACGCTCAAGTGGCCGGTGGCCCACGCTCGACTGTTGGCGGCATCCACCGGCGGAGCGTGGTCGCAGTGCTGGAACGTCTACGCGAGAGCGGGGCCCGTTGGATGCGTTTCGCGCGGAACTGAGAATGTGGCTTGGGAGAGGGTGGCCCGGAGGGGGCCGACTGAAGAGGTGCGTCGCCGATCAGGCACTGCGGCATATTCGCCGCGCAGTGCCGCCAGAGCAGATCTGGCCACCAGTGCCGCGCCGTACGGGGGTGCGGCGAGGAACGGATTGGTGAAGGAGCGGCAACTAACGGGAACAAACCCATCTCATCTCTCAGCAACGCCGGTGAGCCATTGTGTGCCTGTATAGAAATGCAGTCGGGGAAACGGCATACAGCTCGTACTCATGCCGCCGCAGAGTTCTCGGTTCGTCCCCCGGTGGGCAGGTCAGCACGACAGTAACAGGCTGGCGCCCTAAGGGCCTGCCGATTCGCCGACTACGGGAGCTGAGAGGGGTCAGTATACACCCCGTAAAATGAACTGTCAATGAGGCCTATGAGGGTCTGGAGGCCCTCCAGACCTGGGCCCCCTGAGCAGCAAATCCGCCCTGGAAAACCGACCCGCTTTCGCCCATGGCACCACGTACCCGCCGGGCCAGGTCGACGGCCGTATCCGCACTCTCTACCAGCCCATACGCCGCTGGGCCCCAGGAGCTCTGGCCCACGCCTTCGGCGCCCCAGCGGGCCATGCTGGAGATCAACTCCTCCGTCTGTCCCGGGGCGAACACGCCCCCCTGCTGTCCGGCAAACCAGGAGCCGGTGATGCGTTGCACCGCCGAGAGCGCCTGCCCGAAGCTCGGTAGGTCGGCCTCGACCAGTGCGGGAAGCAGCTGCATCAGCACCAGATGCGACACCCGCTCCACGTCGCGGTCCGGCGGCGTTGGGAGCTCCTCGAATGCCCTTGCCTCGGCATCGCCGCTGAGACCCGATCGGCCTGAAGGCACCGCCACGACGCAGTGCCAGGTCTCCGGGATCGGGAAACGCGCCAGCAAGGGCGCGAGCTCCTCGGTGCCGGGCTTGCGGCCGCCCTCCACGATGAACCCGCCGAGCGCGAAGGTCCATGTCCCGATGGCGGAGCGTTTACCCCGCGCCGTGGCGCGAGCCAGCTCCACCGGATTGGTCGCCAACCCGTACAGCTCGGCCAGAGCCCGAGCGACCGCCAGCCCCAGCTGGGTACCCGAACCCAGGCCGGCGTGACTCGGAATCGTTCGATGAACGGTGAGACGAACGCCGCCGGAGAGTTGATGGTGGGACAGGAAGCGGGCGGCAAACTCGATGGCCCGGTCCGCGTCTAGTCCCTCAGCCGTGATGCCGCTCGCCGGCTGGGCCTCGAGAAGAAGCGAGGGCGATGGAATCGCGGCACCGAGTCCCCCGAAACAGCGTCCCAGGCGGCCGCGGAGGTCGAGCACACCAAAGTGGAGCCGTGCCGGGGCCTCGACGAAGACGCTACCGCGATCTGACATACTGGGTGAGGAGGTCCATCGCCTCCCGCTCTCGCGGCCCGGCGGTCTTGTCTACCACGACCTGAAGTCGGGCGTACTCCTCCCGGATCTGCTCGGCCGGGAGCAGGTGGGTGCGGGTTGCGAGGATTGCTGCTTCCAGGACTGCGTGCCGCGCCCGATTGAACCCGATGAACTCGCGCCTGGTTCCTCGGTGCACCACCTGGGCCTCGATCCGGGACCGCGGCGGCGTCGCATCGATGGTCACGACCCGGAGCTCCCGCCAGGAGCAGGCGGCTTCCAGGACGGCGCCCTTCACGATGGTCGCTGGTATGAAAGGGAACTGGGGACTGGAGATGGCGCCCTGCGCGAACAGCATGGCGTCGTCGGTGAGGTTGACCACCGCCACCCCGGTGGCGTTGAGGTTCCGGAAGGTGGTCGTCTCCAGAAACGGCTTGAGGACGATGGTTTCGTCACCCCACTCGACCCCCATTGGAGCGAAGTTGATCGATCCGTTCGCATCGACCGTGGTGACGATACTCTCGATGATCACCGGACGAGATCGACCGGTGGTGGAGCGGTGGCGAGGGTATTCACCTGCTCCACGGCGGGTAATGCGCCGTCGGCGGCGTGAGGCAGCGGCCGCGGCGTGGCCGGCACTCCGTGCAGGAAGTGATCGAGCAGGCGGTATCCGTGCTCGGTCAGGACCGACTCGGGATGAAACTGCACTCCATGCACCGGATGCTCGACATGCTGAACCGCCATAATCTCCCCGTCCTCGGAGGTGGCCGTGACCTGGAGGCAGGGCGGAACCGACGCGGGTGCGATCACCAGCGAGTGGTAGCGGGTGGCGGTAAAGGGGTTGGGCAGCCCGGCGAAGAGGCCGGTACCCGAGTGATGGATCCTCGAGGTCTTGCCGTGCATCGGCATTCCGGCCCGAACGATTTCCCCCCCATAGGCCGCCCCGATGCACTGGTGACCCAGGCAGACGCCGAGAATAGGGATGCGTTGGCCGACGCGACGCACGACCTCGGTCGATATCCCGGCCTCGGCTGGTGAGCACGGGCCCGGCGAGATGATGATGTGGGAGGGCGCCAGCGCAAATATCTCGTCCACCCCGATGGCATCGTGTCGGCGGACCAGCGGATCGTCGCCCAGTTCCTGCACGTACCGAGCGAGGTTGTAGACGAAGGAGTCGTAGTTGTCGATGAGGAGAATCATTTTTCCGCTAACGTCTCGATCAACGCCCGCGCCTTGTCCAGCGTCTCTCGATACTCCAGCTCGACATCCGAATCCGCCACAATGCCACCCCCGGCCTGAAAGTATACCTCACCGCCGAGGGCGAGATAGGTTCGGATGACAATGCTTGTGTCCATGGCGCCGGTCGCGCTGAGGTAGCCGATCGACCCGCAGTAAACCCCGCGCTGGGTCGGCTCCAGCTCGGCGATGATCTCCATGGCCCGAACCTTCGGGGCGCCGGTAATCGAGCCGCCGGGGAACGCCGCGCGGATGAGGTCCACAGCGTCGGCGCCCGGTGCCAGCTCACCGAGCACTGTGGATACCAGATGATGCACTGTCGGGTGGTGCTCCAAGGCGAAGAGCTCCGGGACCCGTACCGTGCCGGGGCGGCATACTCGGGAGAGATCGTTTCTCAGCAGGTCCACGATCATCACGTTCTCCGCCCGGTCCTTGGCACTCTCGGCCAGTGCGCGTCCGAGCGCCGCGTCGTGCATGGGTCCCAACCCGCGCGGCCGGGTGCCCTTGATAGGCCGGGTCTCGACCAGCCGCTTCTGGTCGAGGCGAAGGAACCGCTCGGGAGACGCGCTGAGCACGGCGAGGTCGTCGAAGGCGAGATAGGCGGCAAACGGAGCCGGGTTCCGTTTCCGGAGCCGTCGGTAGAGCGCAAACGGCGGTTCGGTCAGGGCACTCTGGAAACGTTGGGAGAGATTCGCCTGAAAGATGTCGCCAGCGATGATGTACTCGCGCACCCGGGCTACCGCATCGAGGTAGCCCCGGTGGGTGAAGGTGGAGCGAAGACCGATCTCGGCAGCTCCGTCGATCCCGGAAACGGGATAGGACGGGGCGGCGGGGCGGCGGGGCGGCGGGGCAGCAACTGCACCTGAGGTTTCAACTTCCCCGCTGCCCCGCCGCCCCCCCAGTCGCGCCCGCACCAGATCCATCCGTTCCCGGGCCCGCCGCTCCCGCGCCGCCGCCTCGGTCTCAGGAAGTCCGGTGGAGATCAGCCAGGCGGTGCCGATCCGGTGGTCCCAGGCGATCACCCAGTCATACAGACCGAGCACCAGATCCGGAATCGCCAGATCATCATATCGAGGGACCGGAAGCCGCTCGAGCAGCGCCCCCCAATCGTATCCGATGTACCCGGCCAGACCTCCCTGAAAGGGAGGCAGTCCGGAGACCGGCTCCACCGCGGCACGCGGCAGATACGAGCGGGCCGCACTCAGTGCGTCGCCGGAGACCCGGTTCCAGGCCGGGTCCGCCCTCCGTCGTATCTCGGTCGTGGCGCCTTTGCTTCGGACGATGAGGACGGGGTCGGCGGCGAGAAAGGAGTACTGCGCGTCGGGGTGCTGCGTGGCCGCGCTATCGAGGAACAACAGGTAGGGAAGATCGAGAAAGCGGCTGCAGACTTCGGCGGGATCCGCCGTTTTGCCCAGCGGCTCGACCAGCGGCGCAAAGCCACTACTCATTCGCTGCTGGTCCGACTGCCCCGCTGCCCCGCTGCCCCGCTGCCCCGCCGCTTCGACCGCTGAGTCAGCTTCACGTGCTCCGACTTCACATCGTCCGGCGGCGTGAGGTAGCCCCAGCTGAGCGCGCCTTCCTGGCGGTAGGTCTTTCCCAGTGTGATGGCCAGCTTCGCCTTCATCAGCTCGCGTCCCAAGTAGAACGCGTGGGTGGGCTCGTCCACGCCGAGCTGGGAGAAAATCACCTGGATGTCGGTGCCGCGGATGAATATCTCGTTGTTGAATACGGTGATGGTGTCCCGGTCGGTAAAGATCCGGAAATTCGGATCCCGCACCTCCGAATGCAGGCGTCGGAGCTCTGATTCATCATACGCCAGGATCTCCGGGTCCTTCACCGTGACCAGCCGGTCGTCCACTCCCTTGGGGACGGTGCGATTCGCCACCGCGTGGTGCATGAGCCGCCGGGCGATGTCGATCTCCCGGACCGCGCCGCGAGCCCAGGGGATCACTTCGGTAGTGAGCACGGCGCGGACCCCGATTTCCTCGCAGATGGCGAGCAGCAGCGCGTTGACACCGGTCGAGTCGGCGCTGGTGAGCTCGGTGATGTTCCCGACCCCCATCAGCTGGGCAGTGGTCGGGTAACGCCGATGGATCTCGGCGTACCGCTCGAGGGACGCCATGAAGCCGAAGCCGATCGGCTCGATGACCGGGTCGATGAGGTACCGAACGTTCCAGCGTTCCAGCGACTCGATGCTGCGGTCGAGTGTATCCAGCCCCTCACCGAAATCCGGAATCACCACAACCCGCACGTCGGTGCCGCTCAGCTCGCGGGCGACCTCCAGATTTGACTTGTTGATGCTGAGCACCAACTCGGCCCCGGCCTCCGCCCCGGCGATGATCTCGGCCGGCTCGAAGCTGTCCACGCTGACGCGCATTCCCGCCTCGCGCAGCTCGCGCACAGTGGTGCTCAGCTCAGGGAAGGGAAGGCCGGGGGTGCAGCCGATGTCGATGAGGTCCGCGCCGCTGGCGCGGAAGTAATCCGCCGCGGCCCGGCACTGCACGCGCGAGAGCTTGGGGGCGTTGTTGATCTCGGCGAGGATCTCGATGGAGTAGGAGCCGTAGTTCTGCGCGGCCGCCGCCTGGCCGAAGTAGCGCGGGATCTCCCGGAGATCCTTGGGACCCTTCTCCGCCGTGACCCCGAATCGTCCGGTCAGAACCGCGGCGTCGCCCTCGCACAGGCCGGGTATCAGAATCAGGTCGGTCTCCGGGGGTACTTCGAGGAACCGGGTGATCCACGGGGTGGTCATCAGGGCGGCCACGGTGATCTTCATGACCGCCACCTCTGCCTCGAACGCGGGCTGCATCTCTTGGAGTACGCGCCGCAGCGCGGGCTCGGCGAGCTTGCCGGTGACAAATAGAACCCGGCGGGGAAGCGGGGAAGCGGGGAAGTCCGCTCCGTTGCCGGGAGCAGTTCCGCTCTCCTGAGTCACTTTCCCGCTTCCCCGCTTTCCTGCTTCCCCGCCTACTTCGGATCGCCCGGCCGGACCCACTTGTTGGGCGTGCCCTCCAGGGCCCCGCCTTGGGGTTTCCAGAGGATGACCTCCTCGATCTTACGGGCCAGCTCGAAATCCTTGTCGCTGATCCCACCGGCGGCGTGATTCTGCAGCTTCACGATGACCCGGCCCCAGGTGACGGTGAGATCCGGGTGGTGATATGCCGCCTCTGCCAGATATCCCACGGCGTTCACCAGCATCAACGTCGTGGGCCAGCCGTCGGTCTTATACACCCGGCGGATCCAGCCGTCCTCGTAGTACCAGCCGGGCAGCTCCTTCAGCCGCTGGTTGATCTCGGCTTCGTTGTAGGTGCGTTCCTTGGTTGCCGGCATGTTGCCTCCAGGTGGTCGTTAGTCGTTAGTCGTTAGTCGTTAGTCGCTAGTCGTTAGTCGTTAGTCGTTAGTCGCTAGTCGTTGGTCGCTGGTCGTTTGGTCGAGAGTAACTAGGAACCAGTGACTAGCGACTAGTGACTAGCGTCTAGCGACTATCTCACATCACCACTCCCCCGTTGACCATAATCGTTTGTCCGGTGAGAAACGCCGAATCGTCTGAAGCCAGGAAAAGTGCTGCGTCGGCGACGTCCTCGGGGGTGCCCCAACGACTCAGCGGGGTCATCTCGATGACCTTCTGCCGGAATTTGGGGTCGGCCTGTTCACCGAAGGCGGTCTCAATGAACCCGGGTGCAAGAATGTTGACTCGGATCTCGGGCGCGACATCCCGGGCTAGTGATTTGCTGAAGCTGGCGATCCCCCCCTTGGCCGCCGAGTAGATGCCGGGGTTCTCGCCCTCCATTCCCTGGATCACGTGATCCCACGAGACATTGATGATCGCCCCGCCTCCGCGGCCCCGCATCAAATCCACGGCGGCCCAGGACGCTAGCACCGTTCCTCGCAGATCGACCGACAGCACGAGGTCGAGCTTTTCGAGCCGCGAGAGCCGGCCGCCTTCGCCGGTGAGGATATCCGCACCGGCGTTGTTGATCCAGACATCGAGCCGATCGAAGGCGTTGCGAAGCTGATCGACGAGCAGATCGATGTCCTCGCGCCGGCTGACATCGGTCCGCATGATCTCGGCTCGCCGACCCAGGGCACGGATCTCCCGTGCGGTGGCTTCGGCACCGGCCTGGTTTTTCCGGTAAGTGATTGCGAGGTCTGCCCCGGCTCGCGCGCAGCGGAGCGCGATGGCGCGGCCGATCCCACTCGACGCTCCGGTGACCAGCACGATCTTCCGCTCCAGCACTCCCGCCCGCCTCCCCTCCGGCACCGGCTCGTGGTAAGTTCTTAAATCCTAACATATCAGCGCGTTAGCATCTCACAAGGGAGCCTCGTTGCAGCTGCTGGTGAGTGTGAGGTCGGCGGATGAAGTAGGATCGGCGCTCGCCGGCGGGGCCGACATCATCGATGCGAAGGAACCCGACCGGGGCTCCTTGGGAGCCGT
>Ga0307310_10000458_pt1 | contig 13475 bp, 11 predicted proteins | sample ER_DNA_197_FD_194502 | JGI IMG/M metagenome (GOLD analysis project Ga0307310, IMG submission 194502) | Bulk soil microbial communities from the East River watershed near Crested Butte, Colorado, United States - ER_DNA_197 | ecosystem: Environmental > Terrestrial > Soil > Floodplain | place...
ACGACCGGATTCGAGAGCTGGTCGATCAGCCTTGCCGGCGACACGTGGACGAAGATCGCCAGCACGGGCAGCACGAGGAACGCGAGCGCGAGCGCGGCTGCGAGGAAGTAGGCGGCCGAGAGTAGCGCTCTGCGCATGTTCAGGTGCTCGGTTTCTTCTTCGGGATCGCGAGGAAGCCCGCGGCGAGCAGCTTGGCCTGGCCGGCCTTGCTCAGGATCTCGTTGATGTACCGCTGCGCCGCTGCCTTGTTCGAAGACGACGAGACGATCGCGATCGCATAGCTGACCGTCGGCTGTGCCCACGTGGGAACCTTCAACACGTTCACCTTGCCCGGCACGGTCCTCGCATCCGTGGAGTAGACGAAGCCGGCGTCCGCCTCGCCGAGCGCGACCTTCGCGAGCACGCTGCGAACGTCCGACTCGCGGCTGACGACATTCGGAAGCACGCGCGCGCTCAGCCCCATCCGCTTCAGCACCTGAAGCGTGTAGCTGCCGACCGGAACGGCACTCGCCGCGATGACGAGCTTCGTGCCCGGCCTCCTCAGGTCGTAGAGGCCGTGGATGCCGGCGGGATTCGACGTCGGCACGACGAGCACGAGCTGGTTGCGAGTGAAGACCACCGGCTTCTGTACGAGGCCCTTCGCAAAGAGCTGGTCGGGGATGGTCGGGTTCGCCGACGCGAACACGTCGGCCGGCGCTCCTTGCGTGATCTGCGCGGCGAGCGTGCTCGACGCGCCGAACGAGTACCTCGGGCCTGCGTCGATCTTGGGGAAGAGATCTGTGAGCGACGAGGCTGCGTACACCGTGATCCCACCGACCCCCGGGCGCGCTTCGGCTCCGGCGGCCGTCACGAACGCGATGGCGAGGAGCGCTGCGATGGGGCGAATCGTCTTCATCAGTGCTCGACCATGACCGACGTCGACTTGATGACCGCGACGACATGATCGCCGGGCTTGAGGCCGAGCTCCTCGACCGCGTCGGCGGTGACGATCGCGGTCAACACAGCCGGCTCGGCGATGACGAGCTCGACCTTCGCCATCAGGCCCTCCACCCGGACGTCTCGTACGACGCCGCCGAAGCGGTTCCGCGCGCTGATGTGATGCTCCGCGCCCGGGCCGCCGCCGAGCCGCTCGATCTCCTGCGCGGAGACGATCCGGCGGTTGCTCGAATCGCGCTTCGTCTTGATCCGGCCCTGGCTGTCCCAGCGGCGGAGCGTGTCGAGGCTGATCCCGAGTGTCCGGGCCGCCTCGCTTGCGCTGTAGAAGTCCCTTGGCATCCCGTCCCCCTAGTTCGCGAACGCGTCCAGCGCGTCCGAAGCCACGTCGATCGTCAACTCAGGTGCTGAGCCTCGCTCGCCGCGATCCGCGTCCTACCAAAGCCCGTGTTGCCTGTGCAATGCCTATGAAGGAATCGTATCACCCGAGCATGGCTTCGATCACACGGGCCACGCCGACATAGAGCCGACTCCAGCCCAAGATGGAAGAGCCTCGCTTGCGCGAGGCTCTTCCACGATCAGTACGCGTGCCCGGTGATCGCCTTCGAGATCGCGAAGCTCACGACGATGAGCACCGCGGCGAGGAGGACGATCACGAGGAGCGCTATCGGGAGCATCCGCCACGGGTGGTGGTCGAAGTCCGCGTGTGGCGCATGCGGGTGAGGCAGATGTGGGGTCGCCATCGACACCACCTCCTTCGTCTGGAGGATACGCGCTAGATCGTGCGGTACGAGAGCTCGACGCGACCGCCCGACTCTCCGCTCCGCACGATCGCGTCGCAGATCTCCGCGGCGCGATAGCCGTCCTCGAACGTCGCCCCGTATGGCGCGACGTCGGAGTCGTCTGCGATCGCGCGCAACATGTGATGGAGCTCGTGCACAAAGGTCTCGCCCCAGCCGATGATGTGCCCGGGCGGCCACCAGTGCTCCCAGAACGGGTGGTCGGCTTCCGAGACGAGGACGGTCTTGAAACCGCGCGCACGGTCGCCGTCGGCGCGGAAGACCTGCAGCTCGTTCAGCCGCTCCATGTCGAAGGCCACCGACCCCTTGGAACCGTTGATCTCCCACTGGAACGCATTGCGGCGGCCGAGCGCGAGCCGCGACGCCTCGACCGTGCCGACGGCGCCGCTTTCGAACTCGACCGCGGCCTCGACCGCATCGTCGACGCCGCGGCCCGGTAGAAACGTCTTCACGAAGCCCGACACCGAGCTGATCTCGCCCGCGAGGAAACGCGCGAGATCGACGACGTGCGCGCCGAGGTCGCCGAGCGCGCCGGAGCCGGCCTCGTCTGTGCTGAAGCGCCAGGTGTCGAGCGTGGGATCGTCACCCCAGTCCTGGAGGTAGCGGCCGCGAAAGTGGCGGATCTCGCCGAGCTCGCCGGCCTCGATCAGCTCGCGCGCGAGCCGGACGGCCGGCACGAAGCGGTAGTTGAACGCGCACAGATGCTTCACGCCGGTGGCCGCGACCCGCCTCCAGATCTCGTAGCTCTCATCTGCGTCGCGCCCGAGCGGCTTCTCGCAGATCACGTGCTTTCCCGCTTCCGCCGCGGCGATCGTCGGCTCGGCGTGGAGGGAGTTCGGGCCGCCGTTGTCGAAGAGGCCGATCCGTGCGTCCGCGACGAGCTCGCGCCAATCGGTCGTCGCATAGGCGTAGCCATAGCGTCGTGCCGCCTCGCCGACGGCCTCCTCGTTCCGGCCCGCGATGCCGACGAGCTCGGGGACGAGCGGCGGTGGCCAGGTCATATAAGCGATCTTCCGGAACGCGTTCGAATGCGCCTTGCCCATGAATGCGTAGCCGAGCATGCCAACGCCGATCTCGCTCATTGGGCGATAGTACGCATCCGGTCGTCATCGCGAAAGGAGCGCAAACTTGGGGCAGGCTGTGAAGTGGGGGATCGTCTCGACCGCCGACATCAACCGCAAGGTCATCCCCGGCGCGCAGGCGTCGCCGAAGGTCGATCTCGTCGCTGTCGCGAGCCGCACGCAGGATCGCGCCGACGCGTACGCGCGCGAGTGGGGGATCGAGCGCGCGTACGGTTCGTACGACGCGCTACTCACCGACCCGGAGATCGACGCGGTGTACATCTCGCTGCCGAACACGTTGCATTGCGAATGGTCGATCCGGGCGCTCGAGGCAGGCAAGCACGTCCTCTGCGAGAAGCCGCTCTCGCGGCAGGTCGACGAGGTGGAAGAGGCCTTCGACGCAGCCGAACGCGCAGGCCGTTTCCTCAGCGAGGCCTTCATGTACCGGCACAACAGCCAGACGAAGCGGTTGAAGCAGCTCGTCGACGAGGGCGCGATCGGGCAGCTGCGCCTGATTCGCTCGACGTTCAGCTATGGCCTCTACGACGAGGAGAACATTCGGCTGCGCACGGATCTCGAGGGCGGCGCGCTCATGGACGTCGGCTGCTACACGGTCAGCGGCTCGCGTCTGCTCGGCGGCGAGCCCGAGCGCGTCTTCGGCGAGGCGTGGTTCGGTCCTTCGGGCACAGACTGGGTGTTCGCCGGCACGCTCCGGTTCCCGAACGACGTGCTCGCGACGTTCGACTGCGGCACCGCCCTCACCGGGCGTGATGAGCTCGAGGCGATCGGCAGCGACGGGTCGCTCTACCTCGACGACCCGTGGCACTGCGCGAAGCCGGTGATCGAGGTGCGCCGCGAGGACGGTGGCGAGCGGATCGAGCTGGAGCGCGAGGACTCCTACCGCCTCGAGCTCGAGAATCTGAGTGACGCGATCCGCGGCGAGGCCGGGCTCCTGCTCGCGCGCGACGACGCGATCGGGCAGGCGCGAGCGCTCCAGTCGCTGCACGAGTCGGCCACAAAGGGCGTACCGGTCGAGCTCTAGCCGGAGCGCTCGATCGCGGCGACCGCGAGTGCCTCGTCGGTCTCTCCCGGCAGGCCGCTTACCCCGACGGCGCCGACACGGCGGCCGGCCTCGAACACGGCGACACCGCCGAGGAAGAAGGTGAAGAAGGGATCGAAGCTCGCGCGCTCTACCCCGTCGTCGCGGACCTTGTCGGCGAGCTCGCGGGTCGTGCGGGCATCGCTTCGGGCGGCGGTGTAGGCCTTGCGCTGCGCGTTCAGCCGCGTATCGGGAGCAGCGCCGTCCATCGTGGCTGCTGCCACGAGCTCCCCGTGCGCGTCGGCGACGAAGACGGAGACCGGCGCCGGGGCCGAGGAGACGACGTCCTGGACAATCGCGAGCGCCCGTTTCAGCTCCACTCGGCCATCTTCCCGCACTCGTAATGGGCGTGCATCCCCACTAGCATCACCGGGCGATGGGCGTGCATGCCGTTCCTGCGCCGTCCGGAGGACCGACGCTCACGATTCGCGGCCGCCCGTATCCCGTGCTGCTGCCGAAGCTCGCGGACCCTCGTCTCCATCTCGCGGCGACGATTACTTCACTCCAAGTGATCGGGCAGGTCGGCTTCCACTTTCGGCTCTCGATCGCACAGATCCTCGTCGCGCTCGTGACGAGCGCGATACTCGAGGTCGCGATCGCCGCGCGGCAGCAGCATGTCCTGCTCTGGCCGGCGAGCGCGCTCCTGACGGGGAACGGCGTCGCGTTCGTGCTTCGCGTCCCCGGTACGCCGCACGGCGACTGGTGGAGCCTGCGCGGCTGGTGGATCTACGCCTGCACGGCTGCCGTCGCCCTGGTCTCGAAACACGTGCTCAAGTGGCGCGGCAAACACATCTTCAACCCGTCGAACATCGGGCTCGTCGTCTGCTTCCTGGCGCTCGGGCGTCTGCGCGCGGATCCGCTCGACTTCTGGTGGGGGCCCACGTCGTCGTGGCTCCTGCTCGCACTCATCGTCATCGTCGCCGGCGCGTTCGTGATCCTTCTGCGCCTGCGTCTGCTGGCGCTCGCCGCCGCTTTCTGGGCCTCGTTCGCCGCCGGGCTCGGTGTTCTCGCGCTCGCAGGGCACACGATGACGGCGCGCTGGCATCTCGGCCCGATCTCGGGCTTTCATCTCTGGTGGGTGCTCGTCACCTCGCCCGAAGTACTCGTCTTCCTCTTCTTCATGATCACCGATCCGAAGACAGCGCCACGCGGCGCCCGGGCAAGGGTCGCTTACGCGGTCGCACTCGGCTTGCTCGCCACCCTTTTGATCGCGGCGACCGGGACGGAGTTTGCAGCGAAGGTGGCGCTGCTCGGTGCGCTCGCGATCGTCTGTCTCGCGCTGCCCGTGCTGCGGTGGGTGCCGATCGCACCGGGGCGGCGCCTGCTTCCGGTTTTGCCCGTGCTCGTCGCTGGCTGGGCGGCTGCCCTTGTCGTGATCGGCGGCGCGTCGTCGCAACCCGCCGCATCTGCGGAAGTGCACGGCCGAATCCCGAACGTCGAGATCCTGCCCTCACACGGTGTGCAGACGCAGCTCGACGAGGGCACGGCTCAGGTCATCGCGCACGATCTCGTGGCCGCGCTCCCCGTGGCCTCGGGCTCGCCGATCCGAGTCTGGCTCGAGCCGGGAACCGACCAGGGCCCGCCCGTCGCAGTCGCGCAGGTGGCGCGCACCACCTATCGCCTGCACGCGGCCGTCGCAGGCCGCTGGGCGCTAGAGCTAAAGCCACGCGAGCGAGGGAGCCAGGCCGGCCAGGTCACGACCATCGCTACGCAGACGCGGCTGACGAACATCGCGGCCGCCTCGGGCCTCGACTTCCGGCAGGGCGCATTCCGCTTCGGGATGTCGAACGACTACAGGGCGATGATGGGTGGAGGGGTTTGCTGGCTCGACGCCAACGACGACGGCTGGCTCGACCTGTTCGCCGTCAACTCGTACTCGAGCGCCGACGCGTCTCGGTGGGACGCGCACGGTGGGCTGCCGCGCACGGCCTTATACGAGAACGTCCGCGGAGCCTTCCACGACGTGAGTGCACGGTCGCACGCCGATCTCGCGGTGCAGGGCGACGGCTGCGTCGCCGGTGACCTCAACGGCGACGGCCGAGCGGATCTCGTGGTCACCACGACGACCGGCATCGACCTGCTGTGGGCGAAGCGGGGCGGCACATTCACGGAAGGCGCGCGGAGCGCAGGCTTGAGGGCGTACGGCTGGTTCACGGGCGCGACGGTCGCCGACGTGAACGGCGACGGCCGGCCCGACCTCTTTGTGGCCGGGTACAGCGACCCGAACTCGCCGGTCCCGGGCTCGATGGCCGGGTTCCCGACGAATCTCGCGGCGGTGCGCGACCTGCTCTACCTCAACGAGGGAGACGACTCGCGCGGCCACGCACGATTCCGTGAGGTCGGTGTCGCCGCGGGCCTCGAGGCGGCGCAACCGCGGCACGGTCTCGGTGCCGTGTTCACGGACTACAACCGCGACGGTCGTCCCGATCTCTACGTCGCAAACGACGAGGACCCGAATCAGCTCTACGACAACGTGCCGTGGCCCGGCGGCGCGAAGGCCGACCCGGCGGGGCTCGGGTTCCGCTTCGAGGAGCGCGGCACCGCGGAAGGCGTCGACGACCCGTTCGCAGGCATGGGCGTGGCGGCCGACAGCGGCAACCTGTTCGTGACGAACTCGCGCAACGAGCCGTCGGCGGCCTTCCGCCGCCTCGCCGCCTCGGGCTCGCCGGCCTTCGCGGACGCCCGGGCCGCTGTCGCGCCTGCGCTCGGCACCGGCTTCGCAGGCTGGGGCGCGTCGTGGGTCGATCTTGCGAACTCCGGCGTGCCCAACCTCGTCCTCGCGGCCGGGGCTATTCCCGTCACGAGCCTCTCGCGTGACGCCGAGCCCGTCCGCGTGCTCGCCCGTGTCCCGGCTCCTGCAACTCCGGCGCGCTACGGCCAGGCACGCTCGATCCTCGGGCCCCGCGGACTGCGGCTGAACGGCCGCGGCGTCGCCGCAGCCGACGCTGGCAACGACGGGCGCATGAACGTCGCGATCAACACCGTCGGCGGCGCGCTCGTGCTCCTGCGCCCGAACGGGCCGAGCGGCCACTGGCTCGACGTGAAGCTCTCGCGCTTCGCTCCGGCTGCCCGCGTCAGCGTCGTTCTTCCAGGCGGGCGCACGCTGAGCCGCGAGATCCAGGCGGGCAGCAGCTATCTGTCGTCGGAGGACCCCCGTGCCCACTTCGGCCTCGGCACGGCGACGTCGGTCGACCGGTTGACCGTGCGCTACCCATGGGGTGGCACGACCCGGCTGCGTCACGTCCGGGCCGACCGCATCGTCACGGTTGCCGCGCCGCAGCCCCGGCGGGTGCACAGCGCCGCGGCGGGAGCGCCCACCCTTGCCGGCTGCACGCGCTCAACCTTGCAAGGCCGCTCAGTTGCAAACGCGTGGGACCAGACCGCGGTCGCCGTGCTCCGGATCGACGGCGCATCTGCCCCCGTGCAGGCACGGGATCTCTTCCACCTCGCCGCAGCGATGTCGGATGCGTGGGCTGCATACAACCCGAAGGCGCGTGGCTACTTCGTCACGCAGAAGGCGACCGCGGCAGACGTGCAGCGTGCGCGGGAGACCGCGATCAGCTACGCGGCGTACCGGCTCCTCCTGTGGCGCGTCTCGTTCGGCGCGAATCTCGCTCGGACGTTCGGGCTCCTCGAGACTCGCCTGCGGTCTCTCTGCTACTCGCCTGACTTCACGAGCGCCCGCGGCGGCTCACCTGCAGCGCTCGGGAACCGGATCGCGGCGGCAGCGATCGCCTACGGCCGCCGCGACGGCTCACTCGAGGCCCTCCATTACGTCGACGCGAGCTACCACTCCGGGAATGCGCCGCTCGTCGTCGCCCAGGCCGGCTCCACCGTGCATGACGCAACGTTCTGGCAGCCGCTCGCGCTCGCCCAGATCGCGGCGCACGGGCTTGCGCCGATCCCAGCGAGGATCCAGAGCTTCGCCGCCTCGCACTGGGGGCACGTTCGCGGCTTCGCGCTCCCGTACTCGGCGAAGGGCGTCCCGGTCGATCCCGGCCCACCGCCGTTCGGCGTGCCGTCGGAGCCGTCGTACAAGCGGGCCGCCGTCGACGCGATCCGTGCCACGGCGACGCGGCGCGCAGCCGCGCGCATCGATTCGTCGCCTCTCGCGTGGAACGTTCTCGCCGGCTCGCTCGCACACGGGTCGAGCGCTGCGGGCAGGCTGCGACGCGACGTCCGGGTCTATCTCGCCGTCAACGGCGCGCTGCACGACGCGGCGATCGCGGCGTGGGCCGCCAAGCGCACCTACGAGTCGCCCCGACCGATCTCGATGATCCGCTACCTCGCCTTCCAGGGTCAGTCGAGCGACCCGAAAAGCCCGTCGTACAGCGCGGACGGGCTCCCGCTCGTCGCGGGTCTGATCGAGCTCGTCACCCGTGCGTCGAGCGAGCCCGGGCAACGTCACGCCGCGCTCGCGGCGGACGTGGGCGAGGTCGCTGTCCTCGCCGGGGGACGCTGGGTGCTCGGCTCGCGGTGGGCGCCGTCGGCGCCGACGCCGGCGTCTCCGGGCTGGGTCTCGGAGGCGAGCGTCTTCGCCGCCGCCGCCGCCGAGGCGCTAGCCCCATTCACACCGCGCTCGCTCGCGCAGGAGGCCGAACGGCTGGGCACCTCGGGCGTGACCAACGGGATCGAGACCGCAGCCGACGCGAGCGCGGGCCGAGCACTCGGCACGATGGTCGGCAAGAAGGCGCGCGCGCGAGCGTTGCGATACATCCCGGCGGACGCCGTGCGCTGATCGTCAGCGGCCGGAGCGGACTTGCAGACGCCGTGCGATCGTGTCCAGGGTCACCGCGAGCAAGAGGATGACGCCGGTGACGACGTAGATCACGCCGGTCGCGTACCCGGCGGTGTTGAGCCCGTTCGAGACGGTGGCGATAACAAGCGCGCCGAGAAACGCAGCGCGGACCTCGCCCCGTCCGCCGAAGAGGCTGACCCCGCCGATCACCGCCGCCGCGATCGAATTGAGAAGGAGCGTCCCGCCACCGAAGTTGAGGTCGACCGAGTTCACATTGGCGGCGAGGATGATCCCGCCGACTGCGGCCATCGCGCCCGAGATCATGAACACGATGATGCGAATTCTCGGAACGTTGATGCCCGCGCGCCTCGCTGCCTCCGCGTTCCCGCCGACGGCATACACATGACGGCCGAACGTCGTGCGCTTCGCGAGGAACGTCAGCAGGACGAGGGCAATGACGACGAGCACGCCGGCGAGCGGCAGCCCGTGCGGGATTTGGGCGTGGTTGCAGATGGCGACAACGCCGAAGGCTGCGATCCCGACACCGACGAGCTTGGCGACGACGATGCCAGGATTCGGGATTGCGATGCCGGCCCGGCGCTTGCCGAACAGGCCGCCGAGGACGGTGACCACGTAGATGCCCGTGATCAGGGCCGCGATAATCCAGCCCGCGACATCCGAGAAGAAATAACTGGCCGTGTAATTGATCCAGCGGTCCTGGATGATGATCGAGCCTCGCTGTTCGAGCACCTGCAGGATCACGCCCTGCCAGATCAGAAAGCCGGCGAGCGTCACGACGAACGATGGGACGCCGACGAACGCGACGATCGAGCCCTGCACGAGGCCGATTAGCGCGCAGATCCCGACGGCGAGGACCATCGCGATCAGCCCGTTGACCACATGCCCGCTCCCGGGCAGCTGGAGCTCGGCCACCGTGATTGCGCCGATCCCGGCGACGTAGCTGATCGAGAGGTCGATCTCGCCCAGCAGGAGGACGAAGACGACGCCGTACGCGAGCATTGCCGTCCCCGCCATCTGGATGATGATGTTGTCGAAGTTGTTCGCGGTGAAGAAGTTGGTCGCCTTGAAGCTGAAGAAGACGACGATGAACACGATGCCGAGCGCGATCGGCAGCACGCCGAGGTTGCCCGACTTGAGGTTGTCGAGCCCGCGTCGAGTGAGACCTGCGAGGCCGGAGGGCTCCGTCTCGACGGGCGCGACCGGGATGTCCTGCCCGACGACTTCCGCCTCGGGGGAGCTCACGGTGCCGCCCCGGCCGTCGCCGGTATGCCGGCGACCTTCGTCGGGACGCCGGCAGTGATCGCCTGGACGACTTCCTGCTGGGTCGTCTTGTCGCGTTCGAAGAGGCCGACCGTTCGTCCGAGGCGCAGGACGGTGATGCGCGTGGCGGTCTCGAAGATGTCGTGCAGGTTGTGGGAGATGATGACAACAGCGAGCCCCTGCTCGCCGAGGCGCCTGACGAGCGCCAGTACCTGCTCGGTCTGTGCGACGCCGAGCGCGGCGGTTGGCTCGTCGAGGATCACGAGCTTGGAGTTCCACTGCACCGCCTTGGCGACGGCGACCGACTGGCGCTGGCCGCCGGAGAGCGTCGCGACCGGCTGACGGATCGAGTTGATCGTCGTGACGGCGAGCGACTTCAACGTCTCGGCCGTCTTCTGCTCCATGATCGGCTCCTTCAGGCGCTGTAGCCGGTCGTGCTCTTCACGCCCGAGATACATGTTCTGCACGACGTCGAGGTTGTCGCAGAGCGCCAGGTCCTGGTACACGACCTCGATCCCGAGCTTGGCCGCGTCCTTCGGGCCGTGGATGTGCACCTCGCTGCCCTCGAACAGGATCTCGCCGCTGTCCGGCGTGTGGGTGCCCGCGACGCACTTGACGAGCGTCGACTTGCCGGCGCCGTTGTCGCCGACGAGCGCCATCACCTCGCCGCGCCGCACGTCGAAGTCAATGTCGCTCAACGCCTGAACCGATCCGAACGACTTCGTGATGTTTCGGAGTTGAAGGAGTGGGGTCTCGTCCATGGTCGCCGTTTCCTACCACATCGTCGGTGGAGGCGCCCGCAAGGGGCGCCTCCACCGAGCACATGCGTCATGTGCCTACTTGCAGAGGCTCTTGTAGACGCCGATGCAGACCTCGCTCTTCTTCAGGAACTTGTCCGTGAAGAGTCGCTTGTAATTCGCCTTCGTGATCCACACCACGGGCAGGGCGAGGGTCGGCTCGCTCTTGGAGCCATTCTTCCTCGTCGTGGTCGTCTTCGGCTTCTGGCCGTTGAGGAGCGCGACGGCAGCGTTCGCCGCGGCGGTCGCCTCGTCAGGCACGTACTTGTAGACCGTCCCCGTCTGCCAGCCCGCGAGGATGTACTGCACACCCTGTGCACTCGCGTCCTGCCCGCTGAGGGGGATCGGCTTCAGGTGGCGGGCCTTGAGGTCCGCGATCACTGCGCCGGCGATGTTGTCGTTCGCAGCGATGGCGGCGTCGATCTTGTTACCCGTCTTCACGAGCATCTGCGCGAAGATGGGCCCCGCATTCGTTGCGAGCCAGTCGGGCACGAACTGCTGCGGGCCCTTCGTCAGCTTGCCGCTCGAGAAGAGCGGGTTCAGCACGTCGTCGTTGCCGCTCTTGAACCAGAACGCGTTCTGGTCGGTCTGACCGCCCCAGAGCTCGGCCACGACCGGCTTCGACTTGCCCTTGAGCTTCGCCAGGATCCCCTTTGCCTGTGCCCGGCCGACAGAGTTGCCGTCGAACGTGACATAGACGGACGCCGTTCCGCCGAGGACTTGGCGGTCGTAGTCGATCGCAAAGCCGCCCTTCGACGTGAACAGCTTCTCGATCGACGCGGCCGACCCGTTGTCGAGCGAGGTCTCGACGACCACCTTCGCACCGGCCGCCAGGCACGCTTGGGCCTGCGCCTTCTGCTTCTGCGGGTCGTTGAGCGCGTTCGTGATCATGTACGTCACGCCTGCTTTCTTCAGTGCGGCCGCAAACGCGGGGGCGTCGAACTGCACCCAGCGGACGGAAGACTTCGTGTCCGGAAGCAGGACACAGACTTGGGTGGCGGCCGACTTCGCTGACGGGGTCGCGGTGGCGGTCGTCACCACGAGCGTCGCGAGCCCGGCTACCGCCGCGAGGGCGGTGACTAGCCTCATTGGAACCTTCGTCACGTGGAGCTCCTTCGATGGGTGACAGGGGGGATGGGTCGAAGTCAAACTTGCGGCTCCGGCGTGAGGAAGTCAAGAGGAGATGCGGCTTTTACGCAGCGGTACTTGCACCCCGACGATACGAGTGGAGGCACGACGTGGAGATGGACGGAAAGACGGCATTGATCACCGGAGCGAGCCGCGGCATCGGTGCCGCCGTCGCCCGGATGTTGCACGAGCGCGGCGCGAACCTCGGCCTCGCCTCGCGAAGCGGAGACGACCTCGGGCTCGAGCGGGTCATCGCGCAGCCTTGTGACGTACGGGACATGAGCTCCCTCGTCGCTCTCTGCGACGCGACCGCCGAGCGTTTCGGCGGCATCGACATCGTCGTCGCAAACGCGGGCGTCGGAGCATACGGGCCGTTTCTCGAGCTCTCGCTCGAGCACCTCGACGAGATGATCGACGTCAACCTCAGAGGGACGCTGTACGCAATCCGCGCGGCGCTGCCCCATATGCTCGGTCGCGAGGGCGACGTTGTGACGCTTGCCTCGGAAGCCGGACGTCGTGGGCTTCCGCTCGAGGCCGTCTACTGCGCATCGAAGTTCGGACAGGTCGGCTTCACCCGCGCGCTCGACCACGAGCTGCGGGAGCAGGGCATCCGCTGCACGAACGTCTGCCCCGGTGGCGTTGCCACCGACTTCGCCCTCGACCAGGGCCGCGGCCGCACCCGCGACGCGCTACCCGGGATGATGACGGCGGAAGACGTTGCCGAGGTCGTGCTCTTCGTGCTCGAGCGGCCGCGGCATCTCCGCATGCTCGAGACCGCGCTCCGCCCGCTGACGGAGGCGTCCTGGGGCTGAGGGCGGGCCGCCGCATCCGGCGCCGGCGCGGCTTGGCTCTACGTCCGCAGCACGACTTCGAGCGCCGTGCCGCGGCCCGGCGTCGAGCGGAGCGAGAAGCCGCCGTCGATCGACTCGGCGCGCGCACGCATGTTCTTCAGGCCCTGGCCGGCTTCAGCCTCTTCGCCGTCGAAGCCGTCGCCGTCGTCCGTGATCGTCACGAACCGCTCGCCGAACGGGCGCTGGCCGATCGTCACTTCGGCTTGCGTTGCGTTCGCGTGCTTGCGGACGTTTGCGAGCCCCTCCTGGACGATGCGGAAGATCTCGATCTGCTCGTCGGGGGCGAGCCGGATCGTCCGGTCGACCTCGAGCTCCACCTCCAGGCCGCCGTCCGCCGTCAGCACGTCGACGTAGCGGCGTAGTGCGGCGTCGAACGGGGCGGTGCCGCTCGCGGACGAGAGTGCGAGGATCGCGAAGCGCGCCTCCTGCTGCGCAAGGATCGCGGCTTCCTTGATCCGTGGCGCACACTCTTCGACCGGCGCGCCGGCTTCGAGCATCGACGCGTGCGTCGAGACCGCGAAGAGGTACTGCGCAAGGCCGTCGTGGATCTCGCGCGCGACGCGCGCGCGCTCGTCGGCGACCGCGCGCCCGAACTCCGCGAACTGAATCGCCCGCCAGGCGCCGATCAGGAAGACGATGAACGCGAGCATGCGCAGGAAGTCGCCCTGTGACACGAGCGAGCTGGCGAGCAGAGGCTGGAAGACGAGGTGCAGCGCCGCGAAGAGCATGAGCGTGAAGCCGAGCGCGAGCCAGCGCGCGAGGTCGTCGCCGCGCCGCACGAAGCGCA
>Ga0307310_10000459_pt1 | contig 13457 bp, 11 predicted proteins | sample ER_DNA_197_FD_194502 | JGI IMG/M metagenome (GOLD analysis project Ga0307310, IMG submission 194502) | Bulk soil microbial communities from the East River watershed near Crested Butte, Colorado, United States - ER_DNA_197 | ecosystem: Environmental > Terrestrial > Soil > Floodplain | place...
GTTCCCGTGCACGCTCGTCGAAGCGTCGAACGACGACCGCGTTGCCCGCGAGGAGGTTTTCGGCCCGGTCGCGGCGCTGATTCCGTTCGCCGACGAAGAAGAAGCCGTCAGGATCGCCAACGACACGCCGTATGGACTGTCGGGGTCGATCTGGACGGAGAACGGCGCGCGCGCCCTGCGTGTCGCCCGTGCTCTAGAGACCGGTGTGCTTTCGATCAACTCGAACAGCTCCGTGCGTCCGTCCACGCCGTTCGGCGGCTTCAAGCAATCGGGATTCGGCCGCGAACTGGGGATGCACGCGCTGGACGGCTATTCCGAGATCAAGAACGTCTACGTGGCGACCGGCTGATGGGCCGCCTCGACGGAAAGGTCGCGGTCATCACGGGCGCCGGCGGCGGAATGGGCCGCGAAGCCGCTCTGGTGTTCGGCGAGGAAGGCGCCCAGGTGTGCGTCGCCGACGTGAACAAAGAAGCGGCCGAGGAGACCGCCGGGGCAGCACGCGAAGCCTTCGCGTTCCAGGTCGACGTCGGAGATCAGGAGAACGTGCGCGCGATGTACGACGCAACGAAGGAGCGCTACGGCGGCATCGACATCCTCTACAACAACGCGGGCATCTCGCCGGGTGACGACGCATCCATTCTGGAGACGGAGCCCGAAGCATGGGACCGCGTCCAGGCCGTGAACACTCGAGGCGTCTACCTCTGCTGTAAGCACGGCATCCCGCACCTGCTCGAGCGCGGAGGTGGCTCCGTCATCAACGTCGCCTCGTTCGTCGCACTCCTCGGCGCGGCCACGTCGCAGATCTCGTACACGGCGTCGAAGGGAGCCGTCCTCGCGATGACGCGTGAGCTCGGAGTGCAGTTCGCCAGACAAGGCGTCCGCGTCAACGCCCTGTGCCCGGGGCCGGTGGAGACGCCGCTCCTGCTCTCCATCTGGGGCGATGATCCGGCTGCAGCAGAGCGACGTCTTGTGCACATCCCGATGGGTCGCCTCGCCAAGCCGCGCGAGATCGTCAACGCCGCGCTGTTCCTTGCGAGCGACGAGTCGTCCTACGTGAACGCCGCGACGTTCGTGGTGGACGGCGGAATCACGGGCGCGTACGTCACGCCCGAGTAGCCGGTCCTACCTCTTCTTGCCCCAGGCGGTCGGGTCGAAGCCGAACGTCTCGGCGAGAGGCTTGCGCTCCTCGTTCACTGCTGCCGCTCGGCTCGCGCTGTAGTTCCAAACCGTCTCCTGGGCGGCGCCGGCCGTGCGGTGGATCTCTAGCGCTGCCGGCTCGTGCTCCTCGACGAACTCGAATGCGTGATCAGCCGCCTCGAGGAAGTTGGTGCTCTCGAAGAGTTGTGTGCGTCGCTGGTAGCCGGGCTCGAAGATCACCTCGAAGAGTTTGTACACCGGCTCCTCGGGGGCGATCGGCCGGACGACAGTCTTGAGCTCGGCTTCGTCCTGTGCGCCCAACTCGACACCGTGCTGTTCGGCCAGCGCCTGAGCTAGCTCCCCGCCGGAAAGGAGGCCGCGGGAGACGAGGATCTCGCCGAGGCGACCGCCTTCTTCGCGCTGCACGGCGAGTGCACGCTCGAGCTGTGACTCGGTCAGGAACTCGAGGTCGACGAGGAGGTTACCGAGCGGCCGCCACGCTTGCGCCGGCTCAGCAGGAACCGCAACGAGCGGTGTCGGTGCCCCTTCCTTGGGAGAGAGGTGGACGCCGTGCTGATCGGACAGAACGCGTGCGAGCGAGAACGCCGAGAGGTAGCCGTTGCTGACGATGATCTGGCCGAGGAGGCGTCCGGTCTTCGCCTGTTCGGCGAGAGCCTGCTCAAGCTCGTCTTCGGTCAGCAGCTCTTCGGCGACGAGAAGCTCGCCGAGCTGACGCCAGGGAAACTGAAGTGCCGCACTCTCCACACTGCCCTTATCGGCAGCAGTGGCTCAAAAGTTCAGTCCTTCTCCACGGGCGACAACCGCCAGAGTTTCGCGCAGGATTTGTAGGTCGTAACGCATGAGAGCCCAACGCGAGAGGCTCGAGCACGCCTCCACGTAACGCAAGTCGAGGTCCTCGTAGCGGATCCCCTCGCCTTTTGTCACCTGGGCCGGGCCCGTCAGGCCGGCGGGGATGCGATTCCGATAATCCCGGCCCTCGGCGACCTGCCGCTGCACCATCTCGGTCGGCCAGGGCCGCGGGCCGACCAGGCTCATGTCGCCGCGGAGGATGTTCAGGAGCTGTGGCACCTCATCGAGGTACCAGGGCTTGAGCAGCCGCCTGCCCGTCCAGGTCAGATTGTCGGAGTCCGCCTCGTAGAGGCGGGCGTGCCCGTCGGCGGCGCGCATCTGATCCAGGACATCCCGTCGCAGCGTGCGGAACTTGAGTAGGCCGAACAGCCGACCGCGCGAGACGCGGGGCTCTCGATAGAAGAAGCCGCCCCTGTCGGCCGGAGAGACGATCATGTTCACCGTCATCACGGCAAGGAGGACGATGATGAGCGGAGAGAGCAGCGCAAGCAGCGCCACTCCGACGATCAGATCAAGGGCTCGCTTTGCGATGCCACGAGCATCTCAGCTAGGGAGTCTGCTGGTAGACCGGAACGACCGAGACCAGTGCCGACGCCGCCTTGTAGAACGGAATCGGTCGCATGCCGTTGTCGATCTTGAAGAAAAGGCGCGCCGAGGGGGGAAGCTGCGCACCCCCGTAGCCGGTACCGCCGCCGATGATGTTTCCGTCAGCATCCAGGACAACGCACGACAACTCGGCAGCCTGAAGCGTGCGGCTGGTGCTGTCGTTCTGAATCTCGCCTTCCACCGAGCCGGCCCATTGCGGCTCCCAGATGCTCGGGACGACGCGAATTGCGGAGATGCCTGGCCTGGTGTGGGTCACCGGGCCGCCCTTGCCGATCTTGACCACGACCTCGAGTCTCGCGATCGGTGCGCTGCCCGGGAAGTTGAGCTCACCGCCGAAGGCATGCTGCATGCCCGCGGCTATGTCGGAGATGTGGACCCCCGCTGATCCGATCAGCCGGTTGTCGGACATGACGAAGTTCACGATTACGTTGACGTCGAGCGCATCGCGCTTCGTGGACTGGTTCGCGAGGATGACGCCGTAGCTGACGCCGGTGCCACCGAACGGGTACGGCCGTGTCGACCAACCGGTCTTGACGACCTGGACGCTCGGCGGGAGGACCTGCCCGATGACGATGAGACGTTTCGTTGCGCGGCCGGCGCCTGCGCAACGCGCTGTCACGCGGGCGGGACCGGTCTGCACCTTGCGCGGCACTTCCCAGTTCCAGGTCGCGATATACCCGTTGGCCGTGACGACGGGGAGCCCGCCCTGTTTCGCGCCGCTCTTGTAGCGGACGGCAAGCGAGCAGCGCGCGCCGTTCGGCTGTACCTGGACGCTCACGGTCGCCTGGTTGCCCTGGACGACGCGCGAGTTGCCCGCGACGAACTTAACCGCTTGGGCGCGACCGCTGGCGGATGCGGTGAAAATCCCCACGACGACCAGCGCTGCGAGGGCGAGCGGGAAGAGGCGCTTGGCTGTGTTGACTGCGGTCATGGCTCGGGCGGCTTACCGAGGGGCCTTCCGTCTACTTCGCCGTCGGAGTGGCGACGCCCGACCCTCGATCGAGGGATCAGCCGCGCTGGAGCGCGGCTTTGGCCGCAAGATGGCCGCACATCCCGTGGACGCCCGCGCCGGGCGAGGTGGAGGCCGAGCACAGGTAGAGCCAGCGAAGCGGTGTGGAGTAGGGGACACGCCGAAGCACGGGCCGGGTGATGAGCTGTCCAAGCGTGTTGGCGCCGCCGGAGATATCGCCGCCCACGAGGTTGGGGTTCTCGCGTTCGAGGTCGTCAGTATTGCGAGAGGTGCAAGCGAGAACGCGGTCGCGGAAGCCGGGCGCGAAGCGCTCGATCTGAGCCTCGACGCGCTCGCGCATGTCGAATGTCGATCCATTCGGAACGTGGCAGTACGCCCACGCGGTGTGCTTGCCGGAGGGCGCGCGCGTTTCGTCGAACAAGCTCTGCTGTGCGAGCAGGACGAAGGGACGTTCGGCATGTCTACCTTCCCACGGCGCGCGCTCCGACTCTGCGATCTGGTCGAGCGTGCCACCGAGATGAACGGTTCCTGCCTCGGCGACCTCGGGCGCGAGCCACGGGATCGGGCCGTCCAGCGCATAGTCGAGCTTGAAGGCGCCCGGCCCGTAGCGCCACCGTTCCAGTCGGCGCCGGTAGCGCTGGGGTAGCCGATCGCCGGCGAGTGCAAGCAGCTGTCTCGGCGTCACATCACACAGCACCAGCTTGCTGCTAGGTAGCTCACGCAGCGAGGAAACGTGGTTTCCGGTTTCGATCTCGCCGCCCAACGATCGCAGCCGTGCAGCGAGTGCATCGGCGATCGCCTGCGAGCCTCCGCGAGGACAGGGCCAGCCTGAGACGTGGGCCAGCATCAGCAGCACCAATCCGAACGACGCACTCACCGGCTGCTCCAGCGGCAGAAACGAGTGAGCCGCGGCGCCGGCGAACAAGGCGCGCGCAGGCTGGGTCTCGAACCGCGTCTCGGCGAGGCGCTTCGCCGAACGCAGTGCGGCGAGTCCAAAGCGCGTGAGTGGTAGTGGATGTCGTGGAAAGTGCGCGACCGGCTTCAACAGCTCGGCCTCGAGCTCGTCCCAGCCGGTGACGAGCGGTTCCAGCAGGCGGCAGTAGGCGTCGCGGTCGGTCCCGAGTTGCCTCGCTGTGTCCTCGAGCGAACGCCGTGCGAGAGCTGCGGTGCCGTCATCCAGCGGGTGGGCAACAGCGGCGGGCGGCTCGATCAGGTCGACTTCGAGCTGTAGTGACCGGAAGAACGGCGAGGCAACGAACGCCGGGTGGATCGCGGAGCACACGTCGTGCCGAAATCCCGGCAGCGTCAGTTCGGCGGTGCGTGTTCCGCCGCCGATCGTCTCTCGCGCCTCGATGACGCGTACGGAGCGTCCAGCCTCAGCGAGCGTGATTGCAGCAGCAAGGCCGTTCGGCCCTGCTCCGACGACTACAGCGTCAAGCGTCCCTACGCTAGTTGCCTACGACCTGTACGAGCCAGCGCCGGTCGCGCTCGCGGTCGAGCTCGATGAAGAGCACCCGCTGCCAGGTGCCGAGGCAGAGCTCGCCCTCTCGCACCGGCACCGATTCGCCGGCCGAACCGAGCAGCATCGCCATGCAGTGGGAGTGTCCATTGCCGAAATCCATGTCCTCCGGGCAGATGTTCTCGGTGCGCTTGTCCCAGTCGTCATGCGCGTAGTAGGTCTCACTCGGGACGAGCCGGCGGAGCAGCTCCGAGAAGTCCTCGATGAAGCCGGTCTCGAACTCGTTGACACGAACGCAGCACGTCGTGTGCGGGGAGTAGACGCACGCGATCCCTTCGCTGACTCCGCTGTCCCGGACCGCCTCGTTGACCTCGTCGGTGATGTCCCGAACCGACAGCCCACCGGCAGTTCGGAGCTCGGTCTCGCGCTGGTAGACCTTCACCGCCCCTATTTTGACGGTTCCGGGCCCCGGCGTCCAAATGAACCGTCGGCACCCCGATCGTCGCGCCCGCGCCCCGCCGCGCCCCGAGCCTCTTTGGCCGGGCAGCTTGGCGTCATTGACCATTTGGGCCGAAGGTGCGACCATTGATCCTTGTTGCGCGGGCGTCGCGCGGCACGATTCTGCGGCCTATGGCCTAACTAAGGAGTTTCCAGATGACGGTTCGAATGAGATTCATGGCCCTGTTCGTCCTGTTGCTTGCGGTCGCGGCCCTGAGCGGCGCGAGTTCGGCCAGTCTCCCGGTGATCACGGGCACGCTCCACCAGAGTTCTCCATGCCCGCCGACGAGCGGTCGCCAGTTCTGCGTTGATCTGACGACGTATGACGGGCTTGCCCGGAATGGCGGCATCGAAGTCGATCTTCAGCTCGAGAACCGGGGTGGGAGCACGCTGACGAATCCCAAAATCGTGCTGAGCTGGACGGCCGCCGGGTCGTTGAGTCTCCTGCTTGCTTCGCCTGCACCTTCGAACTGCTCCTCGGACACGACGGGCGTTTCCTGTTCGTTTGCCAACATCCCAGCCGGGAAGTCGTCTCCTCCGGTAACGCTGTACTTCACCGTCGCGGCGGACGCGCCTGTCACCGGCGTGAACTTCACTGCGACAGGCACCGCGAAGGAGAGCTGTAACGACGGCTGTCCAGGCGGCGCGGCTCAGCAGGAGCGGGAGGTAGCGACGGGCCTGATGACGTTCGGTGCCGATCCGGCTCAAAGCGCGACGGTCGTGCTCGGTGGCAACAATCAGACGCTGAACGCCGTACCCAACACCACGTCTCCGTCGTCGGTGCAGTTCGCCGTTCCCGCGGGCACGAATCCGTTTCTTGCGAGATTCGCGGCGTCTGCGGGTGGTTCGACCACGTGCTTCGGTGGGATCACGTGCACGGGACTCACGCTGGACACCGATCTGAGCGGCTCTCCGCCCTCGACGTTCTCGATCGGCAACCAGATTCTTTGGGTCACGACGATCAACTCGACAAACACGAACGTCGACGCATTCCATTACTACGACCCGGTCGCGGTCACCGCGTCAGCGCCGAAGACGTTCACGTCGACGAAGAGCTTCGCGGCATGCGACGGCGTCAATTTCGCGACGGCGCCGTCGGGCCTAACTGCGAACACGGACTACTTCGTCGTGAACGCGACAGCGACCTCGTTCCAGGTGGCGAGCGCAGCAAACGGCAAAGCTCTCAGCTTCACCGGGAGCGGAGCCTCTTCCGCGTCTTGTATCCGAGTGATCGGTGACCAGAAGTCGGAGAAGACGACGTCTTGCTCGACTCCGCCCACGGCGTCGCCGGCGCTCTACGCCTTCAAGCTCACCAACTCGACAGTCCAGGTCTGCCTCTGGGATACCGGGAACGGCCACATCGGCTACTAGCGCGCAGCGGCCGCGCGAGCTGCGAGCTCGCTCAGGCGCGTCCGTGTTCGCTTCGCGAGCACGGACGCGCCCTTGCGCTCGTAGAGCGATAACGCCTCCTCGAGCAGACGCTCGGCGTCAGCAGGTCGGCCGGCGCCCTGAAGGACAACTGCGTAGTCGGAGAGGCTGTTCGCGCGCCAGACCGGCGCATCCGTAGGCCGCAGGAGGTCGACCGCTTCTTGCGCCAGCGAGAGCGCGGCGGATCGGGTCTCCTCGTTCCGAACGAGCAGCTTTCCTCTCGTCGATCGCCACGCCGCCTGTGTCCAGGTGTCGTCCTCCGGAGCGAGCTCCTCTGCCCGGTTGCTGTAGACCAGCGCCTCGTCATAGCGGCCCTGAACGTAGACGGCCTCAGCGAGAAGCGCCACGATCGTCGATGCGAAGTAGACCTCACCCATCGCGAAAAGCGCCTCGTAGTCCTTATGGAGCAGCTCTTCGGCGGCCACTGAGTCCCCTGCGAGCAGCTCCACCGGCCCGGCACGGCTCGAGACCCCGTGGGCCTGCACTCCCGCCCCCGCGTCTTCGAGCATCGAACGCGCTGCCCGGCAGAGCTCGCGCGCGCGCTTGAAATTTCCCTGCATGGCCTCGAGCTCGCCGAAGTACGACATGACGAGACCTTCCGATCGCCTATTACCCGCAGCAAGCACGAGCGCCTCCTCACACAATGCGATCGCGCTCGCGGTCGGTTCGGGACCGTAGTTCGCGGCAATGGCTCGGGCGGTTACCGCACGTGTCTGGGCGCGCCGGTCCCCCGCCTGCATGGCGTGGTAGAGATCCCGCTCCCCCGCTGCGAGGAAGTCCCCGAATCGACAAGCGGTTCCGTGCGCCAGGCAGAGCAACCGGTAGCTCTTCGCGAGACCGGCATGATCTTTCGCCGCTTCGAGGACGGCCATCATCTGGTTCGTCTCGCGGACAACCTCGTCGCCCCACGCGGCTTCCTCATCGAAACGGCTGATCAGGAGACGGCCGAGCTTCGCGTGGGCCTCGAGCTTCGCATCCTTTAGGTCGCGGGCCGCCTCCAGGGCTTCATTCAGGAAGATCTCGCCCCAGGCGAACTCCCCGATCTCGGTCATTACCTCCGCAAGGTCGGGAAGGAGCTCGAGCCGCGCGGGATCCCGTTCCGGGAGAAGCCCCGCGGCGCGACGGAGCAGGTTCGCGGCTGCCGACATGTCCCCGCGCGCGAAAGCACGACGACCGGCAGTCGCGAGGCGCGCGGATGCTCGGCTCCCGAGCTCGAGCCCGTGTTCGTCAAGCGGCCCGAGCTCCGAGAGGTACTGGTAGGCCTGCTCGAGGTGGTATCCGAGGATTTCGTCGAACTGCGTCTGGCGGTCTCGATCGCGGTTGACGCCTTCGGCCCAGTTCGCGAAGCGCTCATGCATGGTCGCCCGCGAACGCTTGAGAATTCCTTGATAAGCCGCGTCGCGGATGAGAATGTGATGGAAGCGGTAGTCGAGATCGCGTGCGTCGAGCTCGGGCCGCACGAGTTGCTTTTGCGTCATGGAGACGAGGTGGCTCTCCACTTCGGGGCGCACCACGTCCGGGGCGAGGTCCGCGACGGCCGCCTCCTCGAAAACGAGACCGATCACGGAGGCGGGCTCGATCACGGCCCGTTCCTGGGGCGTGAGCAGGTCGAGCCGAGCAGCGAGGAGCGCCTGGATCGTGCCGGGGATGGCGAGATCCGACAAGTCGCCGGTCGGCACCCAGCGACCCTCTTCCTGGCGCAAGAGCCCGTCGTCGATCATCATCGAAAGCACCTGCTGGACGAACAGCGGGTTCCCTTCGGCCGACGAAATGATTCGGTTGCGAACTTCGTCGGGGAACGGCGCCTCGCCGAGAAGGTTTGCGACGATTCGTTCGCTTTCCTCATCGGTCAGTGGCTCGAGGTCAATCACCGGTCCGTTCAGCTCTGACCACTGAGGTCGGTGCTCGAGAAGATCGGGTCGAGCAGCGCAGAGCAGGAGCAACGGAGCGAGCGCGGTCTTCTCCAGATGCTCGATTAGGTCGAGGAACGCTGACTCCGCCCAGTGGATGTCCTCGAAGACGACGACGACCGGTTGTCGAGCAGCCTCGAGCTCGAGGAGCTTCCGTGTGCCCCAGAAGACCTCGTCCAGCGTGTAGTCGGTTTCGCCGAGCCCGACCGCCGAGGCCACGCGTGCGACCGCATCTTCGCCACCAGGGCCGGCGACCTGAAGCAGCTTTGCGCGGGCCTCCTCCGGCGTGTCGTCATCGCGGATCGCGGCCGCGTCTCGAACGATTTCGACCAGCGGCCAGAAAGTGATCCCGCGGCCGTACGCAAGACAGCGTCCCTTCAGCACGCGCGCATCGGCCCGTGCAGCCTGGATGAACTCCTCGATCAGGCGCGATTTGCCGACGCCGGCCTGGGCGATGATCGTGACGAGTCGGCACGAGCCATCCCGAGCGCTGGCCGCGAGCTCATCGCCCAGGAGTGCGAGTTCCCGTCCGCGTCCCACCAGCGGGTTGTCGTGTCTCCGCTCGACACTCTCGGCTTCCCTTGCCGAGACGAGCCGGTAGGCCGGCACCCGCTCTGCTTTCCCTTTCAGTTCGAGCGGTTCGACGGGCTCGACTTCGACCGCGTGTCGGACCAAACGGTACGTTGCCTCGCCGATGAGCACCTCGCAGGTGGGAGCAGCCTGCTCGAGTCGTGCGGCGGTGTTGACGGTGTCGCCGGTTACGAGTCGCTGCCCGGTCGTCACGTCGCCGGCGACCACCTCGCCCGTGTTCACGCCCGTGCGGTTGCCGATCGTGACACCCCAACGCTGGTCGAGCTCCTCGTTGAGCGCGGCGAGGCGCTCACGCATCTCGACGGCTGCTCGCACTGCGCGGAGCGCGTCGTCCTCGTGGACGCGCGGAAGGCCGAAGACGGCCATGATCGCGTCGCCTATGTACTTCTCGATCGTGCCGCCGTGGCGCTCGAGCGCGCCGCGCATCTCGTCGAAGTACCGCGACATCACCTCGCGCACTGCTTCCGAGTCGAGCTTCTCGGCCATGGCTGTCGATCCCTTGAGATCTGAGAAGACGATCGTCACGGTCTTGCGGACTTCCTGCGGGGGAAGGGCTGGAACGAGCGCTGTGCCGCAGAAACCGCAGAGACGGAACTTTTCCGGGTTCTCCTCGCCGCAGCTCGGACAGACGATCATGGCCTCGAGCCTAGTCAGGAGCAGGGGGGAGTACAACCAGATGACGAGTGGCGTTGTAGTCTCCCGCCCAAGATGACCTCCTCACAAAGGAACGTGCTCGTCGTCGACGACCATGCCTCGATGCGAACCCTCTGCCGTGTGAATCTCGAGGCGGCTGGTTTCCGGGTCCTGGAGGCGGCGGACGGCGATGAGGCGCTTGCTGCCATCAAAACCGACCGGCCCGACCTGATCTTGCTAGACATCATGATGCCGCGCGTCTCGGGTTGGGAAGTCGCGTCGGCCCTGCTCGCGGACAGTTCCACGGATCGAATCCCGATCATCTTCATCACCGCACGAACCGGCGTCACGGACCGGATCCGCGCGTTCGAACTGGGAGCGCAGGAGTACGTGACCAAGCCCTTCGATCCCGCCGGACTAGCCGCGACGATCACGAAGGTTCTTGATCAGATCGATCGAGGCGAGCGGGACGCAGATCTCGCAGAGACGCTTGCCGCACTCAAAGCAGAACAAGAGGGGGGAAGCAAGACGCTGCGGCCCGCGTAAGCGGAGCTGCTTCAGCGCTAGTAGCCGTAGCCGCGAGTGGTGGTGCTTCCGCCGTCGTTGGTAGTCGTTCCACCGGAGCTCGACCTATTTCTCACGGTGACGGTGCCGTTCATGCCCTGGCTCCTGTGGCCGTCGATCGGGCAGTACAAATCGTACGAGCCGTCCTTGGAGAGCGCGGCCCGAAGCGTGGCACTGGCGCCAGGCTGGATGTCGCCGGTCTTCTCCTCGACTCCGTCCCCTTCGATCTCGAGCGCGTGGGCGATCGTGCCGTTGTTCGTCACCCTGAAGTCGTACGTACCGGTCTTCGAGACGGTGACCGTGCTCGGGGTGAGCGAGTACTCCTTCTCGGAGATCTGGATCGTCTGTAGGACCGGTCCGGTGCCGGCGGATGGACTAGAACTGCCTCCGCAAGCGGCAAGAAGCAGGGCGAGCGGGACAAGAAAGAGGAGGCGGCGCATCGTCTCTTGTTACGGAGGCGGGATGTCGTTCGGTTTCCGCGGTACGGTGTGGCCGCAGCCGGGCCCGTAGCTCAGCTGGTTAGAGCAGCGGACTCATAATCCGTTGGTCCCTGGTTCGAATCCAGGCGGGCCCATTCTCGGCGATGGCTCAGGGAGCGGCCTAGCGTCGGACCCATAACCCAACGACGAAAAGAATCCCAATGAACGCAGACACACTCGCCGGGGAGGAAGGCGACGTCGAACTCGCGCTCCTCAGATCGGAGTGGGAGCAGTCGCCCACATAGGAGGCCGTAGCGCTTAGGACCGTCAAGGAGCAGGGATGCGGCGATGAAACTCGCGCGTATGACCGAATCACCTCCTCGGCAAAGCATCGCGTCAAGGGAGCTGTCCATTCCACGGCAGTAGCTCGGCGAGTTCCGCGCTAGCCAGCCAACTGGCCTGCGTCGACACTTCTTCACTCGCCGATTTCTCCTGCCGCTCGTCCGGAGGGGGTCACAATGACGTCGGTGGGACGGGCAATTCGTCTGGCGATCTTCGCCGCCGGCATGGCAAGCGTTGTCGGCACTGCGCTCGTACCCGTCCTGTCCCCGTTCGGCCCGGTGCCAGTTGCCATCTGGACGCTGAACGTCGCAGCTGGGCTCTCGCTCGTCGCGATCGGATTCGTTCTTTCGTTCAAGCGCCGGGACAACAACATCGGGCCGCTGCTCGGGATCGCCGGCATCCTGTTCTTCGCCTTCGCTCTGAGTTGGTTCGCGTCGCCGTTTCTCTGGACTCTTTCGACGCTTGGGGTCGGCCTGTACCAGGCGTTCGTCGCTCACGTCGTGATCGCATTTCCAGATGGGCGCTTGCGTTCGCGGTTCGACCGAGCCGTCGTCGGCGTCATCTATGTCTGGGCGTTCGCCACCAACTTCGCATTGCTCGCGCTCTTCGATGCGCGCGACTACGGCCGCGCTTGGCTGCGTAACCTCGTGCTGATCTACGGGGATCGCCGCTTGCGGGACGATTTGGTTTACGTCGTCGACCGAGGGAACCTGCTACTGGGAGTCGTCGTTGTGGCCATCTTCGTTCGCCGGTGGCTGCGCGCCACGTCGCTGGAACGACGGGCGTTCGCTCCGCTCGCGATTGCACTGGGAGCCGCGTTGGCGGGCTATTTCCTTCGCAGCGGCGCCAATCTCGCAGGAGCCTCGGGCCACCTCCAATCGACGTTCGACTACAGCCAGCCCGCCGTGCTCATCCTGTTGCCAATCGCCTTTCTCACCGGCGTTCTCCGGAGCCAGACGGGCCGCGCGGCGGTGGGCGACCTCGTGATTGACATCCACGCGCCGACGGAGCCGGAGGAGCTGCGTGCCGCTGTGGCTCGTGCCCTTCACGATCCGTCGCTCGAGCTGGCCTTCTGGAATCCGGCCGTCGGCCTCTATGTCGATGCGGACGGCCGCCCGGTCGAGCTTCCGAGCGGCGATGCCTTCCGCGCTGCGACGCTGATCGACGGGACGGACCGGCCGCTCGGTGCGCTCATCCACGACCGCGTGCTGCAGGAGACGGAGCCCAGACTCCTCGCGGCCGTGTCGGCTGCCGTGAGGCTCGGCCTCGACAACCAGCGTCTGTCGAACGAGGTCAACCTCAGCCGCCAGCTTCCGGCCGGCCTCGTCGAACGACTGCGGCGAGACGGTCGCCGCCTCGGTGATACCGAGACGCTCGAGGTGACTGTCCTGATGTCCGACGTCCGTGGGTACTCGACGATCGCGGAGCGGGCCGACCCACACTCCCTCGCGATGCAGCTCAACGAGCACCGACAGGAGATGACGCGTCTGATCACCGGACGCAAGGGCACCGTGATGCAGTTCGTAGGAGACGAGGTCTTCGCGGTGTTCGGAGCGCCGTTGGCGATGGCGGACCATGCCATTCGCTCGCTCGCGGCCGCGCACGATATGCAAGCCGCGCAGACGGTCATCAACGGCGGCTGGCACGAGCGCGAGCTGCCCCAGTTCAACCTCGGCATCGGACTTTCGACGGGCGAGGTAGCCGGCGCGCTGCTCGGATCCGAGCAGCACACCGAATACTCGGTCATTGGCGACACCGTCAACATCGCCCATCGCCTCCAGCAATGGGCTCGCGCGGGAGAGATCGTGATCAGCTCGAACACCTTCGACGCCGCGGGGCGACCGGGTGATGCGGAGGCGCTCGAGCCCGCTGCCGTCAAGGGTCGGGAGGCGCTGGTCGCCGCCTACCGGCTACGGCCCGACGTGACGATTTCTAGGGCGTCGGGGCGCTGACCTGGGGCGCTCGGGAGCTCGGCAGGGCCGTCGTCGAGACCGGGGTGAGGAAGACCGTGTGGAGCGGCGCGGTTGACG
>Ga0307310_10000460_pt1 | contig 13457 bp, 12 predicted proteins | sample ER_DNA_197_FD_194502 | JGI IMG/M metagenome (GOLD analysis project Ga0307310, IMG submission 194502) | Bulk soil microbial communities from the East River watershed near Crested Butte, Colorado, United States - ER_DNA_197 | ecosystem: Environmental > Terrestrial > Soil > Floodplain | place...
CATCGAGCGACTTTCTGGTGTCGAAGCGCGACAAGGCCGTTGACCGCCTGTTCACCTAGCGACCGTCAAACCAAGCTCAATCGGTACACCTCTCCTATTGAGGGTGACCATGCGAGCGGCCGACTCTTGACGCATGGCTGCACACGTCCTCGTGGTGGAGGACGACGAGGCGACGCGCGGGGCACTGCGCGCGCTACTCGACGACGCGGGCTACTCCTGCGACGAAGCCCCCGACGGTGAGCGCGCGGTCGCGGCGATACGCGATGCTCGGTTCGATTTGGTCCTCCTCGATCTGGGCCTGCCCGGTATGTCCGGAACGGACGTGCACCGTCATCTGCGCCAGGATCCGCGCACTCGCTTTCTGCCGATCGTCTTCCTGACCGCGCACCCCGACCGGGAGGTCAAGCTCGCCGAGCTCGAGGCCGGGGCAGAAGATTTCATCACCAAGCCGTACGACTCAGACGAGCTCCTGGCGCGCGTGGGCGCCGCGGTCCGGCGCTGGAACGGAATGCGCGCCGTCAATCCGCTCTCGGGCCTCCCCGGCAACTCGACCATCACCGAGGAGATCGAATCGCGCCTCGCGCGGACCGAGACGTTCGCGCTGCTGTACGTCGACATCGATCGCTTCAAGGAATTCAACGACCACTACGGCTTCACACGGGGCGACCGCGTGATCACGATGCTCGCCGAGATCCTGATCGACGTCGCGCGCGCCGATCAGCGGTTCGTGGGGCATGTCGGCGGGGACGATTTCGTGGTCCTCTCGGGGCTCAACGAAGCCGAAGGGCTCGCGAAGGCGATCACGGAGAGATTCGATTGCGGAGTCCGCCCGCTCTACGACGCCGAGGATCGCGCGCGCGGATGGATCGAGGCGCGTGACCGACGCGGCAAGCTGAGGCATGTGCCGATCGCGACGGTGTCCATCGGGATCGTGAACATTCCGCCTGGCCGCTTCGACGGAGCCATCTCGGCGGCGCGCGCCGCCGCGGAGGTGAAGGAAGTCGCGAAGCGCCAGCCCGGGTCGGCGTGGGCCGTCGATCGCCGGAAGAGCTAGACGCGCGGCTACGCTAGTCGGCGGGCGAGTGGCGAAACGGCAGACGCGTCAGCTTTAGGAGCTGGTGCTCGAAAGAGTGTGAGGGTTCGAGTCCCTCCTCGCCCACCGTCTTGGCAGCCGCGTCACCCCGCGAGATCGATCAGGTCCTAGAAGTCACGACGCCGCCGGCTGGATGGAGTCCCTAGCCGGCGGCGCGTGCGCATTGGGGGAGGTGGGGTGGACTTTTGGAAGCGTCGTTTCGTACAACGTCACTAAATGCGACATGCGGCGGTCTATGTGTCGCAGCGCCGTTTCAGTTAACGGATGCTGAGCAATCGACCGCGTTGATATACCCAGCCGCGCACAACTTTGGGCGCAGCCATTTCCAACAGCGCCCAGGCAAGGAAGCCCGAGCGCGTCTCTATCTTGTTTGTTAGCTCTTGGTTCTGGCCAGGGTCTTCACGATCGAGCGTGTAACGAGCAGCGCGACGATCGCGATGAGCTGACCCACGAGGACCGTGCGATTCAGGTCGAACGCGGGCCGCCATGTGGCCTCGCCGTCCTTGATCACCCAGGCCCCGGCGGGCTTCGCGCGCACTCCGAACCCCGCCCCGCCGTTGCCTGCCGTGTCGCCGCCGCCTCCCCCGCCTCCGGTGACGTTGGCCGCGGGAATGATCGTCAGCCCCTCCTCCTGGTACGGCTCACCGTAGACACGGCGAACGTTGATGACGTCCTTGGCCTGGCTGACGGCTTCCAATGCGTTCATGCGAACCTCCCCTTGCGTGTCGATCCGACGATACGCCCCGCCGTTCCCAGCAGGGTCCGATCTAGATGGCGAGCTCCATGCCTTCGCGTGCGACCACGACCTCGATGCCCGAGGCCTTCTGGTTCGTCTGTTTCTGCGCGTCGACCGCGATGCGATCGAGCGCGTCGTCGCTCCGATCGGGGTCGTGGTGGTACAGCACGAGCCGCTTCACTTTTGCGTTTACGGCGACGTCGATGGCGCTCGTGATCGTGGAATGGCCCCACGTCGGCTTGAAGTCGCTCTCCAGGAACTGCGCGTCGTGGATCAGCGTGTCCGCGCCGGTCGCGAGCGCGACGACCGGATTGGGTTTCCCCGAGAACGGATCTTCCGTGTCGGTCGCATAGACCAGAGCACGGTCGTCGGCCTCGATGCGGAACGCGAGCGCAGGCGCAGGATGGAAGATGCTCGCGGCTCGCACGCGGAACCGTCCGATCTGCTCGTCACTTCCATCCTGCAACTCACCGACGGAAAGCTGCGCTGGCAGATCGTCGATGTCCACGGGAAAGAACGGGTCGTCCATTCCAAGACCGAGGAGCTCGCGCATCGCACGGGACTGCTTGGGGCCGCGAATGCGAAGCGACGACTTGGGGTCGTAGGCCGGCCGGAAGAACGGAATGCCCTGGATGTGATCCCAGTGGAGATGCGAGAGGAGGAGGTCGACCGAGAATGGTCGGATTCCACCGCCGTTCATGAGCGCGGTGCCGAGCTCACGAAGCCCCGTGCCGGCGTCGAGAATGAGCAGCGATCCCGTGCTGTCGCGAACCTCGACGCACGCGGTGTTGCCGCCGTACCGGACGGTGAGCGGGCCCGGTGTGGGGATCGACCCACGGGTGCCCCAGAAGCGGATCTTCACGAGCTCGGCCTTGCCTGGTCGCGCTCCGACAGGCCCGATTCCGGCGACTTGGACATCCCCTCGTCGCCGGGCTTCGGCCACGTGTGCTTCATCGAGTCGAGGGTCCACTCGAGATCGTGCACGTTCCGTCGTACCGCGGCGACGACCGCCGGATCGAGGTGATCTCCGGCCATGCCGTCCATGATCTCGAGCGTCTTCTCGAGCGTGTACGCCGGCTTGTAGTAGCGGGGCGCGGTCAGAGCGTCGAAGACGTCGGCGGCGGCGACGATCCGCGCGCCCAGCAGGATGCGCTCGGCCGGTAGGCCTCGCGGGTAGCCCTTCCCGTCCATCCGCTCGTGGTGCTGGGCCGCGATGACCGGAACGTCGCGCATGTCCTGCGGAAACACCAGATGCGCGAGGAACTCTCCGGTCTTCTCGGCGTGAGCCTTCATGTACTCGAACTCGGCGTCGTCGAGCTTGCCGGGCTTGAGCAGGAACTGGTCGCGCACCGCGATCTTGCCGTAGTCGTGGAGGAGTGCCGCTGCGCGGAGCTTCTCCAGCTCGATCCCCTCGAGCCCGAGCGCGCGCCCGATCACCTCGGCGTACCGCGTCACGCGCTGGCTGTGGCCGGCCGTCTGCTGGTCTCGCGCGTCGATCGTGACCGCGAGGGTCTCGATGAGCGTCGTCCAGAGGCGCCGCTGCTCGGCGACGAGCTGCGCGTTCTCGACCGCGACGGCCGCCGACGCGCCGAGCGAGCTCAACGTCTCCTCGTCGTCGGCGGTGAAATCGCCGCCGCCGTTCTTGTTGACGACCTGGAACACGCCGATGACGCGCTCGTTCTGTCCGGTCATCGGGAACGTGAGAAGGCTCTTCGTGCGATAGCCGGTGCGCTGGTCGGGCTCGGGGTTGAAGCGCGGATCGTCGTATGCGTCGGGGATGTTGACGGTCTCGCCCGTGGCCGCCACGAGGCCGGCGATGCCCACGCCGATCGCCTGCCGGATCTCGCCCGCGCCCGTGCCCAGGGCGACCCTCGACCAGATCTCGCCGCGCTCGCGGTCCACGATGAAGATCGTGGCGCGGTCGGCGTCGAGAAGCTGTGTCGTGACGGTCGCCATGTCCCGGAGCAGGGCATCCAGGTTGGTGATCGACATGAGGCGGCGGGTGACATCGAGGATGAGATCGAGCTTCGACCCGGCGGTAACCGTGCGGTCGGTCTTGCGGCGCGACTGGCGGCGGCGCTGGCCCTGGCTTCGGCGCGCGTCCGTCATCAGTTATCGATGGGGATGTGTTCGAGCACCGGCCCGACGGTCTCGGCGATCTGCTCGAGCAGCATCTGGTCGCGCCGTTCGAACGCGCCGTTGCGCTTGTTCAGCGCCTGGATGACCCCGACCACGCTCTGCCCGTCGCTGCCCCACACCGGGACGACGAGCATGTTGAGGGTCCGGAAACCCGTGCGGAGGTCTACGTTGCGGTCGAAGCGCGCGTCCGCGTACGCGTCGGGAACGTTGATCGTCTCGCCGGTGAGTGCCGACTGACCCGCGAGGCCCTGACCGAGCGGCAGCCGGATCTCGGTGGCCGTCCTTTGGGCTACGCGCGCCCAGAGCTCGTGCTTTTTTCCGTTGACGATGTACACGGTGCAGCGCTCGGCGTCGACCGCCTGCGAGCAGAGGTCCACGAGTCCGCGCAGGTATGCCTCGCGGTCCTTCTGGACGGCGAGATGCCCGAGCTTGACCAGGACGAGCGCGACCTTGTCGTCGAGCACGGTCTAGCGAGACACCAGTGCGGGCGCGCGACCGACGAGGACCTTCGGCGCGGGCGCGGGCCTGGGAGTGGCCACTCCGCCCAGCCGGTTGATCTGCCAGCACGGTACCGGCTCTGCGCGTCCCTTCACGAGCACCGCGCCGAGGTCCACCGCTTCGACGTCTTTGCCGAGCTCGCCGAGCGTCTCGTCCGACACGACGACCTGGTCACGTCGCGCGATATCGGATGCGGTAAGCCGGGACGCGACGTTGGCACTGTCGCCGATCACCGTGTATTCCATGCGGCCCTTCGCGCCGAGGAACCCGGCGACGACCGGGCCGGTGTTGATGCCGAACCCGAACGAGACGTCCGGCCCGCCCTTCTCGCGCTCGGACACGATCCAGCGCTGCATCTCGAGCGCGCACTCCACGGCCATGCGCGCCGGGTCCTTCACCTCGAGCGGCGCGCCCCAAATGACCATGATGCTGTCGCCGTTGAATTTGTTCACAGTGCCTTCGTAGCGATTCACGATGTCCACCATACCGTCGAAGTAGCGGTTCAGGTGACCGAGGAGGATACCCGGCTCGAGGCCCTCGGAGATCGTGGTGAACCCGCGGATGTCCCCAAAGAGCACGGTGACGCGCTTTTCCTCTCCGCCGAGCGCGAGCTTTCCAGCCTCCTCGCGATCGATGATGGTCCGCGCGACCGACGGCGTGACGAAACGACCGAAGGTGTTTCGCGTGCGGGCCACGGTGATCTGCTCTTCGACGAGCATGTAGCCCTGCAGGATGATCCACCAGAAGACGGCCGGGACGACGTAGGCGATCGAGGGCACCTCGACCGGACCCGCGCCGATCAGTCCCTGGGTCTGGAGCGAGAAGAGCACGTACGCCCCGAAGACATAGACGACGAGGAGCGCGAGGGCGCCGATGAACCCGTACAGCCGCCAGCGCAGAACGAGAAGGAGGCCGGCGATCGTCAGGATGAACAGCTGCGCGTTGGTCACCGGGTCGCTCTGCCGCAGCACCGGATAGCGGTTCGTGAGGATCGACTGCGCGGCATTGGCCCAGATCTCGACCCCGAACATTTTCTCGCCGCTCGAGTTCGGCACGGGGTAGCTGTCCGGCACCGCCGAGAGTGAATGCGCGCCGATGAAGATCGCGCGCCCGCTGATGAGATCGCGCGGGATCGAGCCGCTGATGACATCCGTCATCGACACCACGCAGAAGTAGTCCGTGTTCTTGCAGGGGTAGTCACGCTCGGGGGTCGGATTCGTCTGCTCGGGAGGCGCCGCGTAGTAGACGGACATGCCGCCCCGGCGGTCGATCGGCATCACGCGGTCGCCGAGCGGCGCGGGGACCGTGAAGATGTCGCCGGCGCGGCGGGTGTCCGACAGGTCCGCCCGGACTTTTCTGGCGGCGGTGACGAGCGGCAGCGAGTAGTAGGTCGTCCCGTCCGGCCCCTCGATGAGGAGCTGCGTGTAGCGGACGCGTCCGTCGGGATCGGGATGAATGTTCACGGCGGCCACGCCCGCGGCCGCGTCGTAGAGCACCGGGGTCGGAAGCTGGATGACCGGGTACCGCTCGGTGTGGTCGCCGAGAGTCGCAGTGCCGGTGCCCTGCATGGCGAGGAGGACGTTGCCCGCGTCACGAATGGCGGCGGCGAGAGTCCGGTCGTCCTCGGGGTTCATGGCAGGGTCATAAAAGGCGACGTCGAACGCGATCACGCTCGCATTCATCGGTTTGAGAGCTCGCAGGAGATCGGTGTAGGCCTGATGCGGCAGGGGATAGTGTCCGTAGCGGGCGACGGTCTTGTCGTCGAGGGCGATGATCGTCACCTGGTTCCGCAGGGTCGTGTTCCCGATGGTGATCGCCTTGTCGTAGACGACGGCCTGGAGCGTCGTATCGAAAAACTCGACGCGAAGGAGGAGCGCGCCCACCGCGAGCGCGACCAGGGCGAGGCCCGCGACGACGAGCCGTTGGCGCGTGTGGCGCTTCGTGAACACCGAGCGCGCCTCCTTCTGCCAGTCGGCGTCAGATTAGCTGTCGCTCGCTCGGCTGAGTACCCCCTTTAAGACCGTTACCGACCGTGTGAAGTCGACAATCGAGAGCCTTTCGATAGGTGTGTGGTCGTAGCGGCTGTCGCCCGGGCCATAAGCGACCATCGGACAGCCCCACGCCGGAAAAAGGATGTTCATGTCGCTCGTCCCGCTCTTTTCCTTGAAGGTCGTCTGACCGCCCGCCGCGGCGATCGCGCGGGCGAACGCGCGTGCGAGCGGGCTCGTTCTCGGTGTGCGGACCGGGTCTTCCCTGCCCTGGGTCGTTACGACGACGCGCGTGCCTCCGTCTTTTTCCGCGAGGCTCGCCGCCGCGGCCTCGAGATCGCCGGGGTCGATGCCCGGCGGCACGCGGTACCCAATGCGAAGCCGCGCCCGCTCGACGAGGCCATCGCCGACCCCGGCATCGATACCCTCCAGTCGGCAATCGAGGCGCTCGAACGATCGAGCCGCGTTGCCCCGACCGTTCGCGGACTCGCGGACCCGCTCCCAGAGGGCGAGGGCCTCCTCCGCCACCGTCGGCCCCGGAGATGCGCCGTGGCGCGCCTCGCGCGAAAGTGCCACGTCGATCGTGAGCCGGCCTTTATATGCGACCGTCACCGCGTCCCATCCGGATGGCTCGCCGATCACGCACCAATCCGGAGACTCGAGCGTCGCGCGATAGCGAGCGCCCTTGCTCGTCGGCGACTCCTCCTCGACGGCGCCCACCACCGTGATTCGCACGCCCGGCGGTGGCTCGGTGGCGGCGGCGACGAACGCGGCGAGCGGACCCTTCGCGTCGACCGCGCCGCGACCGACGAGCTCGTCGTTCTCGATGCGCACCGGGATCTCGCCTGGGACCGTGTCGATGTGGCCGAGCAACACCACGTGCATCGGGCCGTCGCCCTTCTCCCCGACCGCGTTGCCCGCGTCGTCGACCGACACGCGAAAGCCGCGCTCGGCCATTCGCGCGACAAGCCACTCGACAGCGTCGCCTTCCTGTCGCGAGACGCTCGGGATCGAGACGAGGCCGCGCACGAGGTCGATGTCGTTCATCGCTTGGTCTAGGAGAGGACTTTTGCGGTCGCGGCGACGACGCGATCGATCTGCTCTGCCGTGATCACGAGTGGCGGCAGAAAGCGCACGACCGTCGGGCCCGCGCCGAGCGTCAGCACGCCTTCATCCTGCAGCGCCTTGATCGTGGAGCCCGCGTTCTCCTTCAGCTCGATCCCCACGATCAAGCCGAGGCCGCGCACCTCGCGGATCCGCTCGCTCCGGATCGAGCGAAGTCCGGCCATGAGCTGCGAGCCGCGCTCGCGCGCGTTGGAGGGCAGGTCGAGCCGGCGGATCTCTCCGATCGCCGCGATCGCGGCCGCGCAGGCCAGAGGGTTTCCGCCGAACGTCGTCGAGTGCGACCGCTTGGGGATGTCGCCGACCGTGCGCGAGAACGCGATGGCGCCCATCGGCATCCCGCCGGCGATCGATTTCGCGAGGCAGAGAATGTCCGGAGCGATCCCGTACTGCTCGATCGCGAAGAGCGTGCCGGTCCGTCCGAATCCGGTCTGGACCTCGTCAACGATGAGGAGCACACCGCGCTCGGCGCAGAGCCGCGCCGCTTCCTGCGCGAACGGATGGGTCGCCGGACGGACCCCGCCCTCTCCCTGGACGAGCTCGAAGATGAAGGCGGCCGTGTCACCGGTGATCGCCGCGTCGAGCGCCTCGGGCTTGTTGAACGGAACGTGCGAGAAACCTGGCACGAGCGGGCCGAAGAGGTCCCGATACTCAGGACCCCACGTCGCCGAAAGCGCGCCCATGGTCTTGCCGTGGAAGCCACGCATCGTCGCGACGATGCCGGGCCGCTTCGTCGCGGCGCGTGCGAATTTCAGAGCGCCCTCGACGGCCTCGGTCCCGCTGTTGCACAGAAATACCCGGTCGAGCGCGGCGGGCAGGATGCCCGCGAGCACGCCGTACAGCTCCGCGCGCCGATCGTTGTAGAAGAGCTCGGTGCAGGACGCGAGCGTCCGGGCCTGTTGGGCGATCGCCTCGGCGACAGCGGCGTTGCCGTGGCCGAGGTTCGCCATGCCCTGGCCGCCGACACAATCGATATACGCGCGGCCATCGCTGTCGAAAACGGTCGCCCCCTCGCCGCGGACGAGGACGACGGCCCGCTTGTTGTACAGACCCGAGGTGTGCGCCTCTTCCGCCGCGATGAGATCGGCGGTCGACCGAACGGTCGTACTCACGATCGGATCACGGTGCGCACGCTCGGATCTCCGCTCGCCGAGCGTATGACGACCTCGTCGATGCCGCCCTCGATCGCCTCGCGGGCGGCGAGGATCTTCACCTTCATGCGCCCTTGGGCCAAAGACTCGGCCTCCGCGATCGTCGTCTCGGCGATGAGCGTGCGCGGATCGTCAACGTCGCGAAGCAGTCCCGGCACGCTCGTGAGAATGATGAGCGCGTCCGCATCGATGGCCACCGCGATCGCGGCCGCCACCCGGTCGCCGTCGACGTTGAGCGCCTGCTGCTCGGTCGAGAGCGCGAGCGGAGCGATCACCGGGACGCGTCCGGCGCCGATGAACTGCGTGAGCAGCGGAAGGTTCACCGCCTCGACCTTTCCGGTGTAGTCGTCTCGAAGGAGGATGGTCTTCCCGTCGCGCACAGAGCGCACGTCCTTCTTCCGCGCGACGAGGAGGCGACCGGATATGCCGGAAAGTCCGACCGCGTCGATACCGCGCTGCTGGAGCTTCTCGACGTACAGGAAATTTTCCACGCCGAGGGCGGCCATCGCGAAGATCTCGAGCGTGCGGCGATCGGTGCGGCGGCTTTCGTGGCCCGACGGCGAGACGACGGTCTCCTGCGGATGCCCGAGCGCGGCCGCGAGCTTGTTCGTCTCGCCGGATGCGCCGTGCACGAGCACGATCTCATCCGAGCGCGCGATGTCGGCGACCAGGTCGGCGACGGCGTCACGATCGACGCCCGCGCTGCCGCCGGCCTTCACGACGGCACGGAGCGTCACGGATGCAGGCCCACGAACGAGAGTCCCGCTTGCTCGTCGAGCCCGAGCGCGACGTTCATCGCCTGGACCCCGTTGCCGGCCGCGCCCTTGGTGAGGTTGTCGATCGCGCAGAGCGCGACGATGCGGTCCCCTCGCGGGTCCAGCGCGAATCCAACGTCTGCGAAATTCGTTCCCGCGAGGAGCTTCGGTTCGGGGTAGCGCCAGATGCCGGCGCGCTCCTTGACGATGCGGACGAACGGCTCAGCGGAGTACGTGTCGCGGTAGATCTTCCAGAGCGCCTTCTCGTCGATCGCGGCGTTGGTGTAGAGGTGCGCCGTCGCGAGCACGCCGCGCACGAGCTCGACGGAGGTGACCGAAAGGTCGACCCGCACGGTGTCTCCCCCCAGGCGCAGCTCCTGCTCGATCTCGGGGGTGTGACGGTGACCGACCGGACGGAACGAACGCACCACACCCGAACGCTCCGGGTGGTGGCTGTCCTCGCTGGGCTCGCGCCCTCCCTCGCTCGAGCCGACCTTGCACTCGACGACCACCGGCCGAGTCCGGTCGACGACACCGGCGCGGAAGAGTGGAAGGAGCGCGAGGATCGACGCCGTCGCGTTGCAGCCCGCGCCGGTGATACGGGTCGCGCTGCGGATCTCGTCTCGGTGGAGCTCCGCGATGCCGTACGTCCAGCGGTCGAGCACCGTCGGCCTCGGGTGTGGCGACCCGTACCAGCGGTCGTAATCCCCCGGGTCCCGTAGACGGTGGTCGCTCGACAAATCGATGAGGATCGTCGCGCGGTCCTCGAACTCGTGCGCGCGGTGCGCCCCGTTCGGTAGCGAGAGAAACAGGACGTCGCATTTGCTCACGTCTTCGTAGTGGACGAAGGAGAGGCTGGTCCGCTTGCGTAGGTTGGGGTGTGCCGCCGTCACCGGCTTGCCGGCGAGCGATTCGCTCCCGGCGACGATCTCGTCGACCTTCGGGTGGCTCAGCAGGAGACGCAGGAGCTCGCCGCCCGCGTACCCCGCGGCACCGATCACACCAACTCTCACCGAGCGGCTCTCGCCACCTCGAGCACGTAGTCGACGACCTTCGCGGGGATGTTGACACCGGTCGTGTCGATGGAATTGCGGAACTCCATCGTGTAGTTCACCTCGTTCACGAGCAGGCCCTCGGGCGCCTCGAGAAGATCGACTGCCACGACGCCGCCTCCGACCGCGCGGGCAGCGCGCACGCAGAGCTCGTCCAGCTCGGGCGTGACGGGGCAGTTCGACGCCTGTCCGCCGCGGGCGGTGTTCGTGATCCAGTGCTCGCTCGCGCGGTAGATCGCCGCGATCGTCTCGCTGCCGACGACGAACGCCCGGATATCGCGGCCCGGCTTCTGGATGTACTCCTGGATGTAGTAGATGGAGTGCAGGTAGTTCCCGAGGACGTCCTTGTGCTCGACGACGGCTTCAGCCGCCTCGCGATCGTTCACCTTGGAGACGAGGCGACCCCACGAACCGATGAGTGGCTTGAGCACGACGGGATACCCAAGCTCCTCGATGGCCGCGAGCGCCGACTCCGGGGTGAACGCGACGCGCGTCCGCGGGCTCGGCACCGCATCGCGAATGAGCCGCATCGTCGTGAGCAGCTTGTTGCCGCAGATCTCCGCGACCTCGTAGCGGTTCACGGTCGGGACATCCCACGCGTCGAACACCGAGAGCGCGTACAGAGCGGTGCCGTGTTGGATGCAGCGCTCGAGGATCACGTCGACCCCGAGCTCGGGCCGGTGCTCGACCGCAAGGACGAGCTGGCGATCGTCGATGATCTTCGTCTCGACCCCACGTGACTCGAGCTCGGCGAGCAGGAGCTTCTCCTCGACGCGCACGCGAGAGAGAAGCACGCCGACGCGAGGCTTCGTCACTATTCGCCCCAGTCCTCTTGGGCCTCGGGCGCGAGGGCGAGCGCGAGGGGCGCGGTCTCTTTCACTTCGAGCTCCGCACCGCAGTCTGGGCAGGACACGATCTCGCCTTTGACCGCGTCGGAGCCGACGGTAACCTCGGCGTCGCACTCGGGGCACTTCGCCACGATGTCCCTCCTCCCAAAGCTGAGAGGAGAAGCCTAACGAATCAGTCGGCGTCCGCGGCGGCGGCGAGGTGCGTCGTCCGAGCCATCGCTTTGTCCTCGTACATGCGCGCGTCCGCGGTGCTGATGAGCGCATCGGCGTCGCGACCGTCGATCGGGAACCATGCGATGCCGAACGACGCGCGGGGCAGCCCGTTGGCATGCCCAGCCCACATGTAGCGCTCCTCGCGCAGCCGCGCGGCGATTCTGCCGACGATCGCCTGCGCCGGGAGCGGACCGGTGCGGGGCAGCAGGAGCACGAACTCGTCCCCACCAAAGCGCGCGACCACGTCCTCTGGCCGCGTCGCCTGACGCATCGCTCGCGCGAGCGTCTTCAAGACTTCGTTGCCGACGAGATGGCCGGCCGTGTCGTTCACCGCCTTGAGGCCGTCAACGTCGCAGAGGACCACGCCGAACGTCTCGCCGTGCCGCGTCGCGTCGGCGATCTGGACCTCCAGACGCTCGAGCAGGCTGCGGCGATTGAGCACGCCGGTGAGGTCGTCGTCGCGGGCGAGGCGCCGCGTCTCGGCGAGGAGAGCCGCATTCGCGATCGCGATGGCGGCCTGCGCCGCATAGAGGCGCACCATGCGCCGGGTCTCCTCGGAGAACGCACGAGGGCGCGAGACGTACGCGGTCAGCGTTCCGACGATCTCGCCGTGCGCGATGAGCGGCGCGGCGATCGCCGACGAGATGAGGCCGTGGAGCGCCGGGTTGCTGTCGGGGTGGACGCGATAGTCCTCCGCGACGACGACGTCACGCGTGCGCAGGCTCTCCAGCGCGACGCCGCGAAGGTCTTCGCCCACGGACGAGCGCAAGCCGAGCGCGGGCGCGTTGTGGACCGCGCGAACGATGAGGCCTTGACCTTTTTCAGCGAGGGCGACCATGGCGCCGTCCGTTCCCGTGAGCGCGGTCGCCTCGCGCGCGATGAGATTGGCGAGCTCCTCGAGCGAGAGCTCGCCGGCAGTCGCGAGCCCGACCTCATAGAGGACGGCCAGCTGCTCCGCGCGGCGGCGTTCGCGCTCGCCGAGCTGCCAGTTCGTGTAGAGAGCAAGGCCGGCACGGGTCGCGAGGACAAGCACCGTCAGCGCGACCGAAGCGTCGATCAGGTCGGCGTAGACGCCGGCGACCCTGCGGACATCGGTGTAGATCAGAAGGAACGAACAGGCCGCGGCGACGACGCCGGGCAGCACCATGCGGGACAGGTGGATCGCCGGGCCCGAAATCCGGGTGACCCGACCCTCCTCGCGATCCTCGACCCACTGCGCGCCGGCGATACCGATCGCGCCGAGCCCGAGCAGCCAGAGAGCATCGACCGGCGTCCCCGCCTTGAACGTGCCCTCGACGTTGGCAGGAAGGTAAAGGACGAACGCGAGCGCGTTGAGGCCGAGCCCGAAGAAGAGCGAGGTTACCGCGCCGCGCGGCTCGAGCTGCGGCATTCCCCACACCGCCGAGAGAGCCGCCGCCGTCGCGGCCACGTAGAGCAGCGGATACAGCACCGCGACCGCGGAGGCTTGCGGGTCGCGAGCGACATCTGTCGCGAGCGTCGTAGCGAGGAAGAGCGTCACGGCAGCGGCGAGCGTCAGAGACACCGCGCCGACGTCGAGCACGAGGGCATAGAGCGTGAGCTTCTGGCCGTGCCGGCGAAGAAGCAGGACCAGGGCGATGGTCCAGACCGGCGCCGCGGTCATGAAGCCGAGATCCGCTACGAGGGGCGAGGGCATCTGCAAGCCGCCTACCGCCGCGGCATCGCGCAGCAGCTGGCCGACGAGCCAGGAGACCGACCCCGCGCAGAAGAGCAGCCACACCATACGGTCGTCGCCGCGCGAGGCCTTCACCGCGCGAGCCGTGCCGAAGATCGCGCCGATGACGGCCGCCGTCCACGCGAAGTTCGAGACGGCAGAGCGCGCG
>Ga0307310_10000461_pt1 | contig 13456 bp, 11 predicted proteins | sample ER_DNA_197_FD_194502 | JGI IMG/M metagenome (GOLD analysis project Ga0307310, IMG submission 194502) | Bulk soil microbial communities from the East River watershed near Crested Butte, Colorado, United States - ER_DNA_197 | ecosystem: Environmental > Terrestrial > Soil > Floodplain | place...
GTCGACATCAGCCATCAACAGCGTGACCGAGGTCGATTGACGCTTGGCTCGCTCGATCTCCTGGTGAAGGCGCGCATCGAAATAAGGCCGGTTGAAGAGCTCCGTCAGCGAGTCGATCGTTGCTGCGTACGCCAGGCGATGCAGCTCCGTGTCGTTCCGCGCGGCCATCAGCGCCAGAGCGGCGGATGCCCCGAACATGCGCAGCGCGATGACGTCCCGGCTGTCGAACGGGGACCCGTCCTTCTTGTCCGTGGCCGTCAGCACGCCGACGGTCTCGGCGCCCGCCACGATCGGCACAGCGGCGAACGAAAACGTGCGGTACTGCCGCCGCTCCAACGCCATCCCCTGAATTTCACGAACATCGGTGACGACGACGGGCCGGCGGCGGGCGTACACGTGCCCCATCACCCACGAGCCCCGTTCAATTCGCACGTCTTTGACGAGCGCCGCCGAGTACCCGTGCGCCGCGACGACGGACAGGCGATCTTCATCGGCTCTGTACAAAGCCAGCGCCACGCGATCAGCATTGAGCGATCGTGATATCTGCTCGACGACGCGCTGCGCAACCAGCTCCAGCCCGCCAAGCCGGCTGAGGCGGCGCGCCATGGCGAATCCGTCGATCAACCATCGCTCGGTCGCCTGCCGCGTTTCGCGCTCCTGGACGGACCTGAACGCGAACGACAGCAATACCGCCAACGGATTCAGTGCCACGCGTTCGAGCAGCGTCCAGTCGCCTGCGAGGAGGATCGCCAGTGGTCCGTCAGAATCCTCCACCAGCATCGAAGTCCAGACGCCGTCGCCGATGGAGTGCACGTTCACGAGAGCGGTCGGCTCGGCGGGAGTCATAGCGGCGATCGCCAACTGAAGATCCGCGATCGTGACGGCCAATCCGCCCCGCGTCTGGGCCACGAGCATCCATCCACGATCGACGCGCTGCAAAATACAGGCGCGCGTGTTCAGCGCCCGCGATAGTTCTCGGATGAGGCTTTCGAACGCGGTTTGCCGGTCGGTGGCGCGTGCCACTGCATGCGCGATGGCGCTCAGGTCGTGGATCGAGGGACGTGCCGCGTGACTGGACATGGGGTGGTGAGTTCTTCCTTTAACGCGGGCACTGCGCCGCATCGTATGAACGTACCGAGCGGACGTCAATGTGTTTTCGGTCTCCCAACCAACTTTTCAGGTTCGCATAATCAACTTTTCGATTTTGCGATCACACATATGTACAAGTTCACCGTTCGGCAGACTTCTCGCTCCGGATCGGCGCCGTTCGCCGTGCAAATTGATTGCGTCCCGTGCAGGCGAGTAAGCTCGATCCCAGCTGATGCAAAGAACGTGGCTTATCGGCGGCTGTCTGATCGTGGCGATCAGTGTCTTCCTCTCGCCCCTATCATCCGCGCCCACGGACGAGCGAGCACCGGTGGTCAAACTGCTCGAGTACGGCTGGGATTCGCCGAGCCCTGAATTCGTTCGCACTCACATCGCTCAAATGGAGCGCCGGCCGTTCGACGGCGTAATTGTCCGGTTGCCCGACGGCGGGGGAGATGTCTTTCAGCCGGCGAAGTGGAATGCCGAAACGCTCGAGCTCCAACTCCCGATTCTCCGCGACATCAAGTGGCAGTCCTTCGACAGCAACTTCCTGGCGATGTATGCGACGTCGTCAATGGACTGGTACGACGACGGCGATTGGCGTGCCGTGACCGAGCACGCGGCGTTCATGGCTCGAGCGGCTCGAGAAGCACATTGCCGGGGGGTGATGTTGGATCCGGAACCGTACGGTCCGAGCCCATGGGATTACTCCTCTCAATCGCGAGCGTCCGTTCATTCGTTTGCCGATTACGAAGTCGTCGTCCGGCGTCGAGGCCGGGAGTTCATGCGCGCGCTCCAGCACGAGTATCCCGGGCTCGAGATCTTGACGCTGCATAGTTACAGTCACTTGCTGCGTGCAAGCGCCGCTTCGGACAGCAACACGCGAGAGAAGGTCCTGGCGCGCCATGCCTGGGGCCTGCTGCCCGCCTATCTGAACGGCATGCTGGAGGAGGCCGACTCGAAAACCCGAATCGTCGACGGCCACGAGGACTCGTACTTCCTTGATCGTCCTGGAGACTTCGCACGAGCCGCCGTGGAAGGAAAGCAGGGTGCTCTTCCGTACGTATCCCCCGAGTTGAGGGACAAATATCTGCGCCAGTTTCAAATCGCGCAGCCGGTGTACCTCGACTGGCTGTTCGGGTACTTCAAACTTCCCTCGGCGGCCGTCGTAGAGGGTCTGAGCGACGACCAACGGGCGCAGCTCGCCGAGCATCACACGTATTACGCGATGAAAAACAGCGACCGGTATGTGTGGTCCTACAGCGAGAAGATGAACTGGTGGACGGGAGAGCATCTGCCGCCTGGCGCAGAGGACGCTCTGCGGTCGGCCAGGCGCAAATTTGCGGCCGGCGAAGATCTCGGCTTCGATGTGAGCCCAGTTCTGCCTCGCTGATGAGCCGGGGGCGAAATCGTCCCTTGAACCACGCCGCACATGTTGGTACTCTGAGCCTCGGAAACATTCATAGCCCTCATCCGCACGGGGCCGCCTCGACCGCTCGAGGCTGTGCGGCGACTTTCCCTCAAGGGCTATGGGAACCGCCAGCGATTTTCCTCAATAACCCGACGTGATTGCGTCTGGCCGGGTGCTCGTGGCCCGCGAGGTGTCCACATGACCGAAAGTTTCGGCGCTCGATTGCGCCAGCAGCGTGAACGACAGCAGATCGCCCTTACCGATATCGCAGACCGGACGAAGATCAACCGTTCGCTGTTGGACGGGCTGGAGCGGGACGACCTGTCGAATTGGCCGGGGGGCATCTTCCGCCGTTCCTTCATCCGCGCCTACGCTCAGGCGATTGGCCTCGAGCCCGGATCCATCGTCCGTGAATTTCTGGAGCTTTACCCCGATCCGGCTGAAGAGGTCGACGCCGTCTCGCCAGCAACCGAAGGTGAATCCTTCAGCCAGCGGCCGCCAACCAGGCTGTCATGCCTGATCGACTCGGCCATCAGTTCCCTTCGCCGCTCTCGGGTTCTAGCTGTGCAGGAAAGCGTTCTGACTGTTCCGGGAAACGTTCAGGCCGCCGTGGAAACGGTTCAAACCGGCGAGGAGACGAGCGAGTGTCTTTCCGTGGAGACGCCGACGTTCAAATCGGAGCCCGATCTCTCGGACGTCGCGCAGCTATGTACCGAGCTCTGTCGGGTTCTGGAGACGCGTGAAGTCACTCCGCTCCTCAAGCACGTCGCCGAAATGCTCGACGCGATCGGCCTGATTGTCTGGGTCTGGGATCCTCAAAGAACCGCGCTGAAGCCCGCGCTTGCCCACGGATATTCGGATGAAGTGCTGGCGTCGCTGCCCAGGGTCCGGCGCGATACGGACAATGCCACCGCCGCGTCGTTTCGATCGGCCCAGACGCACATCGTCAATGGCAAGGACCTGGCGAGCGGCGCCGTGGTCGTTCCATTGATGACGCCGGCGGGGTGTACAGGTGTATTCGCCGTCGAGTTGCGGCACGGCGGCGAACAGAGGGAATCGGTACGCGCCCTCGCGACAATCTTCGCCGCGCAGCTGGCGACCTTCGTAGGATCGGCGCCGTTGGCCGAAGCCGTGAATGCCTGATTACTGTTCAGCGATAGCCTTCAGTTTGGCCAGGCCCGAGTCGAATTGGTCGCCGATCATCGAATCCATGTCCACAAAGACACCGATCACCTTCCCGACATAGGGACTGGGCCCGTCCATCGTCCACGTGACAGTCGTGGACTCGCCTTCCGGTACTAGCGTGAACCGGGCGATATCGTGGCCCTCGAGCGGCTTGATGAAATCCAGTTTGATAGTGACGCTCGATGGGTGCGATGCATCCGTGATTTCCATGCGCCCCTGGCCGATCTGCATGTTGCCTTCCCACTCGTACACGGCGCCCGCGCCGTTCGCCGCGCCGCTGTAGGCTCTCTTCATCGCCGGATCGACGTTTTCGTACGGGGACCACGAGCTCCAGCGATGGAAGTCGTTGATCAGCGGAAAGATCTTCTCGCGCGGCGCCTTGATGATCGTCACGCGCTGGACGTGCAGGGAATCGGGTCTCGTCGCGGCAAACGCAAGGACCGCCCCGACTATGACGACGCCCAGGACGACGCCCACGACTGCGATTTTCTTGAACATTGGAATCCTCCGGCGCGGTAGCCCGCGTTTAAGTGTCCAGTTCCCTGATGGGCCGGACTTCGATGCTGCCCTCGCGTGCCGGCGGTATTTTCGAGGCAGCCTGAATCGCGTCGTTCAAATCGCGCGCCTCAATCAAGTAAAAACCTGCCAGCTGCTCTTTCGTTTCGGCGAAAGGGCCGTCGGTGATCGATACCTTGCCGTTCCGGACCCGCACTGTTGTCGCCGTCTCGACGGGTTGGAGCGCCTCCGCGGCCATCAGGAGCCCGCTTTTCCTGAACCCGTCGCCGCAGGCGATGCATTCGCTGTCGGGTACCGCGCGCAGCTTCTGACCTTCCAGGTAGACCAGGCACAAATACTTCATACGTCCCCCACACTTCGTAGTCGTTCGGGCGAAAACCAAATCGACACGCCTACCCGCCCTACCCGCCTCTCCTGCCCTTGATTATTTCGACAGCTCCGCCAACCGGCGCTCGAGAAAGCGCCGCTCCGGCTCCTGCCGGGCGAGGGCGAGGGCCCGTTCGAACGAGGTGCGGGCTTCCGCTGTTCTGCCAAGCCGCCGGCAGAGCTCTGCGCGGGCAGCGTGCGCCAGGCGGTAGTCCGACAGATGGCCGCGGTTGAGGATGGCGTCGATGAGAACGAGGCCCGGCTCAGGACCGTCGCGCATCGCTACGGCGACCGCCCGGTTCAGCTCGATGACGGGGGACGAATCCGCGCGCAACAGCACGTCGTAGAGGCCGACGATCTCCTCCCAGTCCGTGGCGGCGGCGGTGGACGCCTGGGCGTGCACACCTGCAATCGCCGCCTGAATCATGTAGGGGCCAAATCGGCGTGACGAGAGCGCCCGTTCCACCAGCCGTGTCCCCTCGGCGATTTGATCCCGGTCCCACAGCGAGCGGTCCTGGTCGTCGAGCAGGATCAGCTCGCCCGACTTCGAGGTCCGCGCCGCGCGCCGTGAATCCTGCAGCAGCATCAGCGCCAGCAGCCCAAGCGCCTCGGGCTCCGGCAGCAGTTCAACGAGCAGCCGTCCCAGACGGATTGCCTCCACGGACAGATCGTGCCGCATCACCGACGCGCCCGAGGATGCTGCGTAGCCCTCGTTGAACACGAGATAAATGACGCGCAGCACGGCGTCGAGCCTCTCCGGCAAGTCGGCCCGCGCCGGCACCTCGTAGGGAATGCGCGCGTCGCGGATCTTGGCCTTTGCGCGCACGATGCGCTGCGCCAGCGTCGGCGCAGGCGTGAGATACGCCTGGGCAATCTCCTCTGTCGTCAGGCCGCAGACCTCGCGCAGCGTGAGCGCCACCTGGGCATCGGGCGCCAGCGCCGGATGGCAACAGGTGAAGATGAGGCGCAGCCGGTCGTCTTCGACGCTTTCTTCGTCTGCCCAGGCCGCCTCGTCCACGACAGCGATGTTGGCGCGGTCGCCGACTTCGTCGAGGGGGTCGAATCGCGCGCGCCGGCGCAGGCTGTCGATGGCCTTGAAGCGTCCCGCCGATACGAGCCAGGCGCGGGGATTGGCGGGCACGCCGTCGCGCGGCCATTGCTCCAGCGCGGCCCTGAAGGCATCGTGCAGCGCTTCTTCAGCGACGTCGAAGTCGCCGAGCAGGCGGATCAGCGTGGCGAGCACGCGACGGGAGTCGGAGAGGTAGACGGCATTCACCGTCTCGTGTACTGGATCGGTCGCCGCCACGGCGATCGATCAGACCATCTTCACCGCGCCAGTGCAAATGCCGTCTGAAAAGGCGCCCATTTTTATTTATGCCCGCTCGCCGCGCGCGACGGCCTGGCGGCCGGAATTTCGTGATCGGCGGCCCGCTTTGTCGCGGTACATCCGCTCGTCGGCGGCCGCCAGCAGCTCTTCGAACGTGTTGCCGTCCTCCGGAAAGCGAGCCGAGCCGGCGCTGATTGAGAGCGAGACGCGGACGCCCGGCCGCGGCTCGAAGGGGTGGGCGCTGATGGCGTTCTGCACCTCGCTCACGCGGCGCGTCTCGTGTTCGGGGCTGCAATCCGACAGCACCACGATGAACTCGTCACCCGCAAAGCGCGCGCACATGTCGTTCTCGCGGATCGTCGAGCGGAGGACCGCGCCGACCGTGCGCAGCGCGCGATCGCCGGCTTCGTGTCCGTACGTGTCGTTGATTTCCTTGAGTCGATCCAGATCGAGCACGACGACGCTGACGCTGGTCCCGGTGCGAGCCGCGCGGGCCAACTCGGCCTCGAATCGCCGATCGAGCGAGCGTCGATTCGGCAGGCCCGTGAGCGGATCGGTATGCGATTCGTGCTGCGTCTGCTCGAAGCGCGTCGAGTTGTAGATCACGGCCGCGGCCTGCTCGCTTACGCGGCCAAGAACGCGCCGGTGTTCGTCGGTGAAGCAGCCCGGGACCGTATGGTAGATCACGAGGCCGCCAATCAGGCGTCCTTCGAATGTCAATGGACAGGGCAGCACTGCCTTCAGATCCTCGCCGTGCGCTCCGCGGCCGTCCGCGCACGACGGGAGCTTGAGCGAGAGCTCGCTCCACGATTTGGGCGTCCACTTGAACAATGCTTCGGTGCCGGAGCCGTGGGCGTACCGGCACACGTACCCGTCGTTGTCATCGCCGAGAAACAGAGCGCATGTCACAAACGGCACGAGCCGGCTCACCTTGTCGTGAATCAGCGCCATGGCTTCGGGCACGCCCAGGCTCGACCCGAGGGCCTGCGCAATCTCGTAGAGCGTCTGCTCTTCGCGATGCGCGCCGGCGATGTCCTGGAGCGCGAGCGCTTCGTCGCCCGCCCACGCGCTCTCTCCGGGCGCGTCCGTCTGCGGCGGTGCCGCTACGTTCAGCCGCGCAATCAACAGCTCCACCAGCGCCGGGTCGAACGCGGTGCCGGCGTACTCGTGCAGCAGGGCGACCGCGTCGGCTTCGCTGCGCGCGGGCCGGTACGGGCGATCGGCCTGCAGGGTGCTGTAGCAGTCGGCGATAGCGAGGATGCGCGCGCCGAGCGGAATGGCCTCGCCGCGGAGTCCCGCCGGGTAGCCCAGGCCATCCCAGCGCTCGTGATGGCAGAGCACGAGCTCGCTGACGGGCGCCCCGAACGGCACGTTGCGCAGGATCTCGGCGCCAACCCGGGGGTGAATCTTGACGCGTTCGAACTCTTCGGGCGTGAGGGCCTCCGGTTTCGAGAGGATGTGCTCGGGCACCGCCATGTTGCCGACGTCGTGGAGCAACGCCGCCGTGCGCACCGCCTGCACCTCGCTATCGGAGAGGCCGACCGCTTCGGCGAGCGTCGCGGCGTAATACTGAATGGATCTGATGTGCTCGGGCGTGCAGCCCGCCTTGGCTTCGATCGCGAGCGCGAGCGCTTCGATGGTCGCGAGCTGCACTTCCATCGCGCGGCGCGTTTCATCCTGCTCTTCCCGAAGCCGGGCGACAACCGTGTGGTAACTCCGGAACACCAGGTAGAGCGGCACAGACAGGACCGCCAGCCATCCGAACCAGCCCCGGGCAGACGCGGCCGTCGCGAGGGCGGCGAGCGCCGCGCCGGCCAGATAGCTCGGCGCGCTCCAGAGGAAGTTGTGCTGCCAGACGCGCGTGACTGACTGACGCGTCGAGAGCGCGATCGCGCCGGCCACCAGCGCAGTATTCACAAAAAAGTAGAGCGGCGCGACGATGGCGGCGGCGCGCACGAGCGTCGAGACAACGTGTACATCCGGCCCCAGGATGAGCGCCAGCGGCAGCGCGGCGACCGATACCGTCAATGTCAGCGATCCGATGCTGAACAAGATGCGGTGGATCGGATTTCTCGCACCGGCGCCCAGCGTGCATTGCGCCCAGGCGCTGACGGTCGCGATGCACACGGCCTCCCCGGGTCCGAGCGCGAACAGCGCCCAGAAGTTGACGGCATGCGACAACGAAAGGGTTGATTGGCTGCGGCCGAGCGGCAGGTCGATTTTCGCCCCCGAGAAAAGGATGGCGAGACCCAGCAGCATGACGAACAGGCCCGCGTGCTCCAGACGCACCTGGAGCGCAGCCACGACCAGGGAGGCTGCCCCCGCGACGACGACGGCGGCGACGTACGCGCGAGCCGGCGCCGGCAGTGCAAGGAATGTGGGGTTGTCGGCCTTCCGCCTTCTCATATCGCCCTGGCCATCGCCCGCCCGAAGGCGTCCACCCGTTGCACGATCCGCAGAAACGCGTCGACGATCTGCGGGTCGTACATTGTTCCGCTGTGGTCATGAATAATCGCCACCGCGCAGCCATGCGATAAGGCGCGGCGGTATGGGCGATCTGAGGTCAGGGCGTCATAGCAGTCGACGATCGAGAGAACGCGCGCCCCGATGGGAATGGCCTCGCCGCGCAGGCCGTCTGGATATCCAGTTCCGTCCCAGTTCTCGTGGTGGTGCCGCACGATGACGGCGAGCGGTCCGGGGAACGCAACAGCCGACAGAATGTCGGCGCCGATGATCGCGTGAAGTTTGACGTGATCGTATTCGTCCGGGGTGAGCGGCCCAGGCTTGTCGAGCAAGCGGTCGGGGATGCCGAGTTTTCCGATGTCGTGCAGCAGAGCGGCGGCGTCAATGGCCGCCAGCGTCCGGTCTTCACTTATAGAAATTTCGCCGGCCAGCGCGACGGCGTAACGCTGCACGCGCCGAGAGTGCGCGTGCGTCGCCCCATCGCGCGCGGCCAGTGCGCGCGCGAGCGCCTCGATGATCGGGAGAGGGCGCTCCGCGGCCGGCTTCCGTTGGAGGGTGTAGGTGCCCTTCGACCTGACGACCGCGTCGAGACCTTTGTTACGACTCAATAAGACAAAAGACGACAACAAAGACATACGCCCCGGTCGAACGCAACCTCGATGCCCGGCGAGCGCTAGTTCGCGAATCGTCTGACTCCTGGTCCTCTAGTGACACATATAAACTACGTATAATCAGTTAGTTACAAGTCTTAAAACAAGTGGGATCCTCGCAACAAATAACCTGAGAACAGGCTCGGATTTGCGTCCCTCGACAAGAGATTGTGTCCCGTTGTGGGGCAGCGTAAGACGATGTTGTTGAGTCGCTTCTCGCAGGGCGGGTTTATGCTCTTGCTCATGCCGATACACTCGCCCTCGGTTCGATGGTTTCTCGCGGTCCTGTCCGGCGTCGTTATCTCCGGGTGTGCCGGTCCCCAGCCGTCTCCGCCCGCCGCCGGTTCCGGCGATGCCGCGTTTGGCAAGCTCGCGACGGCCATCCTCGAAGACCATTACAAACGCAACCCGATCGAAGCCACCGATCTGGGAATCCATAAGTACGACGACCAGCTCTCAGATCTCTCGGAAGCCGCGCTGAAGGCCGAGTCCGCGGCGCTGAAGGACTTTCGATCGAGGCTGACGGCCATCGACCCGGCGACGCTCACGCTCAACAGCGCCCTCGATCGCGAGCAGTTGATTCACAGCATGGACGCGCAGGTGCTCGGCATCGACACCATCAAGATGTGGGCGAAGGATCCAGACACGTACAGCGGCGACCTCACGAATGCGGCGTACGTGATCATGAAGCGCAACTACGCGCCGGCAGCCGACCGGTTGAAAGCGCTCATTGCGCGTGAAAAGAAGCTGCCGCTGGCGCTCGAGGAGGGTCGAAAGAACCTGACGAATCCGGTCGGGATCTACACGGAGATCGCCATCGAACAGATCGACGGCAACATCAGCTTCTTCAAAAACGATGTCCCGGCGGCATTCGCGGAGGTCACCGACAAAGCGCTCCTCGACGAGTTCAAGCAGACGAACGCCGAGGTCATGGCGGCGCTCGGCTCATATAAGACGTTCTTACAGAAGGAGCTGCTGCCGAAAGCAACCGGCAGCTTCGCGTACGGGCCCGACACGTACCTCAAGTCCCTGTCCGCGCGCGAGGCCGTCGAGCTGCCGCTCGATCGACTGCTGCAGATCGCGGAAGCCGATCGACAGAAAAACGAGGACGCTCTTCAGGCGACGCTGACGCAGATCGACCCGACGAAGCCCGCCGATCGCGTGATGGCTTCGCTGCAGCTCGATCATCCTCCCGCAAGGAGGCTCCTGCAGACGACCCAGGAGACACTCGACTCGATCCGCCAGTTCATCATCGACCACCATATCATCACGATTCCGGCGTCCGATCCCGCGAGCGTCAAGGAGACGCCGCCTTTCATGCGCTCGACGACCTCGGCCTCGATGGACACACCAGGGCCGTTCGAGACGGCGAAGCTCCAGGCGTTCTACAACATGACGCTGCCGGATCCGCGCAGGCCGCGCGCCGAGCAGGACGACTACATGCGGAATTGGTACTACGCGATGACCTCGAATGTATCGGTCCACGAGGTGTACCCGGGCCACTACATTCAGTTCCTGTACGCCAGGACCTTTCCGTCAGACGTCCGCAAGGTATTCGGCGCGAACACGAACATCGAAGGGTGGGCGCACTACTGCGAGCAGATGATGCTCGACGAAGGCTTTCACGCCGGCGAGCCCAAGTACCGGCTCGCGCAGCTTCAGGACGCCCTCCTTCGCGACGTCCGGTTCATCGTCGGCATCAAGATGCATACGCAGGGCATGACGGTGGACGAGGGGACGAAGCTGTTCGAAACGCAGGCGTACCAGCCGCATCCGGTCGCCGTCCAGGAAGCCAAGCGCGGTACCTCCGACGCGCTGTATGGGTACTACACGCTCGGCAAGCTGATGATCCTGAAGCTTCGCGACGATTACAAAGCGAAGATGGGCCCGCAGTATTCGCTGCAGGGTTTCCACGATGCGTTCATCAAGCTCGGGCCTCTGCCGCTGCCGTTGATTCGGAAGGCGATGCTGGGCGAATCGGGATCGCTCCTGTAATCGCGCCTGTGTTCGAAAGCCAGACGATCAAAAAAGCGTTCCCCGGCCGGATCCGGGTCGGTTTGCACGACGACGCCGCGGGCGCCACGCTGCTCGCGCTGCCGTCGCGGCGAATGTGGCCGTTCGGCCTCATCCTTGCGGCCGCGTTTGCGATTTTCGCGGGCATCGCGTGGATGATGGCCGCCAGGATCCTGCGAAGCTCGGTCCGCGATGTGTTCGACCTGACGTTCGTGCTGTTCGAGGGATTCTGGCTCCTCGGCTGGTCCGTCGCGGTCGTGATTCTCGGGGCGCTGACGGTCCTCGTGTTCTTCTACGACGAATCGGCGCGGCTGCAGGATGGACGGCTCGTCCATGTGCCCCGGCTCGGACCGCTGAAGATCTTCATCGAATACGACCTCGCGCGAATGGGCAACGTCTCGCTCGAGAACGCCGACAGCCCGGGCAGCCCCGGCAGCAACGACATGGTCCGGATCCGCTTCGATTACGAAGGAGGAAGCAACGGACTGGGGGAAGCGATGCCGCGCGCCGATGCGGAGCGGCTCGTGCGCGCGATCCAAAGCGCCGCAGTCGCCGCTGGTTCGGTGATGGACACGCCGGCGGCCGTAGCCGCGCAGGAAGCGCCGCGTCCGAAGCAACCCCAGGCCGCGCCCAAATCGGCAGACGCCCCACCCCCGTCGCTCATGTCGCCGTCAGGTCTGGCGTTGATCGCCGCCAATCTCGTGCCGCTCGCGGGCGTGCTGTTCTTCGGCTGGGATCTCGCGAGCGTGATCGTCCTGTTCTGGGCCGAGAGCGCGGTGATTGGCTTCTACACGGCGCTCAAGATGGCAGTGGTCGGGAAGTTTGCGGCGCTTGCCATGGTGCCTTTCTTCATCGGGCACTTTGGCGGTTTCATGGCCGGCCATTTTCTCCTCATTTACGAACTGTTCGTGCGCGGCGCCTTTGCCAGAGGCCCCGCTCCACCTGCGCGGGAGGCGCTGATCGCCGTTTTTGGTCCCCTGTGGCTTTCGCTGGCGGCGCTCTTCATCAGTCACGGCGTGTCGTTTGTCGATAATTTCCTGGGGCGGCGCGAGTACCTCGGCACCACGATGAAGGCGCTGATGATCGCGCCGTACAATCGAATCATCGTGATGCAGCTCGCGCTCATCTTCGGCGGGTGGATCATCTTGTTGCTCAAGAGCCCGGTTCCGGCGCTCGCCCTGCTCATTGTGTTCAAGACCGCGCTCGACTTCATGGCGCACCGAAAAGAACACAGCGTCCAGGGTTAGAAGGAATTGCCGATATACGGCAGCATGCGCCCCAGATACATGACACCGAACCAGAGAAACAGGGAAACGGCCGCCATGATCCGGGCGCCTTTCGGCGCGTCATCGCCGGGTCCCAACGTTGCCGTTTTGCGAAACACCGTGAGGTTGAAGAGCACGACGTTGATTCCCGCCAGGAGAACGAACAGCATCTTCAATTGAAACGCGCCGTTGTGGACGTACTGCTCGGGGTGGCCGGCAAGGAACAGGACGCCGGTGACGAGATTGATGACGAACCCGAGAACTCCCCACGGCACGAGCCGGAAGAGCGGCGCGAACGGGATCCGTTTGGCCACGCCCAGCATGCGCAGGTCCATCAGCCCGACGGCACCCACCAGCAGGCACAGCCCGATGAAATGCAGCGTCTCACTCGCCGGCCAGACCCACGGACGGCCGGTGACAAACGCCGACAGCCTGGTGGTCACGACCCATTTCGCGAAGGCGTCCAGCACGGCGTGGCCTTAATTGATGGGCAGGCCGCTGACCGGACCCACGTACGCCATCAGGCGGCCGGCCGTGATGGCGCCAAGCCAGCAGACGAGCGAGGTTGCCGCCAGGAGCCTCGCGCCAAGGGGCTGCGGGCCCGTGTCGGCCGCGGGGTGGCGAATCACACGGGTTCGCAGCAAGTGGACGGTCACGACGCCGAGCGCGACGAATGTCATCTTCACGGCGAAGGCAGGGTTGGTGAACTTCGTGGTCGCGTCAGCGATGTAGAGCGCCGTGCCCGACAGCGCATTGACCCAGAAGCCGGCCCACATGATGGGGAAGAACCGATCGATCGGCGACAGGGGAATGTCGGACGCAACACCGAGCACGCGGAGGTCGACGATCGCGGCAAAGCCGGCGACGCAGGCCATCCCGACGGTGTGCAGGAAAAGAATCGTCGGGTATCCCCAGAACGAGCTGCCCTCGCGCACCCACGTTCCAAATGCGGTCTGCTCGAGCCAGATATTCATCGCGCCGAGCAGGCCTCAGGCTTGAACCGCGATCCATCGGGGAGCTTTTTGAAGTGCGACGTCGTGACGAACGGGCCGGCGAGGTACTGCGGATCGTTCACTTCGGTCGTGACGTTGATCCAGGTGTCGCCAGTCGGTGTGGTCACGCGATCGAACCACTCGGTGAGGATCGTGCTCGCGCCATACGGCACGCCGTTCTT
>Ga0307310_10000463_pt1 | contig 13451 bp, 10 predicted proteins | sample ER_DNA_197_FD_194502 | JGI IMG/M metagenome (GOLD analysis project Ga0307310, IMG submission 194502) | Bulk soil microbial communities from the East River watershed near Crested Butte, Colorado, United States - ER_DNA_197 | ecosystem: Environmental > Terrestrial > Soil > Floodplain | place...
AGCCCGCGCGGGCGGTCTCGAGGTCCATCCTATCGCATTCTCCTCCCGCGGTCGGCGGGCCAATGCGGCCACGCTGGCCGCCCTCCTCGATCGTCACCCGGTTGATCTGGTCAATTCTCAGAGCACTACGGACCGGACGGCGCTCACCTGGCTCGCGCTGACACGCCGTCTGCGAGTACCGCTGGTGGTGACCCGACGACAGATGCCTCAAGGCCTTTTCCTCGAGGACTGGTTGGTTAGCAGGCTGGCCACCAGAGTCGTCGCGGTGAGCCGGGCAGTGGGCGATGCCCTGATCAGGCGAGGCACCCCACGCGACAAGCTTGCCGTTATCCCCAATGGGCTGGTGACCGAGCGGGTGGATGGGCCGGTGCGCCCGGAATTGGTGGAGGAGTGGCGTCGGCGAATCGAGTGGGAACCGTCGCGTCGAACCATAGGCATCGTCTCTCGCCCTAAGAACCAGGAGGTAGTGCTCCGGGCCCTCGACCAGGTGACTGTTCCTACCCGGCTGGTGCTGGCAGGGGTCGAGCCCACCGGCCTATTGGGCGAGCTTGCCGCGAGGGTGCCCGCCCGTCACGCCGTCGTATCTGTGCCCTTTACGCCTGAAGTGCGAGCCGTCTATGAGCTGTTGGAGTTGGTCCTGTTGCCCTCCCGTAGCGAGGGGCTCTCCCAGGCGCTACTCGAGGCCATGGCCCTGGGGAAGCCGGTGATTGCGTCCGCTGCAACCGGGAATCTGGAGGTGGTGACCGACGGCGTGGATGGCCGCCTGGTAGATCCGCTGGCTCCCAGCGCGTGGGGACAGGCGATCGAGGAGCTTCTCTCCAACCCAGCCGCCGGCGCTCGGCTGGGGAGCAGGGCCAGACATACGGCACGCGTGACCTACTCACTCGATCGGACGGTGGAGCGCACTGCGGAACTCTACCACTCGATTCTTGCTGGATCGTGACCTTGCTCCGAGCCTTCGGGTTAGAGCAAATTCTGCAGCTCACCCTTGGGAGCGATCGTGGTCAACATCTCCGGATTCACCATCGTTCGAAACGCTATCAAGCTGGACTTTCCGGTGGAAGCGAGCATCCGCTCGATTCTGCCGATCTGTGACGAGGTGGTGGTCAACGTCGGCCGTTCCGAGGACGAGACTCTGGACCTGGTGCGCTCCATCGGCGACCCCAAAATCCGAATCGTGGAAACCGAATGGGACATGACGCGGGGGAACACCGTTCTGGGGATCGAGACCCACCGAGCGATGCGGGCGTGCACCCACCCCTGGGGCGTATACATCCAGGCGGACGAGGTGCTCCACGAGCGCGGTGGCGGGGAGCTGGCTGCTGCTATCCAGCGATATGACGGTGACGAGCGGGTCGAGGGACTTCTGGTTCGCTACCTGCACTTTTACGGTGGCTTCGAGAACATCGCGACCCATCGGCGGTGGTACCGTCGGGAGGTGCGAGCGGTCCGCTTGGCGCCCGAGCTGGACATCCGGCCCTACCAAGGCGCCCAAGGGTTCCGGGTGGGCCCCCACCACCGGAAGATCCGCGCGCGGCTCACCGACGCCGAGATGTTTCACTACGGCTGGGCGCGGCCCTCGCACGCCTTGCGCGAGAAACGGGACCTCGGCCGGACCATGTATCCCTGGCGTGATGCCGACGAAAGCCGCCCGCTGCTCGCCTGGATCCCCGGGATCCGGCGATTTACCGGGACCCACCCGCTGGTGGCAGGCCGCTGGATAGAGGCGCGGCACCACGATCCCGAGCGGACTGTCGAGCCCCGCCGGTTCCGCTGGGGGTTCCTGCGTTATTACGTGTCCGGGCTCATCGAACGGGTAACCGGGATACGGGTTTTCGAGTTCAGGAACTACAAGATCGTCGGCAAGGGATAGCCCTTGCCGGCTAGAAGCAGACCGAGCCGGTCTGCGTAGCTGTGGTGCGCCAAGGCATGGGCCCGTCCGGCATTCGCAATCCGCTCGCGCTCGGCCGGATGGTCCAGGTAATGGCGGGTCAGCTCCGCGGCCTCGGCTGGGCTCCTATACCAGGCGCAATGGCGCCCATCGGCAGCGAAGCTCTCGATCCCACTGACGTAGCGACCGAGGTAAAATCCCCCGCACCCGAGGATCGTCCACATGCGATTCGAGGCCGAGAACCGCTCGGTGTCCTGACCCGGGTACGAGCTGGCTCCCAGCGAGATGGCTGCTCCCCGGATCACCTGCGCCAGGCGTTTGCCATGCACCGGCCCGCCGGCGATGGGCAGGTCCGAGGGGGCATCCTGCCATCCGGGTCCGCGAATTTGAAGCTGGCTCACGGCCGCAACGGCCCGAAGCACATCGTACCGGTAGCTGGACTGGCCCGATCCGACAAAGGAGGCGTCACAGCGGTACTGCTGCGGTGCCGTGGCCGCAGGCATGTCACGTCCGGGATCCACGCCTTGGGGAAGAAACTGAACCTGCTCGATGCCGGCGGCGCGACAGGCCTCGACCTGACCGAAGTAGGTGACGTACATCGTCCTCACCAGCTGTCCCAGCTGTAACACCTTTTCCCTGAGCTCGAGGTCAAAATACCAGAACGCCGCTCGACGCCTCTGAACCAGGCGCCGGATGACCGGCTCGCCGAGCTCGATGGCATGGCGAGTGAAGATCAGGAGATCCGGCTCGAACGCCTCCGTCAGGTACCGGGCAATCGGGCCGGACCATGGACCGGCGTACCGGGACCAGCCTACCACGTTCACCAGGCGACAGTCGTGCCCCAGCGAGCGGGCAGCGCGAACGATCGAGGCTTCCGTCTTCCGCGCTCCACCCGCTCCGAGGACGACGATGCGCATCGGGGTATAATAGACGGGCCGTCCGGTGGATGACCTTCGCTGGTTCGCACCCAATCCGTATACCACCCTGCTGGTCCCCGAGCTCCGGCGTCGCGGGCTTTCAATCTCGCTCGAGGGAGATGCGCCTGCCCGGCTGACCCTGTCGATGAGCGGCACGAAGGCGGTGGAAGCCTGGCGTTATGCCCGGAGGCGTGGCTGTCCCCTGGTGCTGTACATCTGGGATCTCCATCCCGAGGCAACCAACTTCGGCTCCTATGATCCGATCTGGTGGGCGGGCGGCCGCTTCTTCCGGCTGCCCCGCCCGATCGGCGGGTTCCCTAGCAGGCGGGGATACTACAGCCGGCTCCGCTATATAGCGGCGCATGCTCGGGAGGTTTGGGTCCCCAGCCAAATGACCCAGGCCGTGGTGCGTCATCGGTTTGGACTCGACACTCGCCGGGTGCCGTACTGCTACGATTCCGAGCGCCTCCATCCCGGCTCAGCCGGTCGCGACGATCCTCCGACCCTACTCACGGTTTCACGGCTCCAGCCCTACAAGAACCACGCGGTAACGATCCGGGCGGCGGCCCGCCTTGGTTCGGGCGTCCAGGTGCGTCTGATCGGGCGGGGGCCCGAGCGCGACTCCCTCGAACGGCTGGCGACTTCGCTTGCCGTTCGTTGCCGGATCGAGACCGACGCCGACGATGCCGCGGTGGGCGATGCCTACCATCGGGCCCGAGTCGCCGTATGTCCCAGCCGGTTCGAGGGATTCGGCCTCACCCCGATTGAAGCGGTCGCGTCGGGCACACCGACGGTGGCGTCGGACATACCGCCACATCGCGAGTTCGTGGGGCGGACGGCCCACTTTTTCCCTCCCGACGATATGGACGCGTTGGTGGAGGCGATCGGTGCTGCCTTCGATGGCGCCTTTCCCGATCCCAATCTGGTGCGAGAGCTCAGCATCCCCGTGGCAGCCGAGCGCTTTCTGGATGTCCTCGATCCCCTCATCAGGTAGATTGTTAAATGAGTACCCAGCTTCTTCTGACCTATGACTTCCCACCTATGGGCGGCGGCATCGCACGAATGATGGGTGAGCTGGCCAGGCGTTATCCGCCGGGCACCCTGGTCGTCTCGACCGGGCGCTATGATGGAGGGCCCGAGGTGGATGCAGGATTCGCTAATGTGGTTGATCGGACTGGCGTTGTGAGTGCTCGGCTCCGCACCCTTCAGGGCCTGCTGGCCTGGTCCCGCCGTGCGGCCGGACTCGCCCGCTCGGTTCATCCCGAATTTGTCTGGTGTGGCAACCTCAAGCCGGCTGGGTATCCGGCGCGGTGGGTTCGGCAACGGGTCGGCACACCCTACGGCATTCTCTTCTATGGAACCGACCTCCTGCTGTTGCAACGCCGAATTAGAAGGTCAGCAGTCAAGCGGCAGACCGCGCGGGCACTGATCGGCTGGGCAGCGGTTCTGGTCGCGATCAGTCGGTGGACCCGGGACCTGTGTCTCTCGGTGGTGGAGGAGCTTGGGGTCGATCACGGCAGGCTGGACTTGCGGACCGTTCCCCTGGGCACCGACCCGGCTCGTTTTCGTCCCAATATCGATCCATCGTCGGTTCGCGCCCGATACGGTCTCGATCGAGGCCGCTGGCTACTTTCGGTGGCCCGGCTTACGCCGCACAAGGGCATCGATACCGGTCTGCGAGTGCTCGCGCGGCTTCGCGAGCGGTATCCGGATCTAGGCTACGCTGTGGTGGGCTCGGGCGAGCAGCTCCCTGCCTTGCAGGCAATGGCCCGAAGTCTGGGAGTGGCGGATCGGGTACGATTTCTTACGGCGGTTCCGGACAGCGATCTCCCGGGCCTGTATAACTGCGCTGAGATCTATTGCGGACTCTCCAGGGTGACTAGAGAGGCGGCGGAGGGATTCGGCATTTCACTGGTCGAGGCGGCTGCGAGCGGGGTGCCGGTCGTCGCCGGACGCAGCGGCGGGGTGCCGGACGCAGTGCACGAGGGGGAGACTGGACTCCTGGTCGATTCAGAACAGCCGGACGAAGTGTGTGGCGCGCTACAGAGTCTCCTCGACGATCGCGCCTTTGCCGGACGGCTTGGTGCCGCTGGCCGGCGCGCGGTCGAGACCTACTACAACTGGGACCGGGTCACCGCCGATCTGGCGGGAATCGGTCATGAGATCGGCACGAGGATCCGAACGGAGGTGGCACACCCATGACTGCTACGACTGGTACGATTCCACGGGGCTCGCTGGCAGCGGAGTACGACAATCAGTATCGCCTCTGGCTCGAGCGACAGGGACCCCATGCCCTCGATCTTGCCTGGCGTCTGCGTCATCTCCTCTGGCGTCAGCGAGCGTTGCTGCGGCGCTATCGCCCTGATGGGAAGCGAGTCCTCGACTTCGGCTGCATGGACGGCGTCTTCACGATCCGGCTGCAGCAGCTCGGTGGGGAGGCGGTCGGTTACGACCTCTCACCTGCGGCGGTCGCCCAGGCAGAAAAATTTCGCGGGTCAGCGATGCTTCCCCGATTTACCACAGTGGCTCCGGGTCCGGGCCAGTTCGATCTGGTGTATTGCAACGAAGTTCTCGAGCACGCGCCGGACGAATCCGCGTTCATGGGCGAGCTGGTAGGCTTCCTAGCACCGGGCGGCGTGCTGGTGGGAACGACTCCGGTAGGGCGTCACTTCTGGGATCCGGACCACAAGAGGCTGTACGATCAGGCCACTCTGGAACGCGCTCTCGGGCCGTGGGGCGCCGTGCGGGTCCGACCCTATTATCGCACGCCGATCCGCAATCTGCTCCCATTCCGGCAGGCAGGGGCGGCAGTGTTCATTTTCGAGGTCAAGCCGCCGAGTCTTCGGGACTCACGCTGATGGCGTAGGTGGGACAGTTGAGTACGTACGCGCCGTCGATGGGAGACCAGGTCTGGACCGGCGACATGACTTCAGCCTTGCCTCGGGCACCCAGCCGGAAGACCTGAGGCGCCTGGATTACGCAGGACCCGCAGCCGACGCAGCGAGTCTCGTCCACCAGCACACGGAGCCTCCGGGTGGGGTGCATACCGCGGGTGACACCCTCCAGCCTGGTGCCGAGCTGGTCCAGTGTGTTGGCGGTGGCCCGGTAGCCCGCTTCGATCAGCTCGTCGGTCTTGTCGAAGGCGAACATCGAAATGTGCTCGACCCTCGGCTGCACCAGCACCAGCGGAGGACCCTTCCAATCGCGCAGCTGGCTCTCGATCTGGTTCTGCATCACGATCTCGAGCCCGCGAATATAGGTTGCGGCAAACCCCTGTGTTTCGGTCTGGGAGCGGAGTACGCTGGTGGCAGCCACATTGATCGCGAGGATGGGTCCTTGAGCGAGGGAAGCGGCCATCCGCACCGGCAGGTTCTCGACTACGGCCCCGTCCACGTAGGCTCGCCCGTTGATCTCTCGGGGTGGGAAGATGCCGGGTAGGGCGCAGGAAGCCGCCACGGCGTCGCCCACCCGGGCGCTGCGGAGCCCCGGAAGCCCCCACATGACCTGCATGCCGGAGTGCAGGTCCACCGTGTTGATGAGCAGCCGGCGGTTGAGGTCTTCGAAGGTGACCTGGCCGACCAGGTCGTTGATGAGGATCTCGAGGGGCTCACGGCGGTAGAGCGCAGGCGCAAGCAGACGGCGGAAGGCGACATCAGCCCGGGCTACTTGGAAGACGTCCCTCCGACGCACCAGCCGGGCTCGCGCTTCCATGTGTCGGCTCGATACACCCGCTGCCCACGCGCCGCCGATGAGCGACCCGATACTGGATCCCACGACGAGGTCGGGGACCAAGTGGCGCTCCTCCAGGGCCCGGAGCACACCAATGTGGGCCAAGCCTTTAAGGCCGCCGCCACTGAGGACCAGGGTGAAGGGGCTTTCGGGAGTCACGGGGCGCCCTGACAAAGGTTGCATCTTCGCAGCTAAGGGCTGTATCAAAATGCAAGAATCGTGCGCCTGGTGCCGTGAGGGGCGATGGAGAAAAGCTGTGGCGGCGCGGCGCATGGCCTGGTAACCCAGATCACGGGAAGACGATGCCTGAGAGTGTGTTAAAGGAGAGGCTGCGGGGGGACCGGTTCTTTCAGCTGGGGCTTTTCGTCGTGGTCCTCATGGTCCTGGCTGCCCTGTTTGCTCCCTGGCTCGCTCCACACAACCCGATCACCGGCGATCTGAAGGGCGCCTACCTGATAAAGCCCGGCTCGCGGTTTCTCCTGGGGACTGACACGCAGGGGCGCGACGTGCTGAGCCGGGTGCTCTACGGTGCGCGGCTTTCTCTCTCTGTGGGACTCATCTCCCAGTCCGTCTCGGTCACCGTCGGCGTGCTGCTAGGGCTCCTGGCAGGCTATTACGGCCGATGGGTGGATGCCCTGGTGATGCGCCTTGCCGACATCACCCTGGCCTTCCCCACGCTCCTCCTGCTGATCGCCGTTGCCGCCGCGGTCAAGCCGTCGCTCCCGGTGGTGTTCGTGGTCATCGGGCTGGTGGGGTGGGCCGGGATGGCTCGGCTGGTCCGGAGCCAGGTGCTCGTGCTCCGTCAATCCGAGTTCGTGCAGGCGGCCCGCGCTCTCGGCGCGCGCGACCGGCGCGTGCTGCTACGCCATCTCCTGCCCAACGTGCGAACCCAGGTGATCATCGCGGCGACGCTAGGTATTGCGGGGGCTATCATGGCGGAAGCGGCGCTGTCGTTCGTGGGACTGGGTGCCCAGCCCCCGACACCAAGCTGGGGGGCCATGGTGGCGGATGGGCGGGACCTGCTGCGGGTGGCTCCGTGGATATCCTTCGCTCCCGGCCTTGCGATCGGGGCTGCGGTCCTGGGATTCAACCTGGTGGGGGACGCGCTGCGGGAGGCTTACGATCCCAGGCTCAGAACTGAGAGGTAAGAAGTGATACCGGATACGATCTCGCAGACCTTCGGCGGACGGAGTTCCCCTGGACCGATGAGACCACCTATCTCAACAACGCCAGCATCGGTCCGCTGCCGGAACGGACCCGGAAGACCCTGGAAGAGTTCAACCGCCGCCGGTCGGCTCCGTTTCAGCTGCCCGACAGGGACATTTTCACGAGCATGGCCGAGTCGCGGCGGCTGGCCGCGCAGCTGATCGGAGCCCAGCCCGAGGAGATCGCGCTCAGCATCAATACCGGTTTCGGCTTGAGCCTTGCCGCTCGGTCGCTCCCGCTCCGCTCGGGAGACCTCATACTCGCCAGCGACCGTGAGTTTCCGGCCAACGTGTATCCCTGGATGCTCCTCAAGGACATCGGCGTGACGTTGGAGCTGGTGCCGACGACGCCTGAAGGCTGGCCCGACGAGGGCCGCCTGCTGGATCGACTGCGCGACCCTCGGGTTCGGGTGCTCGCCGTGTCCCTCGTGCAGTTCAGCAACGGGTACACGATCGATCTGGCCCGGCTTTCGGCTGCCACTCGAGCATCCGGGACCTACCTGGTGGTGGACGCGATTCAGGCGGTGGGGCAGATGACGCTGGACCTCCGGAAAACGCCAGTGGATGTGCTGGCCTGCGGAGCGCAGAAGTGGCTCCTCTCACCCTGGGGGTCGGGGTTCGTGTATGTGCGCCGAGACCTGATTCGTGAGCTGAACCCGTCGGTGACCGGATGGATGGCGTTCGAGGGCACCGACGACTTCACCCGCCTGACGCAGTACAACGACACCCTGCGCGGTGATGCAAGGCGGTTCGAGCTGATCACCCTTCCGTACCAGGATTTTGCCGGCATGAACGCGTCGCTGGGCCTGATCCTGGAGCTGGGTATCGATCGGATTGCCGCCCATCTGCGGCGCCTGCACACGCCGGTGCTAGCTTGGGCGGGGCGGTCCGGCGCGCGCGTGGCATCGCCCCAGGGGTCGCACGGATCCGGGATCATTTGCGTGGCGCCGGCGAACCTGGGCGAGGCGTTTCGCGCCTTGAAGGCCGCGCGGATTATCTGCAGTATGAGGGAAGGATCGATCCGGCTGAGCCCGCACGCCTATAATACTGCCGAGGAGATGGAGCGGGTCGTCTCGGTGCTGGAGCACGCTAAACAATGACATCCACCAGAGCATCCATGTCCGCATTTACCGACATGCTGGCCGCGGGGTACGGGAGTGCCGCCGAACCGGCATTGACGCTGGGAGCCGCACTCGACGGCTCGCAGGTATACCGGGAACCCAAGATCCGATTGTCCCTGGCCATGGCCAACCGACACGGCCTCGTGGCGGGCGCGACCGGTACCGGCAAAACCACCACGCTGAGACTGCTCACCGAGCAGCTCTCCGCTCAGGGAGTCCCGGTATTTGTCGCCGATATGAAGGGAGACCTCTCGGGCCTGGCGATGCCGGGCGAGGCTACCGACCGGGTGCGCGCCCGCGCAGCCGACGTCGGCTGGGACTGGAAGCCGAAAGGCGTGCCGGTGGAGTTCGTGAGCCTTACCGGTGCCTTGGGGGTGCAGCTCCGCGCGACGGTGAGCTCGTTCGGGCCGCTCCTGCTCGGCAAAGTGCTCTCATTGAATGACACCCAGACCAGTGTCCTCACCATGGTCTTCAAATACGCGGACGACAACGGGCTGCCTCTGCTCGACTTCACCGACCTTCGCGCCGTGCTTCAGTTTCTCGTCTCGGAGGAAGGAAAGACCGCTCTCGCGCAGTACGGCGGGATGTCCAGCGCATCAGTGGGCGTGCTGCTCCGGAAAATGATCGAGCTCGAGTCTCAGGGAGCGGAGCGTTTCTTCGGCGAGCCAGAGTTTGATGTGAAAGACATGCTCCAGACCACGTCCGACGGCCGCGGAATTGTCACTTGCCTCGAGCTCCCCGATGTTGCGGACAAGCCGAAACTCTTCTCCACTTTCATGATGTGGATGCTGGCCGAGCTCTACCACAACCTGCCGGAAGCGGGTGACTTGCCCAAGCCAAAGTTGGTCTTCTTCTTCGACGAGGCGCATCTCTTGTTCGAGGATGCCCCTAAGGCGTTTCTGGATCAGATCGAGCAGGTGGTCCGTCTCATCCGTTCCAAGGGAGTCGGGGTGTTTTTCGTGACCCAGACCCCCAAGGATGTTCCGGAAGGGGTGCTCGCTCAACTGGGCAACCGGATCCAGCACGCGCTTCGGGCCCATACTCCCGACGACGACACGGCGTTGAAGGCCACGGTGCGGACCTTTCCTAAGACCTCGTTCTACGACCTCCAGCAAACCCTGACCTCCCTCGGCATCGGCGAGGCAGTGGTGACGGTGCTGAATGCCAGCGGCTCGCCGACGCCCGTCGTCGCCACCCGGCTCATACCGCCGGCTTCGCGGATGGCGCCGCTCACACCCGAGGAGCTGCAGGCCGACGTCCGGCAGTCCGATCTACTCGCGAAGTACGGGAAGGCGGTAGACCGGGAAAGCGCGCGGGAGATGCTGGCGGCCCGGATGGCGAAGACGGCGCCGGCGGTGGAGCAGGGGCAGCCCGCTCCTGCTCGAACCGGAAAGACCATGGCCCAGGTTGCGGCTGGTGTGCTTACCTCCACAATCGCGCGTACGGTGGGGCGGGAGGTGGTCCGGGGGATCTTTGGGCTGCTCGGGGCCAAGCCGTCCAGTCGGACGACGCGGCGGAGCAGGTGGTAGGCAGGCTACGGTTCGAGGACCAGCCGCACGTAGTTCTTCTTTCCCTTCCGAAGCATCAAGGAACGATCGTCCGCCGGACCCTTGAACTCGTTCTCACCGATCCGGAGGTCTACGGACTCAATAGGTACATCGTTCAAGTAGAACCCTCGCCCTTGGATGCCCCGGCGGGCCTCTGCCTTTGATTTGGCAAGGCCGCTCTCCACCAACAGTCCAATGATGGACAGGTCTCCCAGCTTGCTGCGAGACACTCTTACAGTGGGTGCAACGACGACTGTGGGAGCGAAGCCGGTCACCCTGAGCTCTCCTGTTCCGGGCGTCACAGTGACACCACGTCCTTCAAACAGAGCCCGGCTCGTCTCGATCGCCTGCTCCGCTTCAGGCGCACCATGCACTCGGGTGGTCACGTCCCTGGCCAGCAAGCGCTGAGGGATGCGCTTCCCCGGGTCCCGGGCGTGCTCCGCCAGAGCGGCGCCAATCTCCTCCAGGGGCAGAAAGGTAAAAAGCTTCAAATACCGCTCGACATCGCGATCGTCGGTGTTGATCCAGAACTGGTAGAACTGGTACGGACTCGTCTTAGCTGGATCAAGCCAGACGTTACCGGCCTCGCTTTTCCCGAACTTGCTGCCCGAGGTAGTGGTGACCAGGGGGAATACCAGGCCGTACGCCTGGCGGCTCTCGCGCTTGCCGATCAGCTCGATACCGGCGGTGATGTTTCCCCATTGATCACTGCCACCGATTTGAAGCTCGCACTGCTCGGTACGGAAGAGGTGCCAGAAATCGTAGGCCTGGATGGCCATGTAGCTGAACTCGGTGTAGCTGATCCCGGTCTCGAGGCGACTCCGAACGCTCTCCTTCTGGAGCATGAAGCCCAGTGTGAGATGCTTACCGGTGTCTCGCAGGAAGTCCATCAGGGGGAGCTTTCGAAGCCAGTCGGCATTGTTCCGAAGGCGGGCCGCGTTGGACTTTGAGCTCTCGAAGTCGAGGAATCGGGCAACCTGACTGCGTATCGCTTCGGCGTTTCGATCGATCTCCTCGATTGGCAGAATCGGCCGCTCGGACCGTTTCCCACTGGGATCTCCAACCATTCCGGTCCCGCCGCCGACCAGCACAATCGGCGTGTGCCCGGCCTGTTGCAGCCAGGCGGCTCCTATGATGGGAACCAGGCTACCGACGTGAAGGGAATCAGCGGTGGGATCCAGGCCCACATACGCCGTCACCGGACCCCGCCCGAGCCGTTCGTCCAGGCCGGCGGTCGCGTCCTGGAGCAGGCCGCGGGCCGTCAAAGTTTTAAGCACTAGATTCATAGCCGCCAATGCTACCATCGAGCCTCGCAATCGGCTAGCTTGCGAACATGGCCCTCCCGCTGGATCCCGCAGTGAAGCGCGTCCGGCTCTCGCCCCGCGCCCGGCGCAACATTCTGGTCGGTTTGCTCGCAACGCTTGCCTTTGGGCTGGCTTTTCTTGCGGCGGCCTGGAGCCGCGCCTGTGCGGGCAATACCTGCCCCTCGATCGAGGAGCTCGGCGGGTACGATCCGAGCCAGGCCTCCAAGGTCTACGCGGCCGACGGCCGGCTGATCACCGATCTGGGGCTGGAGCGCCGCACGGTCATCCCGCTGGGGGAGATGTCGCCCTATGTGAAGGCCGCGTTCATCGCCACCGAAGACAAACGCTTCTACAAGCACCACGGTATCGACTGGTACCGCGTCTTCGGCGCAATCCGCACGAACGTCTTTGCCCTCCGCTTCGCTGAAGGATTCTCGACCATCACAATGCAGCTCGCCCGGAACATCTGGGACGAGGACATTAGCGGACGTGACAAGTCGCTCCGGCGCAAGCTACGCGAGGCGCACGTGGCGCTGGAGATCGAGCGAAAGTATCCCAAGGACAAGATTCTCGAGATCTATCTGAATCAGATCCCCCTGGGGAACGGTGCGTACGGCGTGGAGGCGGCTTCCCAGCGCTATTTCGGCAAGTCGGTTCGTGATCTCAACGTGGCGGAGGCTGCAACCCTCGCTGCCATACCGAAGGCTCCATCGCGCTACAATCCTCGCCGCAACCCGAACCTCAACATTCAGCGCCGCAATACGGTGCTCAATCTGCTTCGGGACAACGACCTGCTGAACGCCGAGGAGGCAGAGCGCTGGAAGGCATACCCGCTCCAGCTCTCGTCCCACTCGGACTTCAGTGGGGTGGCCGAATACTTCGTGGAGTACGTGCGGCAGCAGCTCGAAGCGCGCTTCGGGCGCGAGCTCTACACCTCCGGCTACCGGATCTACACCAGCCTCGACCTCGACATCCAGCAGGCTGCGGAACGCGCGCTGGAGGCCAGGTTGGAGGCGATCGAAAGCGGCGCGGACGGGAAGTACCTGCACGACACCTACCGGCAGTACCTGGAATCCCGCACCGACAACGTCGAGGACAACAACCGGACCACCACCCCGTATCTGCAGGGACTGGTGGTCACGCTCGAGGCAAAGACCGGGTACATCCGGGCGATGGTCGGCGGCCGTGACTTCGAGGACAGTAAGTTCAACCGCGCCACTCAAGCGCTCCGCCAGCCGGGGTCGGTCTTCAAGCCGATTGTATATGCGGCCGCGGTCGAGGCCGGCTATCCCTTGTCGCACGTGATGGTGGACGATCCTCTGAGCGTCGAGCTCGATCCAGCCCAGCCACCCTGGGCGCCGCAAAACTACGATCTCGAATTCGACGGGCCGATGACGATACGGCGAGCGCTGTATCTCTCGCGCAACATCATCGCCATCAAGCTCGGTATGGAGCTGGGTGAACAGGCGGTGATCAGCGAGGCCACCAAGTTCGGCATCACGACCCGGGTACCGGCGTTCCCCTCCATCCACATCGGCTCGGCGGACGTGATCCCGCTCGAAATGATCGCGGCCTATACCACATTCGCCAATCTGGGCACTCGCACGATGCCCAACGGCATCCTTCGGGTCGAAGACCGCAGCGGCAAGATCATCTGGCAGCCGCCGACCCGGACCGTGGCTGTCATGGACACGCTTCATGCCTGGCTCATGACCGATGTCCTGCGGGACGTGGTGC
>Ga0307310_10000464_pt1 | contig 13443 bp, 10 predicted proteins | sample ER_DNA_197_FD_194502 | JGI IMG/M metagenome (GOLD analysis project Ga0307310, IMG submission 194502) | Bulk soil microbial communities from the East River watershed near Crested Butte, Colorado, United States - ER_DNA_197 | ecosystem: Environmental > Terrestrial > Soil > Floodplain | place...
TCGAGGAACTCGTCCACTCGGAACATGTCCTGGTGTCAAACGCCGAAGAGATGATCTCCAAGGCTTCAGCGGCTCCGGAGTGGAGCGCCCTTACGACCGTATGAGGTCGAGCACCTCGTCGCGCTTCTGCTCCATCAGTTCCTGCGAGCGCGCTTCGAGGTTCAGGCGGAGGAGGGGCTCCGTGTTCGACGGGCGCACGTTGAAGTGCCAGTCCGGCGCGTCGACGGAGATTCCGTCCAGATGCGAGATCTCGGCCTCACCGGCGTAGCGCTCCTTCAACTCCTGGAGCTTCAGCGCGACGTCGGGCACCGGCGTGTTCAGCTCGCCTGTCAGAAAATACGTGGAACGGAACGGCGCAAGGATCTCCGAGAGCTTGCGGCCCTTCTTGGAGATCACCTCGAGCATCATCAAGAAGGGCACGACACCCGAGTCGGCCTGCGAGAAGTCACGGAAGTAGTAGTGCCCCGACACCTCGCCGCCGAACGCGGCGTCCTCCTTCCGCATGCGGTGCTTGATGTACGCATGCCCGACACGGTTGACGAGCGCCGTGCCGCCTGCGCGCTCGATCGTCTCCGGCACCGCCCAGCTCGCCCGCACGTCGTAGATGACCTTCGCGCCCGGCTCCTTCTCGAGCACCGACTCCGCGAGCAGCGCCGTCGCGAAGTCGCCCGGGACGAACTCGCCGCTGTCGTCGACGAAGAAACACCGATCGGCGTCGCCGTCGAACGCGACACCGAGATCGGCCCCTTCCTCGAGCGTCTTGCGCACGATGAGCTCGCGATTCTCCGGCAGCAGCGGGTTCGGCTCGTGATTCGGGAACGACCCGTCCGGATCGAAAAAGCACCGCACCGTCTCGATCGGCAGCCGCTCGAGAACGGGCGGCAGCATCGCGCCCGCCATGCCGTTCGCGGCATCGATCACCACCTTCAACGGCCGGATCGCCGAGACGTCGACGAGCGACAGCACACGGTCGACATACGCGGGCCAGATGTCGTACTGCGCGACCGTCCCCGCGCCGCCGCCCGGAGCATCGGTCTCCGTCAGCGCGAGCGCACGGTCGCGGACGTCCAGCAGCCCCGACTCGCCGCCCACCGGCAGCGCGCCGCGCCGCACGATCTTCATCCCCGTGTACTCCTTCGGATTGTGCGACGCCGTGACCATCACGCCGCCGTCCAGCCCAAGCTCGCCGACCGCGAAGTAGACCATCTCTGTGCCGACGAGCCCGAGGTCGAGCACGTCCGCGCCCTCCGCCGCCGCGCCGCGCATCAGCTCCGCGGCCATCACCGGGCTCGAGAGCCGCACGTCTCGCCCGACCGCGATCCGCCGCGGCTCGAATTGCTGCACGAAGGCCCGACCGATTGCGTAGGCGCCCCGCTCGTCGAGCTCGGTCGGATAGATCCCGCGCACGTCGTACGCCTTGAAGACTTTTGGCTCGAGCACGCTCCGATGCTATGGAAACCGCGCGAACGCCTGTGATAGGACCGTATTCACGTATTCACCGGGAAAGGGAGAGCCGATGAGACACGTCGTAGTCCTGGCCACCGCGGCCGTGACCGCCTGCGTGCTGGCGGGAGCAGCCCTCGCCGGCGTGGCCGGCTGGTCGTCCACCGTCCCGTTCACGAACCAGGTGGCGAGCTCGGCCGTCGCCGGCGGCGGCTACCCGACGCCGAACGGCGCTCCGGTACCGGGCACCTGCGGCCCCGGGATGATGAACTCGAACCGCTCGGAGTCGTGGCTTGCCGTGAAGCCCGGCACCGAGGACGTGCTCGGCGTGTCGAAGTTCTTCTTCGACAAGTGGTCGACCTTTTACAACTTCTATCTCGGGAGCTACACGATCCCGCGCGGCGAGCCCGCGGGCAACGTGGAGATCCCCGGCTACGACTGCACCACCACCGGCACGCAGGCGATGCCGCCCACCTGGACGAACAACACCGACCCGAACGTCGCCTTCGACACCAAGGGTCGCGCGTACCAGGTCACGTTGCCGTTCAACGCCTACTGGACGAACCTCCACCCGAACGGCGCGATCGGAGCCGTTTACAGCGACGACCTCGGGAAGACCTGGACGACCGCGAACAGCGGCAAGTATCTGGAGCTGCTGAACAACCAGTCGACCACCGCCACCGGCGGCTACCAGGACAAGCAATGGGTCGCGGTCAACGCAAACCCGCTGAGCCTGTACCGCGACCACGTCTACGCCGCGTGGGCCGTATTCGACGGCAACAACGCGAAGGTCCACTTCTCCGTGTCGCGCAACCGCGGCCAGACCTTCTCGAAGCCGGTCGACCTCACGATCCCGTCGCAGACCGGCAACTCGACGACGTACGTCTATCCGTCCGTGGACGCTTCCGGCGACCTCTACATCGCGATCGCCGCCTTCGACAACAAGTCTGGCTACATCGACGCGGACATCTTCGTCACGCGCTCGACGGACGACGGCGTCAGCTTCGCACCGTGGACGAAAGTCGCCCGCGCGTCCGGCAATCCCGGCGAGTTCGCAAACGGCAACTTCCGCGACGGCATTCTCGAGAGCTTCGCCGCGAGCGTCACGTATCCAGGCCACCTCTACATCGCCTACGAGTCGTGGGATGGCACGCAGATGGACGTGAAGCTCTCCGAGTCCGACGACGGCGGCTTCACGTGGATCGACCGCGGCACCGTGAACGACGCTTCGAACAGCGCCTCGACGGATCAGTTCCAGCCGTCCATCGCGACCGGCCCGGGCGGCGCAATGGCCGTCGCGTTCTACGACCGTCGCGGAGCATGCCCGGACGATCCCAGCGTCCTCGCCGCCGATGTCGGCGCCGGCAACACCTGCATCGACACATCGCTCCAGGCGTACAAGGAGAGACGCGACGGGCTCGCCCTCGCGCGCGGCGGCAACGTCCGCATCTCGGACTACGCATGGGACGCGTCGAACCCGGCGCAGCACGTGGAGGGCTACGGCCAGCTCGCCTGCTCGTCACATAGCGATCCCTGTCGTGAGACCTTCATCGGCGACTACTTCGGCCTCGCGATCTCGGCGAAGAACATCTACACGCTGGGCGTCTCGACGCATTACCCGTCGAGCGTCACCGCCGACGAGGGCGGCCCCGTCTACTACCAGCAGCAGGTGCTCGCCTCCGTTTCGCGGTCAGCCTTCCGCACCGGCTACTGATCGCAGTTCTGCGGGGTGCGGAGCGCACCCAGCACCGCACCCCGCAACTACCATTGAGGCATGGAGCGCAAGCTCGCCACCGTGCTGTTCGTCGACCTCGTCTCCTCGACCGAGAGCCTCAACAACGCCGATCCCGAGGTCGTCCGGCGGCGCGTCAGCCGCTTCTTCGACCAGGTCTCACACTGCATCGTCACGCACGGCGGCACGGTCGAGAAGTTCGCCGGCGACGCCGTCATGGCCGCCTTCGGCGTGCCGCTCGCGCACGAGGACGACGCAGAGCGCGCCGTCCGCGCCGCGATCGCGACGATCGACCGCGTCAAGGAGCTCGGCCTCGAAGCCCGCGTCGGCATCGAGTCCGGCGAGGTCGTCGCCGACGACAGCGAGTCGACGTTTGCCACCGGCGAAGCGGTCAACCTCGCCGCCCGGCTCCAGAGCAATGCCGAGCCGAACCAGATCCTCGTCGGCCCCGCTGCGGCCCGCCTGCTCCGCGGCCGCGTCGACCTCGAGCCGCTCCACCCGCTCGAGCTTCGCGGCTGGCGCGAGCCGATCGCCGCGCAGCGCGTCATCTGCGTCAACGAGCCCGGCGAACCGGTCACCGGCCTCTCCGCGCCGCTCGTCGGCCGCGAGTCGGAGCTCGAGCTGCTCGAGAACACGTATGAGCGCGTCGTGCGCGCCGGCCGCGCCGCACTCGTCACGATCTACGGCGACCCCGGCGTCGGCAAGAGCCGGCTCGCGCGCGAGTTCGTCGCAGGCCTCGAAGGCGCGACCGTGCTGATCGGCCGCTGTCTCCCGTACGGGGAAGGCGTGACCTACTGGCCGCTCGCGGAGATGGTCAAGTCGTCGTCGGGCATCAGCGACGACGACCCCCTCGACGACGCGCGCCAGAAACTTCGCGCGTACTGCGAGGACGAGGCCGTCGCCGACCTGCTCGGCCTCGCCGTCGGCGTCCTCGAGGCGGTCGAAGGCGAGCGCTCGCAGCAGGACATCTCCTGGGCTGCACGCTCATGGGCGGAGCAGCTCGCACAGGCGCAACCGCTGGTTCTCGTGTTCGAGGACGTGCACTGGGGCGAGGAGCCGCTGCTCGAGCTCATCGAGCAGCTCGCGTCCGTGCGGGAGGCGCCGCTCCTCCTCATCGCGCTCGCCCGGCCCGAGCTCCTCGACCTGCGCCCGACGTGGGGCGGCGGGCGCGTCCGCGCAACGACGCTCGAGCTCGAGCCGCTCCAGGCCGAGGAGAGCGCAGAGCTCGTCGCGGCGCTCACGTCGCAGCTCGACCTGCCCTTCGACGTCGACGCTGTGCTCGCGAAGACCGAAGGCAACCCGCTCTTCGTCGAAGAGATGGTGCGCATGCTCGCCGAGCGGCGGACCGGCGGCGGCGAGCGAATCCCCGACACGCTCCAGGCACTCATCGCGGCGCGTATCGACCGTCTTCCTTCCGCGCCGCGGCTCGCGCTCCAGCGCGCATCGGTGATGGGCCGCATCTTCATGGCCGGCGCACTCGCCCACATCTCGCCGGAGATCGACGACGTCGACCAATGCATCGAGGAGCTGCTCTTGCGCGACCTCATCGTGCGCGAGACGCGCGCGACGATCCACGGCGAGCAGGCCTACAAGTTCAAGCACGTGCTCATCCGCGAGGTTGCGTACTCCGCGCTCGCGAAGAGCGCCCGCGCGGATCTGCACCACTCGTTCGCGGAGTGGCTGCACGACCGCGCGGGCGACGAGCTGCTCGAGATCCGCGCCTTCCACCTCGACCAGGCTGCCACGCTCCTCGCCGAGCTCGACGGCTCCGCTCCGCCCGAGCTGCGCGAGGAGACGGCGGTCGCGCTGACGCACGCCGGCAAGCGCGCACTCTCCCGGGAGGCGTTCCGCAGCGCCCGCAAGTTGCTCCTGCGTGCCGTCGAGCTCGCACCGACGCTCGACCGCCGCTATCTCGCGGGCCGGGCAGCGTGGCGGCTCGCAGACTTCCCCGCTGTCCTCGTCGAGATGGGCGAGGTCTCGCTCGCGGCCGCCGAGGCGGGCGAGACACGGCTCCAGGGGCGCTCGCTCACGGCGCTCGCCGAGGCTGTCCTTCAGCACCGCGCCGACGCGGTGACGGCGCGCAGGATCGCCGCCGAGGCCGTCGACGTGCTCGAAGGCGAGCCGCCCGACATCCGCTTCGAGTCGCTCTGGGTCTCCGCACAGGTGGCGGCGTGGTTCGGCGACTCCGACGAGTTCGAGCGGTGGGCAAAGGAGGCGCTCGCAGCAGCGCGCGAAGCAGAGCGCAAGGATCTCGAGGCGAACGTCATTCACGGTCTCGTCACGGCGTACGTGCTGCGGCTCGAGCTCGCCGAGGCTGCGCCGCTCGTGCTTCGCGCACTCGAGCTCGCCGACGCGAGCGGCAGTCTCTTCAGCCGCGCCTCTGCACTCGGAGTCCGAGGCTGGCTGCAGCTCGTGAGCGAGCGCCCCGTTGAGGCGGAAGCAGACTTCGTCGCAGGACGGGAGCTCTTCGCCGAGCTCGGCAACACAAACCGCGAGGCGTACATGATCATGATGACGGGTCGCGCGGCGTTCGCGCAGGGTGCGACTGAGCGCGCGGAGAAGCTTCTTCGCGACGCGGTGCGCATGCTCAAGGGCATCGGCGACCGCGGCTCACTGTGCGAGGCGCAGCGCGCGCTCTCGATGGTGCTCTCCGCGCAGGGCCGGTTCGACGAGGCCGAGCGCCTCGCGCACGAGGCGCGCGAGACCGTTGGCCCCGACGATCGTGTGTCGCTCTCGACGACGACGCTTGCACTCGGCGTCGTGCGCGCAGGCCAGAAGCGCGACGTCGAAGCCGAAGCGCTCATGCGCGAGGCGGTCGACGGCTTCACGATGTACGGCATCCGTGCGCTCGAGCACTGGGCCCTGCGCTATCTCGCAGACTTCCTCCGCTCGCGCGGTCGTGACGACGAAGCCGTCGTCTACGAGGAGCGGCGCGCAGCGCTTGCGCCGGTGAGCACCGCTTCGATCGTCTGAGTCGACGCGTCGTCGGGCGACTCGCTGATCACCGTCGCCGGACGCGCGAAGCGCTCGAGTGCGTCACGGAGCGGCTCGGCGCGTAGCGTGCCCTCGCCGTAGGGGAGATGCTTCGTCTCGTTGCGATTCGCGTAGGCGATGTCGCTGAAGTGGATGTGGAACGGCGCGCCCGGCTCGAGCACCTCGTCCGTGGCCTCGAGCGCGGACGCGAACGCATCCACATCGGTGTACGCGCCGTCGCTCGTCGCGTGCATGTGCGCGAAGTCGAGCACCGGCCGGACGAAGTCGACCTGCGAGGCGATCGCGAGCACGTCGTCGAGCGTCCCGAGCTCGCGCACGCGTCCCATCACCTCGACCCCGAACGGCACGAGCCGGTCTTTCGCAGCGAGCCGCTCGCGCACGTCGCCGAGCTGGTCGACGACGTCGGCGCGCGCGCGCTCGCGCTCACGGCCGAGGAGGAAGCCCGGGTGGAAGACGATCACCTCAGCGCCGACGGCCTTCGCGAGGCCGGCGGTGTGGTCGAGCATCCCCAGTGCCATCTTGAACTTCTTCTCCCGTGCCACATGGCCCATGAAGGCCGCCAGCGGGGCGTGCACCGAGACGGCGATGTCCGCCGCCCGCATCGCCTCGCCGAGCAGCGGCGCGGTGTCGTAGTCGAGCCAGAAACCGCCCGCGAACCCGATCTCGACGGCCCGGTACCCGCGCCCCGTGAGCCACGCCGCAGCGTCCTCGAACGAGGCGGCATCCGGCAGCCCAGACGGCCCCACGCGCACGTCGCCCACGGCGAAACACTAGTCCGTCCGACGCACTTTCTACCGTTTGCGCATGCTCAAGAAGCCCTCCCGGATCGACCTGCTGGAGCTCGACATCGACCTGCGCCTCGCCGACCTCTGGCGCGAGGCCGGGGAGATCTCCGAGTGGAATCTCGAGGTCGTCGCCGCCTTCATGCGGGCCGCCTACGGCAAGGGCTACTGCGATGCCCTCACCGAGGAAGCCCCTGGTTCGCTTTGCCACGATCACGGCTACCGCGTGCCCGGCCGGCGCGCGCAGCCCGTCGAGCAGCAGCACTAAGCCCGCTGCCACGCGGGTATCCTTGGCACCGTGAGGCGAAGTCCGGCACGGCTCGTCATCGCGTTGTCCGTCGCGGCCGCGCTCGCGGTCTTCGTCCTCTATACGTCGATCGCGGGAGCCGGCACGCCGCAGATCCAGCCGAAGGAGCTCGCCCAGCACACGGGCGTCGTGCTTCTCGTCGGCAAGGTCGTCTCCACCGGGGGCGACTCGCACAGCCCCGGCGGTATGCGCTTCGTCCTGCGCGACGTGAAAGCCGACTCGGGCGCGCGCGCTCGCGTCGTCTACCACGGCACGGTGCCGGACCCGTACCGCGTCGGCCGCGAGGTCGTCGTCACCGGGACGCTCCGTCACGGCGTCTTCGTCGCACAGGACGGCTCGCTGACGACGAAGTGCCCGTCGAAGTACGCACCCGCGAAGAGCAAGACGTAGCGTGCCCCAGCTCGGCCGTGCCGCGCTCCTCCTGAGCCTCGGCCTCGTTGCGTACGCGCTCATCGCCGGCTCGATCGCAGCGTGGAAGCGCCGCCGCCGGCTTGCCATCTCCGCGCAGAACGCGCTGCTCGCGTCGTTCTTCTCGACAGCGATCGCGGCGGGCGTCCTGTGGAGCGCGCTCGCGCGCCGCGACTTCTCGTTCGTCTACGTGTCGGAGCACATCAGCCGCAAGCTGCCGCTCGGCTACGCGCTCGCCGCGTTCTGGGGCGGGCAGGAGGGCTCGCTGCTCCTCTGGCTGCTGATCCTGAGCGGCTACGCGGCGCTCGCGGTATGGCTGAACCGCAGCAACCGCGAGCTGATCGCGTGGGTCGTGCCCGTGCTCGCCGCCGTCGCGGGCTTCTTCGCCTTCATGCTCTGCTTCGTCTCGAGCCCGTTCGCCACGGCGCCTGCGCCCGCCGATGGCGCGGGCATGGTGCCCAGCCTGCAGAACCCGTACATGCTCGCGCACCCGCCGCTGCTCTACCTCGGCTATGTCGGCCTCACCATCCCGTTCGCGTTCGCGATGGGCGCGCTGCTCTCGCGCCGCACCGACGAGCGCTGGATCGTCTCGACGCGACGGTGGACGCTCGCCGCGTGGACGTTCCTCGGTGTCGGGCAGCTCCTCGGCGCCCACTGGGCGTACGTCGAGATCGGCTGGGGGGGCTACTACGCGTGGGACCCCGTCGAGAACGCCGCGCTGATGCCGTGGCTCGCGGCGACCGCGTTCCTGCACTCGGTGATGATCCAGGAGAAGCGCGGGATGCTGAAGGTCTGGAACATGGTGCTCGTCGCGCTCGCGTTCAACCTCTCGATCTTCGGCACCTTCCTTACCCGCTCGGGCGTCGTGAACTCGATCCACTCCTTCTCGCAGAGCCCGCTGGGTGGGTGGTTCCTCGGCTTCATCGCCGTGTGCGTCGTCTTCAGCATCAGTCTCATCTACCTGCGCCTGCCGATGCTGCGCGCGCGCACGAAGCTCGAGTCGCTCGTGTCACGCGAAGCGACGTTCCTCTACAACAACCTGCTACTCGTCGCGTTCTGCCTGACGATCCTCTGGGGCGTGACGTATCCGCTGCTCACGGAGGCGCTGCGCGGCGAGACGCGGTCGGTGTCGAAGCCGTACTACAACTTCTTCCTGCACAGCTTCGGACTGCCCTTGCTGCTGCTGATGGGCATCGGCCCGCTGATCGCGTGGCGGCGTGCCTCGCTGCGCGCCCTCGGCCGGATGTTCCTCATCCCCTTCGGCGTCGGCGTCGTCACGGGAGTCGCGCTGATCGCGGCAGGGTTCGGCTCGTCCCCGCCGGGGCTGCTCGCATACACGTTCTCCGCGTTCGTCCTCGCGTCGATCGTGCTCGAGTTCGTGCGCGGCCGGCGCGCGACCGGCTCGATCCTGCGGCTCGTCGGTCGCAACCGGCGGCGCTACGGGGGCTACCTCGTGCACGCGGCGATCGTCCTGCTCGCGATCGGCGTCGCCGGCTCGAGCTCGTACCAGACCGTCCGCGAGAAGGGACTGAAGCCCGGGCAGGCGATGACGGTCGCCGGCTACACGCTGACCTATCGCTCGCTCGCCACCAAGCAGGAGGCGAACGCGCTCGCGACGAGGGCGACCGTGGACGTCTCGCGCGGCGGCTCGCACGTGACCACGCTCCATCCGGGGAAGAACAGCTATCCAGTGGAGAAGATGACGTCGAACGAGGTCTCGATCTACCACGATCCGCGGAACCTCGGCGATGTCTTCCTGATCGCCGACCAGATCAACCCCGGCAGCAACACGCTGTACCTGAAGGCGCTCGTAAAGCCGCTCGTCAACCTGGTCTGGGCGGCCGGCTTCCTCTTCGTCTTCGGTGCGCTCGTCGCGATGTGGCCGGACGCGGTCGAGCAGCGCCGCCTCGCCGACCGGTATGCGGCGGGCGCCGTCGCCGCATGACCCTCGGGCTCGTGCTCGGGGGTGCGCTTGCCCTCATCGCCGTGATCTTCGTCGCCCGGCCCTTTCTCCGCGAGCCCGCACCGGCGAGCGACCGGCTGGACGAGCCCGGGGAGCTCGAACGGCGACGGCTCGAGCTCGTCGAAGAGCGCGACCGCGCCCTGGCGGCCCTCAAGGAGCTCGAGTTCGACCACCGGACGAGCAAGGTGAACGACGAGGATTACCGCTCCCTCGTCGGCCCGCTGCGCCGGCGGGCGGCAGAGGCGTTACAAGCGCTCGAGCCCCGGGCAGAAGCCCGACATGAGCGCATCCGCTCCAAGCACTGAGCCCTGCCCGAGCTGCGGCGCCGAGGCGCCCCAGCGCGCGCGGTTCTGCCCCGAGTGCGGTGCGGGGCTCGACGGCGCCACCGTGCCGGCGCACGTCCCGCTCCAGGAGACGCCGCCCACGTACCGGCAGGCGGAGCCGCACTGGTTCGGCATCGCGCCACCCGAGCTCCTGCTCGGCGTCTCGTTCATCCTGCTCGTGTTTGCGCTCGTGCTCTTCGCCACAGGCAGTTGGCCGTTCGGGCTGATCCTGCTCGGCGTCGGCGCGCTGCTGCTGGCTGCTTTCATCGAAGCCGCGCGGCGGCGACGTGGACATGGCCTCTCCGGCAGGTCGTTCCAGGCGCGCGAGCGCGCGCAGTCGGCGCTCGAGACCTGGCGTGTGCGCTCGGTCGCAGCCGCCGAGACGAAGCAGGTGCGATATTCGCTCGCTTTGCTCGAGACCGAGCGGGGCGGGCTCCTCCACGACCTCGGCGCCGCGGTACACGGGCGCAACGACGTCGCCGGGGCCACGATCCAGGCACGGCTCGAGGAGATCGGTGCGCAGGAGGCGGAGCTCCACCAGCGCTACGACCGCACGCTGAGCGCGGCGGGGGAGAGGATTCGCAAGGCCCGTCTTGCGGTAGAGGAGACCATGATGGTTTCCCCGACCGAGCCGACGCCCCCTCCGGGCGAGGCCACGCCGCCGCAGCCTGCGATCGTGCCGGAGCCGTATCCGCCGCCGGACGAGGCGACTCCGCCGACGCCGGCCCCGGTGCCCGAGCCGAGCCCGAATCCGGACGAGAAATAGCCGTTTTCCGGGCTACACTCGGCCCGGGTGCAGGGACAACCGGGGTCTCGGCGAACCTCTCAGGCAATGGCCAAGCGCCTGCTGCTCCTGCTCGCGCTCGGACTGGCGCTCGCCGCGCCGGCCTTCGCGGGTGACAACTTCGGCGACCAGAAGGCGGCCGTCGACGCGAAGCTGTCGACGCTGCACGCGAAGATCGCCCGCGCACAGGCCAAGGAGTCGGCGCTCAGCACGCAGATCGGCGGCCTGACGAGCCAGATCAAGACGCTCGAGGTCAAGGTCGGCGACGTGTCGTCGCAGCTCGCCACGCTCCAGTCCGATCTGGCGCTCCATCAGAAGCGCCTCGGCAAGCTGAACCAGCTCTTCCGGCTGCAGACGATTCGCTACCGGTACCTCAAGCACGAGTACAAGCTCGCGCTCCGGCGCCTCAACCTGCGGCTGATCGACATCTACAAGCAGGACGAGCCGACGACGGTGGACATCCTGCTTGCGGCGCGCAACTTCAACGATGTGCTCGACCAGATCGACTATCTCGGCGCGATCGCGAAGCAGGACAAGACGGTGGCGGCTCAGGTTGCGACGGCGAAGCGTCAGATCAAGCGGCAGCGCGCTGCGACGACGAAGGTACGCAGAACCGTCAAGCAGGAGACGCACGTGATCAACGCGCGCGCGCAGCAGGCGGCGATTCTGCGCGGCGAGTTGCTGTCGAGCAGGGGGCAGCTGGCGGGAGCACGGTCGGACAAGAGCCGCGCGCTCGTGATCACCCGCAAGCAGGTCGAGGGCGAGATCCAGGAGTCGAAGGCACTCGAGTCTGCGAGCGCACAGCTCGCCGCGAAGCTGCGGGCGGGGTCGGCGCAGGCGGGAAGCGTTGCCGCAGGCGGCTCGACGTCAGAGTCGCCGTCGAGCAGCGGCTTTGCCTGGCCGTTGTCGGGGCCGATCACGAGCCCGTTCGGCATGCGGTGGGGGACGCTGCATCCCGGCATCGACATCGGTGTCCCGACCGGCACCCCGATCCACGCGGCCGGCAACGGCACCGTCGTCTGGTGCGGCTGGATGTCGGGCTACGGGAACCTCGTGATGATCGACCATCACAACGGCCTCGCGACGCTGTACGGCCACCAGTCCCGCATCGGCGTCAGCTGCAACCAAGAGGTCTCGCAGGGCCAGACGATCGGCTACGTCGGCTGCACGGGCTTCTGCACCGGCCCGCACCTCCATTTCGAGGTGCGGCTGAACGGCAACCCGGTCGACCCGCTCGGCTACTTGCCGTAGCGGCTCTCCGTGGTGACTGTCACCGCGAGTCGATCTCCGCGGCGTCAGCCGCAACGACCCCCCTTTCAATCCCTGGTTTCCGGCTGACCCGTATACAAGTCGTCACACATTCGTGACGAAGTCGTGATCCGTGACTGTCACCAAGGGTGGAAGGCCGAGGGACGAGGTGCCGGCCGCCCCGGGGGGAGGCGGCCGGCATCGTTGGGAGACGACCTCGTGGAGGCTGCTCCGGGCTCTCGCCCGGTGTTTCTGACTTACAAATGCTAAACGAGGCGGCTGGCCGGGCGGTTACGGTCTGAACGTCTGGACGAGCAGGAAGACGTTCAGGCCGACGATCACGGCGGCCACGATCACGGCGGCGACGTTCGTCGCCTTCGCGTTCACGAGCACGCCCATCAGGTCGCGTTTCGCCGTGAAGAGGACGAGCGGGATGAGGGCGAACGGGATGCCGAACGAGAGCAGCACCTGGCTGATCACGAGCGTCCGCGACGGGTCGGCGCCGAGCCCGATGACGACGAACGCCGGCGCCATCGTCACGAGCCGGCGCACGACGATCGGGATCCTCGTCCGGATGAACCCCTGCATCACGACCTGGCCCGCGAGCGTGCCGATCGCGGAGCTCGAGAGCCCGGAGAAGAGAAGCGCAAGCGCGAAGATCTGACTCGACGCGCCTCCGAGCAGCGGCACGAGCGTCTTGTGCGCCCCCTCGAGCGACTCGACGTTGTGCTGGCCGCTCTTGAAGAACGTGCTCGCCGCCATGATGAGCATCGCCATGTTGATCAGCCCGGCGATCGCCATCGCGATGACGACGTCGATCTTCGTCAGGCGCATCAACCGCCGTGCCTGCTGGTCGTTCTGCGGCCGGATCCGGTCCTGCATCAGCGCCGAGTGGAGCCAGATGACGTGCGGCATCACGGTCGCCCCGAGGATGCCGACCGCGAGCAGCACCGAGCCGCTGCCCTGGAACTCGGGCAGCAATGCGTGCTTGCCGACCTCGGCGAAGTCGGGGCGCGCCTTGAAGAGCTCGACGAGATAGCACGCTCCGATCGCAAGCACGATCACGCCGATCGTTGCTTCGAGTGGGCGGAAGCCGAAGCGCTGGAGCGCGAGGATCGCGAACGCTGCGACCGCTGTCAGGAGCGCCGCCGTGAAGAGCCCGACCCCGAACAGAAGGTGCATGCCGAGCGCCGCCCCGAGGAACTCGGCGAGATCGGTCGCGATCGCGATCACCTCCGCCTGCACCCAGAGCCCGAGCGAGACCCGCCGTGAGAAGCGGTCGCGGCACACCTCGGCGAGGTTCCGGCCGGTCGCGATCCCGAGCTTGGCGGAAAGCGTCTGGATCAGCATCGCCATCAGGTTCGAGGCGACGATCACCCAGAGGAGCGTGTAGCCGTACTTCGAGCCGCCCGCGATGTTCGTCGCGAAGTTGCCCGGGTCGATGTAGGCGACCGCCGCG
>Ga0307310_10000465_pt1 | contig 13442 bp, 13 predicted proteins | sample ER_DNA_197_FD_194502 | JGI IMG/M metagenome (GOLD analysis project Ga0307310, IMG submission 194502) | Bulk soil microbial communities from the East River watershed near Crested Butte, Colorado, United States - ER_DNA_197 | ecosystem: Environmental > Terrestrial > Soil > Floodplain | place...
GAGCGGCAGATTGCCGGCCTCGGCGGCGGCCCGGGCCTGGTTCAGGCTCCGGGCGGCAAACTGCTCCTTCCGGGTACCGCTTGCCAGCAAGAACCAACCGACGATCGCGGCGGCCGCTGCGACCGCAATCGCCGCTACCAGCTGGCGCCGGCGATCCCGGTACCAGGGAGTTGTTGTTCCCGGCGCCGGTACCTTTGCTTGGGTTGTCGCTTCCACGGTCGTCGCCATGTCGATCCAGCTATGTGGTTGATGAAGAACCGCTGCGGCCGTCCGGGCCGAAGCTATGCCCCCGGCGTGACTCGAACACGCGGCCAACAGTTTAGGAAACTGCTGCTCTATCCATCTGAGCTACGGGGGCAAGTAACCTTCAATACTACGGTTATGACGTTTCCCTCACCCTGCTCTCGAGGCTGCGCCCGTCCCGGCAATGCCGATCGCGTTCGACTGTGGCAAGGTGGCACCAGCAGCACGTGTACCGGAGGGGGCTTTGAGCCGGTATCTCTGGCTCTGACCCCGGGGGTATGCTAATCCAGTTGACAGTCTTCCGAAAGTCGGGCACCGCGGCCTCCCACAATGTCTTGGAGCCTAAGCTGCAGCAAGACGGTCCCTGTGAGGTCATAGGAAATAGCTAGCCCCACTCGTGGCCCGGCCTGGATCGTGCGTATTTCGCAGCTCATGCGCCCGCGTATGATCCACCATCATGCCGCCCGGCTTAGCGCCTGGGTCGTCATTGCCTCGCTATTCGGTGGGTGCGGCACTGGCCCCAACGCTCCTGCGGGGCTGCGCCTGAGCGTCACAACTATCGGCCAAGACCAGGACTACGACGGCTACGTATACTCGCTGGACGGCAACCCGCCCGCTCCGCTGGGCCCAAATGCCAGTGTAACCGTCGGCGGACTCGATGCCGGCACGCACCAACTTCTTATCAACGGAGTTGCCGGCAACTGTATACTTGCCGGCGGACTGACGCGCTCCATCGCGCTGAGCAGTGGGGATACGACGGAGGTGCAGCTCGAAGTCGCGTGCGTGGCGATCCCCTCCCCTGCCGCCCTTCAGATTACCACCGTCACCACGGGCGATCCCGACCCTGATGGCTACACCTACTCATTGGACGGCGGAGTCCCCGCTACGATAGGTTTCAGCGCCTCAGTCACGCTCACGGGGCTCACCGCAGGCTCCCACCAGTTGGACATCGGCGGGATAGCGAATACGTGCACGCTGGCCGGAGGCACGACCCGTTCGGTTACCCTGACGGCGGGTGCTCTCACCGACGTACAGCTTGCGGTCACCTGCCAGGGAACGTCCCCCACGATCATGGCGATCGCTCCGCTGACGGGCTCCCCGTATGGCGTGGCGGTCTCCGCCGCCGGGGTGATCTACGCGGCGCAGATCGGTAGTTCAACCCTCGCCCGGGGCAACCTCTCAACGAGGAGCTTTACCAGCACTGTGATCGTAGGGTCGACGCCGCCGCACGTCATCTTCAACCCGGCCGGGACGACTGCCTATGCCACCCTTCAGACTGGCCAGGGTCTGGCGGTCGTCGACGTGGCGACGAACACCCTCTCCACAACGGTGCCGCTGGCAAGCGACGGATTCAATCTGCTCGTGGCACCGGATGGGCAGCGGGTCTACGTCACTACGGCCGACGGCACCCTGTACGTGGTGGACGCCTCCACCAACGTGGTCATCACCTCCCTGCCGGTGGGCGCCGCGGCCAACGGGCTGGCCTTCAGCCCCGATGGAACTGTGCTATACGTGAGCTCCCGCGACGCCGGTACGGTGGTAGCGGTCGACCCGGTAGCCAACACGATAACGCGCACGTATACGCTGGGCGGAATGCCTCAGCGTCTGGCAGTGGCGCCGGATGGGACTGAGCTGTACGTGGCCAATGAGGTCAGTGGACTGGACGTGGTCAACGTCGCCTCTGGAGCAGTCACTTCGATCTCGTTCGGGACAGCCGGATACGGGCTGGGCCTTACGCCGAACGGCACCCAGCTGTACGTCCTCCTGCCAGGGACGGGTGAGGTGCGAGTGCTGGACCGGGTCTCACGGGCGGCGGTGAAGACGCTGCTTGTCGGCGGTACTCCGCGCAACGTGGTGTTCGCTTCCGACGGCACCGCGCTCGTCGCCAACGAACAGGCGATCATCTTTATCCAGTAGCGGTCAGCAGCGGGCTACGGCATGGAAGGGGGCGCCCAGGAGCCGGTCACGCCCCTTCAACGCGCTGATCTCGAGCAGGAAGCTCCAGCCCACCAGCTCCGCTCCGAGAGCGGCCGCCAACTGCCCGGCCGCGCGGGCGGTGCCTCCGGTAGCCAACACATCATCCACAATGAGCACCCTGCTTCCTGCTTTCCAGGCGTCTCTGTGTGCCTCGAGGGAATCGGTCCCATACTCCAGATCGTAGGCTTCGCTGGCGCGCTCCCAGGGCAGCTTTCCCGGTTTTCTGGCCGGCACGAAGCCCGCGCCGAGCGTGGTAGCCACTGCCCCGCCGAGGATGAAGCCCCGAGCCTCGATGCCCATCACGTGGGTAACGGCCGACTGCTGAAACGGCCGGCACATCTCCAACACTACGTCACGCAATAACTGGCCGTCCCGGAGCACCGGGGTGATATCCTGGAAAAGGATTCCGGGTTTGGGATAATCGGGAATCGGGCGCAGGGTCGTGAGCACCCGGTCGGCTATCGTCATCGTCTCAGGCATATGGGGGTATAGTGAAGGCGAGACTACATGATGTCGAAGCTCTGTCCGATCGGAAATGCGGCCGGCTCCTCCGAGCGCTCCACCTTCTCCACTCGGGCATAGGCCGGGCCCGTTCGCAACAGCTGCTCCAGATCGGGGAGTGCTCGTGCCGGCCCGCTCACCACCACTTCAACCCGGCCGTCCGGCAGATTCCGGGCGTACCCGCTGAGGCCCAGGGACTTGGCGTGCCGGGCGACGAACCAGCGGAACCCCACGCCCTGCACCTGCCCCGACACCAGGTATCGCAGATCAGTCACTCGACCATCCGGGATCGTCCGCGCCGCCGCCAGAGCACGTAGGCACCCAACAGGATCACGACACCGGGAAGGACGTAAGCCAGCAAAGTGTGGTGCACGTATCTGCCGATGACTGCCTCGACCTCTTCCCCATGACGACCGATGATCCAGCCGAGATAGGTGAGAATCGCACACCAGATTCCCGCGCCCAGTGCGGTGAAGAAGATGAATCGCCCGAGATTCATGCGGGACACCCCAGCCGGGATTGAAATCAAGTGCCGCACCACCGGTAGCAGCCGGCCTATGAGGGTGCTGATTTCCCCGTGCCGCCGGAAGAAGGCCTCAGTCCGGTCAAGCGAGCGAGCGGAGACGAGTACGTACTTGCCGTACTTGCGCAGTAGCGGCTCACCCACGAACAAGGCCAACGCGTAGTTCACCAGGGCTCCAATCACGCTTCCCAGGGTGCCCGCCGCCACGGCCAGGACGCTGTTCATCTGACCCTTCGCGGCCAAGTAGCCGGCCGGCGGCATGACGAGCTCGCTGGGAAGGGGCAGAACCGAGGATTCGATGGCCATCAGGACCATGATCCCGGGGTAGCCGAGCCTGAGGATGGTGTCCGCCAGCCAATGAAAGAAGCTCGAAAGCATGTGGTATCCGTTATTCGGAGAAGCCGAACTGACCTACCAGAGGCACGAAACGGACGTCGGCGATGGTGCTGGTCCGCACGCCGTCCCCATTCCGCTCGACAAGGGTAAGGGTCTGCGAGGCGCGATCGCCCAGTGGAATGACCATGCGGCCCCCCAGCGCGAGCTGCTCCACCAGAGGCCCCGGAATCTCCGGCGAGGCGGCGGAGACGAGGATCGCGTCATATGGGGCGAAGGGCCGCCAGCCAAGTGTGCCGTCGCCCACGAGCACGGTCACATTGCGAATGCCAGAATTGGCCAGTGCGGTGCGGGCACTCTGGGCCAGGTGCGGAACCCGCTCGACACTGAATACCATGCTCGCCAGCAGCGCCAGCAGCGCGGTCTGATATCCGGAGCCGGTCCCGATCTCGAGCACCTTCTCCCGGCCGGTGAGACCGATCAGCTCGAGGTATCTCGCCTGGACGTATGGCTGCGAGATGGTTTGCCCGCTGCCGATCGGCAGGGCGGTATCGTCGTAAGCCCGATGGCGCACACTCTCCGGGACGAAGAGATGCCGCGGGACCATCTGGACCGCGCGCAGCACGGCAAGATCGCGCACGCCCTTGCGCCGGAGCACCTCCACCAGGCGATGGCGATACCCGCCGTAGCTGTCGCCCTCCCCTACCCCTCCAGCGACCATCCTCGAACCGTTTCCAGAAGAGAGTAGTTGGTCAAATCCATGTGGAGCGGGGTGACCGAGATGAAGCCTTCCGCGACCGCCAGGTGGTCGGAGTTCTCACCCCCGGTCCAGGTGATGGTCCCGCCACCGATCCAGTAGATCTCCCGGCCCCACGGATCCTTCATCCGGGTGAGCGACTCCGAGAAGTACCGGCTGCCGAGCTTAGTGACCTGGATACCCTTGACCTCTGATGCCGGAACCCTCGGCAGGTTGATGTTGAGCAGCATCAGCTCCGGGAAGTTCCGAACGCTGGTAATGCGCTGGATCAGCTCGACTAGGAGGTGGCGATAGGTGGCCATCGTTTCGGGCTGATTGCCGGCGAAGGAGATGCCGATGCCGGGCACTCCCAGCGTTACCGCCTCCATGGCGGCCGCGACCGTGCCGGAATAGAGCACGTCCTCGCCCATGTTGGGACCATGGTTCACCCCCGAGAACACGAAATCCGGGCGTTCAGGCATCAGTGCCTGGAGGGCGAGCATCACGCAATCGGTCGGGGTGCCGTCGATCTGCCATGCGCCGTCGGGCCGCCGAGTAGGCCGCAGCGGCCGGTGCAAGGTGAGCGAGTGGGATGTGCCGCTCTGCTCCCGATCAGGAGCCACGACGGTCACGGTACCCACCTCCCGGCAGGCGTCAGCCAGCAGTGCGATACCGGGCGCCAGCATGCCGTCGTCGTTGCTGACCAGGATATTCATCTCACTTCACTGTTCACCGTTTTCTTCTGAGGCGCTTTTCCGTCGAGGATTGCCAGGGTCTGCTCGACGGTTGTCCGAATCTCCTGGGCCAGCTCCGTCTCGAAGGCACGGTGGGCCGATACCCGCAGCTCGCCCGTTCTGCGGTAGTGATCGACCCGCTGGCGTGCGCCCTCGATCGTGAACTTCTCGGTGTAGAGCAGATGCTTCACCAGCATGATCAGCTCCACCTCCCGGCCCTTGTACACCCGGTTCCCCGAGCGGTTCTTGGCCGGATTGAGGAAACGAAACTGGCTTTCCCAGTAGCGCAGCACGTGGGGCTTGAGGTCCGTCAGTCCGCAGACCTCACCGATCGAGTAGAATTCCTGGACCGGCCGGGGGGTGGTGGTCGTTGTCATCTCCACTGCTCCGACTTGAGTTCCCGTGCCATCAGCTCCGCGATCCCCTCGCGGGCCGGCTTCCCGCTGAACAAAACTTCACAGACTTTCTGGGTGATGGGAAGCTCCACCCCTGTCCGCACTCCGAGTGCCGCGCCGGCCTTCGAAGTGTTGGCTCCTTCAGCCACGCTGCGGTGCGCAGCGCGATACTCATCCAGTGTTTGGCCCTGGCCCAGTGCCACGCCGAGCGCCCGATTGCGGCTGAGATCGCCGGTCGTCGTCAGGATGAGATCGCCCATCCCGGCGAGACCGGCAAACGTCAGCGGCTTGGCGCCGAGTGTCACGCCCAGACGGGTGATCTCGGCCAACCCTCGAGTGATCAGTGCGGCCCTCGGATTGTGGCCCATGCCAAGCCCCTCCAGGATTCCAGCCGCGATGGCGATGACGTTCTTGAGCGCTCCCGCGAGCTCCACGCCGACCACGTCATCATGGGAGTACACTCGGAACCGCGGCGTGGCGAAGATGCGTTGCGCGTCTCGAGCCGTCGACTGGTCCCTGGCTGCGGCCACCACCAGGGTGGGCTGCCCCTGACACACCTCGATGGCGAAGCTGGGACCGGACAAAGCGGCAAAGCGCGCCTCCGGCAGACACTCCTCGAACACCGCGGACATGAGGGCCAAGGTGTCGGTCTCGATTCCCTTGGTTGCGCTCACGACGAGGGTGCCGGGCCGTACCCCGCCACGGATCTGGTTGACCACCGAGCGCACTGCATGACTCGGCGGGGCGGATACAATCACCGACGCGTCCGCCACTGCCTCCCGGGGATCGGCGAAGGCACGCAGCCCCGCCTCCAGCCGAAAGCCGGGGAGAAACACCGGATTCTCGTGGCTGCGGTTGATCGCCTCGACTACTTCGGGCTCATAGGCCCAAAGCCGCACGGTCTCCCCCTTGGCCGCGAGCAGGTTCGCGAGGGTCGTGCCCCAGCTCCCTGCACCGAGCACCGCAACCAGCGTCATCGAGGGGGCGCGGTGGTCGCCCGGGCGCGGCGACCGAAGCGGTTCTCCGTCCCCTTGATCAGCCGCTGGATATTGCGCCGGTGGAGAAAGATCACCCCTGCGGCCACGCCCACATCGATCCAGAGCAGCTCGCCTGTCGTGGGACGCTCCAGCAGGTAGACCGCAACCGGAAGTACCGCAGCCGCGGCTATGCTGCCGAGTGAGACGTACCCGGTCAGCAGCACCAGCACCGCCCAGACTGCGGCAGCGACGGCGAGCGCCAGCGGCGTCAGGCCCAACATGACCCCGGCGGCCGTGGCCACTCCCTTCCCTCCTTTGAATCCCACGAATACGGAGAACACGTGGCCCAGGATGGCAGCCACTCCGCATGCCAGTGCGAACAGCTCGGAGTCCGCCACGCGCGGCGCAAAGACGAGGACGGGGATTGCACCCTTGGCGATATCGAACAGCGCAACCGGGATTGCATACTTCCACCCCAGCACGCGATAGAGATTCGTTGCGCCGAGGTTGCCGCTGCCGTGTTCTCGCAGATCGATTTTGGCGAATAGTCGGCTGACCAGATGGCTTGTCGGAATGGCGCCGAGCAGGTAGGAGGCGAGCAGCGCGAGCGCGGCTTCGAGCATCAGCGGCGAGACCCTCGTCGGGTGAACTTCAGTCGCAGCGGAGACCCGGAAAACGGCCAGGCCTCGCGGAAGCCATGCACTAGGTAACGCTGATAGGACTCCGGTACCTCATCGGGCCTGTTGCTCACGATGGCCAGCGTGGGAGGCGCGGTTCCGATTTGTGAGGCATAGAGCAGCTTGACCTCCTGGCCCGGTTTCTGGGGCGGCGCGTTCCGCTCGATCAGCTCGGCCAGCACCTTGTTCACTTCCGCGGTGGGAACTCGCAGCTCCCGTCCCTGGGCAACTTCGATAATCTGATCGAGCACCTTGCGAACCCGTTGCCCCGTCAGGGCCGACACATACAGGAAGGGCACGTAGCGGAGAAACGGTGCCTTGGCGATCAGCGCCTCCTGGCCCTGTCGTGCGGTGTTGGCGTCCTTCTCCTCGACCAAGTCCCACTTGTTCACCAGGACGATCAAGCCGCAGCCCTTGTCCCAGGCCTGGGTCGCAATCCGGAGATCCTGGTTGTGCATGCCGACCGTCGCGTCGACCACGACTACGCAGACGTGGGCCCGCTCAATCGCGCGCTCGGTCCTCAGTGTGGAGTAGAACTCCAGATCATCTTCTACTTTAGCCCGACGCCGTAAGCCTGCAGTATCAATGAAGTTGAGTGTTTTACCCTGAAAGCGCAAGACGGAGTCGATGGCGTCCCGGGTGGTGCCGGCCTGGGGTGCCACCAGATGGCGCTCCTCGCCGAGGAGGCGGTTGACCAGAGAAGATTTGCCCACATTGGGCCGACCGACCACCGCTATGTTGATGGCGTCCTCGGCCTCTCCCGGGTCGTAGGGGGGCAGACGCTCGACAACGGCGTCGAGGAGATCGCCGCTCCCTTTCCCAATCGCGGCGCTCACCCCCACCGGATCGCCGAAACCCAGTGAGTAAAAGGCATACTGCTCGGTGCTGCTCTGCAGGTTGTCGAGCTTATTGACCGCGAGCAGCACCGGCCGGCCGGCTTTCCGCAGGTGCTCGGCAATGGCGCGGTCTACCGGGTTCAGCCCTTCGCGCCCATCCACCACAAAGAGCACGACGTCGGATTCGTCGAGCGCAAAATCTACTTGCTGGCGGACGGCGCGATCCATCGAGTCGTCCGATTCGGGGACCAACCCGCCTGTGTCCACTACCCAGAACCGCCGTCCCTGCCACTCGGCGTCACCGAAGTGCCGGTCTCGCGTCGTCCCGGGACGCTCGGAGACGATGGCTGGCCGGCCGCCGAGAAGCCGGTTGAAAAGGGTGGATTTGCCAACGTTGGGGCGGCCGATGATGGCGACGGTGGGTTTGCTCATGCCGCAACCGGTTCCTGCAGGGCGTCGGCAAAGTCTTTGGAGAGGCGGAGCTCAGCGGGGACTGAGGCGCCGAGAAGGTCGAAGCTCATGCTGTCGATGAAGAGGCCATCGTCATTCACAGACTCACCCGGGAGGAGCACGAGATCCAGGTCGCGCCGGACCCGAAGGGCCTGCTGCATTGCCACGCCCGGCAAGAGACCCGCAGTAGTGACACTCGGTCCAAACAGCGTATTCACCACTGGGATCAGCTCGAACTCCGAGCCGGTGACGCGGGCGAGCGGCTGGAGAACCATCGGCATCAGCTGACTCATCGCCGTGCCGGTGACAACGCCGATCCGTTTCCCCCGCCATCCATGCAGGTTCGTGGATTCGGCTTCGATCCGCTGCTGCAACCAGCGGACCGACCCCACCCCGTTCTCCACCTGGTCGAAGCCATCGTAGATCCCGGCTGGCGGAAGCTCCACTCCCGCCCGCAGATAGAGCTCGTCGGCCCCGAAGGCCCAATGAATCTCTCGCTCGGACACAGCAATGGCGGCTTGCCGCTCGATCAGGGTGATGGCGGCCCGGCACTCCTCAGCGGTAGGCTCGCGTACGAGATGATGCTTGGAGTACTCGGTAAGGCCGACGGGAACAACTGAACATCCCACAATGGCGGGCCCGAACCGGTACAGGTCATCGAGTGTCTCCTGCAGCACCGCCCCGTCATTCACGCCGGGCGACATTACGACCTGGGTGTGGAACTCGATGCCGTGCTCGGCGAACCGGCGGAGCTGGGGGAGGATGTCCGGAGCCGTCGGATTTCGGAGCAGATACCGCCGCACCGTAGGATCGGTGGCGTGTACCGAGACATACAGCGGGGAGAGCCGGTACTCCATGATCCGCTGCTCATCGTGCGGCTTCAGATTGGTGAGGGTGGCGAAATTGCCGTAGCGGAAGGAGAGCCGATAGTCATCGTCCCTGATGTAGAGCACGTCGCGCAAGCCGTCGGGCAGGCCGTCCACGAAGCAGAAGTCACAGCGATTGGCGCAGCGACGAATACGCGGCGGCTCGAGACCGACGCCCAGGGGCTCACCCAGCGGCCGCTCGATATCGAACTCGATCTCCTCTCCGTCAGGCTGACGGACGTGAAGCAGAAATTCCTCCTCGGCGGTGAGAAACTCCCAGTCGAGAAAGTCCTCCAGCTCCCGTCCGTTCACCGAGAGCAGCTCAGTTCCCTCTCTGAGCCCCAGCTCGGCTGCGATCGAATCGGGATGTACCGCGGTCACTCGGATCATGCTGCCGCCATCGACAGAGGAGCGCCTATCAGGCCAAAGCCAGTAAAGATCGGCCTTTAGCCGGTCAGATTCAAGCTCCCTGTGACGTTGGCCCTGATGGTGCTCTTTTGCATGTTACCAGCGACTGCGTTAGGCGGGTTCGCACGGGCATGCAGACAGGAGGCGGTGATGGGACTCAAGCTCAAACGGCTGGAAGATCAGGTCATCGTGATCACCGGAGGAACCAGCGGGATCGGACTCGCTACCGCGACACGTGCGGCGGAACGCGGCGCGCGCGTCGTGCTGTGCTCCCGCAATGAGGCCGAGCTGCGGGAAACTGTTGCGGCGATCGAGGAGCGTGGGGGGAAGGCCCGATCCGTCGTGGCCGATGTGGCCAATTCCGTCGATGTGGAGCGGCTGGCCGCGGCGGCCATGGAGGAGTACGGCGCGCTCGATACCTGGGTGAACAATGCGGGGGTGTCATTCTATGGCAGGCTGGCGGAAGTGGACATCGAAGACATGAGACGACTGTTCGAGGTCAACTTCTGGGGCACCGTATTCGGCTCTCGAGCCGCCCTCCCGCACCTGCGGACCAACGGTGGAGCGCTGATCAACATGGGCAGCATCGCATCCGACCGAGCTATTCCCTTACAGGGCGCATACTCCGCGTCGAAGCACGCGGTGAAGGGCTTTACGGATGCGCTGCGCATGGAGCTCGAGGAGGAGAAGGCGCCCATCTCGGTGACCCTGATCAAGCCCTCCGCCATCGACACTCCGTATTTCCAGCACGCCAAGAACTACATGGCCGTCAATCCCAAACCCCCAGCCCCCGTGTACGCCCCGGAACTGGTGGCCAACGCAATCCTCCGCGCGGCCGAGCACCCGGTCCGCGATATCACGATAGGCGGCGGCGGCCGGCTCATGTCGGCGGTCGGCACTGCCCTGCCGCGGCTGACCGATTTCTACATGGAGCGATCGATGTTCAGTTCGCAGCGCACGGAGGTGCCCGCGGAGCGGCCCGAGGGCAACCTGTACGAGCCGACTGGCCAGGGAAAGGAACGTGGTGAGTATCAGGGGATGGTGCGGCGCTCGAGCCTGTATACGCAGACAGCGCTTTCACCCGGGAAAGCGCTGCTGGCGGCAGGGATCGGCCTCGCCGTCTTCGCCGGAATCAGGTCCTTGGCAGGCTCAGACGACTAAGAGCTACTGAACGTGAATGATCTTCCCGGCGGACGGCACGCCGTTGCGGTTGAGGATGAAGAGCAGGTAGTACCCCGGGGCGGCCGGCGCGGTGACGTTCACACCGTTGGCCGTGGGGGTGACGGGCAGGCTAGTCGCGAGCTGGCCTCCGTCGAAGGCGTGAGTCACGGCGCCCAGCCGGATCCACCGCATCTCGGTGATCTGAGCTTTGTTTGGCGTGACCACCTCGAACGCCTCACCGCGACTGACCGCGGCCGGCGCAGAGGTGATCGTCGGCCGAACTCCCTTGAACAAGTATGGCGGTGAGAAGATCTCGTGGTTCCTTTCGGGCGGTACTTCTTGCAAGCCGGCCATCGCGTCACCGCTGGATCCGTGAAGCACGGTGCCATCTGGGAGAAGCATCGAGACTGAGTGGTAGACCCGCATCTTGCTAGCGCTGGCCAGAGTCGTCCACTGCCCTGTCTTCGGATTCCAGAGCTCAGCCGCCTTCACAGCATCGGCCTGGTTGATGTCCACGAAGCCGCCGCCACGAGTACCCCCGGTGGCGAGCACTTGCCCATCGGGCAAGATGGTGGCGTTCATGTGACGACGTTTGTTGGCCATCGAGCCGGTGAACTGCCATGTCGGACTGGGCGAATTCAGATCAATGACTTCTGCCGTCTCAGTTGGCACATTGGTCTTCGGGTCGGGCGTTGGCCAGCTCGTATTACCGCCACCTCCCACCACCAGGATTTTCCCGGTCTCGTACATGACGGCCGAGCCGTAATCGCGATTGAAACCATACTTGTGAGTTGGGCCGTCAGTCCAACTGCCCCGGCCTCCGCCGACACCGGTGCCATCCACGTTGAACCAGCGTGACCGGATTCGCTCACTGGCGTTGAAAATCAGCCCATTCTTCGGGTCGATGAAATTCCGGGGATAGTAGGGGATCTCCAGGTTGCCGGCACCAGGCAGCTCGACCCAGTGACCTCCCTCCCAGATCTCGGGCGTGGTGACCACTAGGTTCGCTTGGTCGCGTCCAGCCATAGTCAGCGCCCGGCCGTCGGGCAGCACAGTCACGGTCGGGTACCAGCGGCCGTGCGCCATGTCAGGTCCGTCTGACACGGCACCGTCCTGAGTGAAGAATCGGGTCGTGGGGATGCCTCGATCATCCTGGAGGTGGCCTCCCGACACCAGCAATCTGCCATCCGGCATCAGCGCAAACCCGGCGCAGAAGAGCATGGTATCGACGCTGATCATCTGAGCGCTGGTAGGCGGCCCCGCGGCAGGATTCCAGAGCCGGGGCATTCCCATGGTATCGGGAAGAACATCTCTCTTGCCCCAAGCAATGATGTTGCCGTTCGGCATCAGGCTCATTTCTAGAGGGACGATGTCCCACGGAACCACCGGCCCCCATTTGCCCTGGCTGGCCTCGAGCGGCAATGCCGAGACGCTCACTGGTGAGGAGGTCACGCTGGCAGTCCCCGTCGTGAACTCGATGGTGTGGTCCCCCGTGCCGTTGATGCCGAGGTCGGTAAAGCGGGCGATGCCGTTCGCGTCCGTCGTCGCGGTCGTGTTCCCTTCCAGTGTGCCGCCGCCTGAAATGCTGGCAGTCACCGCCTGGCCAGAAATCGGGGTGCCGCCGGCCGCGGTGACGACCACGACCGGCTGAACGGTCGGGTCGAAGACTTCGCTGTTCACCGCAGCGACCGGGGGGTTGGTCGTGATGACGATCCCGCCGTTGGGATTGCCTTCGATGGCCGTGGCCACGAAAGTGACCGGGGAGCCCTGGAGTCCCGAGACCGTGGCGGTCGTGGCCTGCGCTCCGGGCGTTGGGCCAAGAATGCGGGTCACCGAGGCATGACCGTTGGATCCGGTCTTCACCGTCTCAGGCGAAACGCTTCCGCCGCCCTGTGCTTGCCAGGTTACGCTGACACCGGGCACCCCGTTGTTGTTGGCATCGGTGACCGCCACGACGAGCTGGCTCGGTAAGGCCGCCCCGACGGTGCCGGTTTGATTGTCGCCGCCAGCGGAGGAGATGTCGGTAGCGGTAGTGGGCTCGATGTTCGAGCCGCAGCGGAGAACGCTGAGAGCCAGGAGGCCTGCAATGGCCCAGGGGCGGCTTTGCCAGAAACGAGTCATGGTCACCGTGACGGCCTGGGCTGCAGGCCGTCGGATCGAGGGTAAAAAAGTGCTACCGAGCCACCCCTACGCAGGACCCGGGCCGGAATCATCTCTGGTCCTGGACCCTAAGGCCCAGTCACTGCTTGGACTTATATCTCTGCGCCGGGGTGGCGTTGCATGGGCGCCACGGGAAGCCTAACGCCATTGCCTCACCTATTTCCAGCAACGCCGGACGCAAGATCCACCTGCCCAGGGGCTCCTGCAGTGTCCCCGAACACCGGCCGAGGCCGGTGGTCGGGCCCGCGCTTCAGCAACAGGATAACGAGGGATAATACGACGTACCGGCTTAATTCGGAGTGAAAGTCAGATGAAGGATTTCGCCTGCGGCAGAATCTGCTAAGAGCGGGCGACCGGACTCGAACCGGCGACGTCCAGCTTGGGAAGCTGGCATTCTACCACTGAATTACGCCCGCGGGTGGACGAAATGTGAGTCGGTGAGTTGGGATGGTCAAGACGGCTCCC
>Ga0307310_10000466_pt1 | contig 13442 bp, 19 predicted proteins | sample ER_DNA_197_FD_194502 | JGI IMG/M metagenome (GOLD analysis project Ga0307310, IMG submission 194502) | Bulk soil microbial communities from the East River watershed near Crested Butte, Colorado, United States - ER_DNA_197 | ecosystem: Environmental > Terrestrial > Soil > Floodplain | place...
TGGGTCGCGAAGTTTGGTCCATATTGGGATAAATGGGATAAACCCGTTCGCGACCGCGCCAACGCACCCGGCCATGAGCTCGTCGTTCCAGACCCGGCTACGATGGCGCAGTGGAAGGCGGAGCTTAAGCCCGTGACCGAGCGATACCTCGCGACCCTCAGCGCACGTTTTGCGAACGCGCGCGAGACTTACAACAAGCTCATGATGCTGACCGGTGCCAGAAACTGACGCGGAAACGCGTTCCTGACGAGCCTACTGCGCCATCCGCCTTACCTTCAATGTAACCTGCCGAATACCAAGAACTAAGAAGCCGTAGACTTTGGAGGGTGATGACGGGCGCCTTTCAACCCTCCGGGCAAGCCTGCGGCGGCGTGTCGTAGCAGGTAGGTGTGATGGTGTGATGAGGAGTAAGCTGGAGGTTCGGGCGAAGCCCTTTCAAGCGGGACGGAAAAGTGCCAAATTCTCCTCGGTTATTTGTAGTGTTCATGTGAGCAGACAGCGGCGGAAAGCACCCTTCTGCTCAAGAGAGGGCGCACCATGGATAAGCCGCAGGTCGGCGATCAGCTTCACACGCAGCGCAGGCCGTCGATTGCCTACGGCGGTCTCACCCACGCCGGCCGATTACAAGCCGCGCTCCAAGCCATGTATGCCAGCGGCCAGGATACGCAGGATGCCTACAATGAGGCGGTCGAGAACTTAAAGCGCGACCCGGAAGACATGTTGGTGGCGATTGCCGCCGCCTACGGCCGGTGCCTGGCAGGCGATTATGCGCAGCGCCAGGCGCTGGTGCACGCCGCCGCTGTGATTGGCCATCCTGCGACCTTGCCGTTTCTCGGCAGCGTAGCCTTGAGCGAAATACCCGCGGAGACGGCGGGCGACTCTCATGGCTTCTCAACGGTGGCCGAAGAGACCATCATCCGCACGACCGCGGCAGACGCCATCGCCAAGTTCGCCCACACCGGCGACAAACGGGCCATCGATCTGCTGGTGCGCTGCGTCGAGAGCCCCTCGTTCTCGCTGCGCCGGGCCGCCGTTTGCGGCCTCATGAACTCGCGAAAGGGAAAAGCCCTGCGTCCGCGGCTCAAGGCGCTCGTCCCCAAAGAGCAGCACTTCATCTTCGATCTCAAGAAAACAGCCGTTCGCCAGGCACTGCAAGTCAAGGACCCGACGCGTCACCTTGCCAAGGATCACAAGGGATACGATGAGCGCAAGCCGGTAATCGCGGGTTCCGGAGGCGACAGGCCAACCACGCCGACTAGGAAACGGCGCTAGATCATAAACGAGAAAGGCCGATCCCATGACGTCGTGCAGCGTTCCCGATATTCCGGACAAGGATGTCAGCGGCGACAATCTCTACGGGCCGCGGATCTGCGATCAGCCATTCATCGATTGGGCTTGGCCCGCTTATAAATTCAACTCCGATTATTGGCGACACGGCTTCGGCTTCGAGGATGTGTGCAACACGGACCTGCCGACTGCACGCACGCTTTCGGCCATCTGGCTGCTGAATTATTCGGCCGACGACTACATGAACGAGGAGTGGAGCAGCAGCTGCCTGCACTGGGCGTGCCGGTACGTGCGCGAGCAGGTGGGCGATCTGCGTGCCAAGTGCAGCAACGGCACATATATCGCTTATGCTTTTGGCGGACACATCGAGCTCTACCTCGGCTGTTTCTATCAAAGAGCGTGCCGGGGCGGGCCGAGACATTGGTGCACGAGTGTCGCCACCGAGGAGGCAAGTCGCACGATGCCAATTTCCCCAGCTGGTCGGGGTTTGGACCAGGAAAATCTGGCGCCGATTCCACATGGGGTTACGAGGGCGCGTGGATGTATGGCGCGTTGTATTTGTGGTGGTTCTACGCCGAAGGCGCGCGTACAACGCCGGCCATAAGAGAGGCCGCGCGCCAGCGCGCGCAATACGTCATCGACAATGCGTTCGCTACCCATCCAGGATATGTGATCTGACGGCGCGGGCGTCTCGTTCAATTTCGATCCCGGTCCCGAGCGGCGTGCGGTATCGCAGACCAGCGTCATTCACGTGCTCTTACGTCTGCGATCGAAGATTGATAAGGGCTTCGCCCAGGATTTGCTGCATACCGTGCGCGGCGCAGGGTTCGTGATACGCCAAAACAAATAAGCGCGTTCACGATGCGCGCAGCCTTCGACGCCTGAAAGGGGTGCTACGGCGTATTCGTTGGGCTTGCGGAGCAACACGTGCCCCGGCTCGCTTTCTTCATCGGCAGGCAGCCGGGGCCGTGGTCACATTGGTGTAACCATGAAACCATTTGAGTGCGCGGGGGTGTGATGGCAGTGAGGCGCCTAGGCTTGGGCGGGGCTCAGTATTGGGACAACCCCGTTTTGTCACGCGCGTAGCCTCTGACCTAATCTCGCAGACCGCTCTGGGTAAGCTGTCCATCCTGAAAATCATATCCGCACGTAGCGATGATGCAATCCGGACAAGACTTGTGTGGTCACGATGGTCCCAGATCGTTGGACGGCCGCGTCGTCGCGGCGCGTCCTTCCCCAACCCCAAGTGCGTGCGCGTCTCATTGTAGTAGAGCGAATACAAAGTCAGGACCCTTCGTAAATGTCGTTCGCCGAAGATCAGGACATGATCCAAGCAGTCGCGCCGAAGTGTCCCGATCAGGCGCTCAACGTATGGATTCTGCCCGTGAGATCGTGGTGATATCGGGCGGTCCCGAATCCCCATCGCCCGGACTCGACTTGTGAAGGCCTGCCCGTATGCGCCATCATTGTCGCGCACCAAATAGGTCGGCGCCGTGTTCCACGGGAATGCCTCCACAATCTGTTGTGCGAGCCACTCCGCGGTGGGATGCCGGTTACCGCAAACCAGAGCAGCTGTCGACGTCCGTGACCCACGACGATAAACGCAAACAGGCACTCGAACGCCAGAGGTGGAACCACGCAGAGATCGATCCCCGCGATTGCGTCCGCATGGTTGCGCAAGAATGTCCGCCAGTTCTGTGACGGCGGTCCTCGGTGCCGGATCAGGTACTTGGAGACCGTCGACTCGGCGATCTCGAACCCAAGCTTCAGCAGTTCACCATGGATGCGCGGCGCGCCCCACAGGGGGTTCTCCTTGCTCATCCGTCGGATGAGTTCGCGTAGCTCCGGTTCGATTTTGGGCCTGCCCGATTGACTGCGAGATTTCTAACGCCAATAGGCCCGAAACCCTGCTCGATGCCACCGCAGGATCGTGTCAGGCTGAACGATGCGGGACAGATCGAGCAGGCTTGGCCAGACCCGGGTCCAAACCGTCAGGGCGCGACCACTGCGATGCAGCCGCAGACGGTGTGGTGCGCGCCTCAAGGCGATATTGAGCTGATGCCGAAGAAAGAGGTTCTCGACTTCAAGCCTGCGCCGCGACCTGAACAGGTTGACGACAAACGTCCCAAGCAGGTGGAGGATCGCAAGCATCGCCTCGGAGGATGCGCTGATTCTGCTCACCGCGCGAATCCGTCCGGATGCGATTTTTTGGAACGACAGGGGCTTTTTGAGCACATGCCCTGGCCGCGAGTCTGCGGAGCACAAGCTCGCGGGAGCTTTTGATTTTGACTCCTCCTTTTACTGGTAGAACGGGAGACCAACCAACAGCCAGAGTCCGACAGCCGCGCCGACGATAAAAGCCGTCACGTATCTAATTGTAGCCCTCGGTTCGGCTATGACCTCGCTTGTTACAGCGCCGTCTGTAGGGCGCCCCCCGTAGATTGTATCGGAAATGTTCGCAAAAAAACAACGAGCTTGTTATAGGTATGGGTCGCCCATCTTACCATTTATGTCTTTTAGAAAAAGAGGTACTCAAGCTATTCATAGCTATTCGCAATATTTCCGGTCGGTTTCAAGTGAAAGGAGCTAGAGGCAAATGAAAGGAATAGACCCGTTGGATTTTCTAAAAGCGGTGTATTTGAATCCGGAGTTGCCTCTCTCGGTAAGGATAAGGGCAGCGATAGAGCTTTTGCCCTTTACTCATCCGAAGCTGGCGGTGGTGGCTCAGGTTACGGAGAATGATATTGCGACCCTGCTAGATCGTCGGTTGAAACGAACGGAAGCAATGAATAGGAAGCGGACACAGACAATCGATCAGCCAACAATTGAGGCTCCCAAGCCTCTGCCAAGGATAGCTGACCGCCGTTTCAGAAGGATGTAACCTCGCCGGTTCGGCGGTCAGCAAGGCAATTGATTACCGATCCACCGGTTCTATAAGACCGTCTCGGTATCGGATACCCGGCTAGTTTGATTGGAGTTCACTGGTTTGCTGGACTATTCTAGGGAGCCATTGGCCTTGGACCCTCTCTGCTGCCAATGGTCAGAGCGGAGGTGGCGCTTGAGGTGGATGCGGCATCTCCGCTCGCTTCCTCAGTGAGAGCGGCTGAGACCCTTGATCAAAGTGGTCAAACTTTCTTCTAACTGGGTACGGATCACTTGAGCGGCTTTTTGATCCTTCATTGAGAAGGTCATCGTATGTACTGCTAGCCCTTGATAAATCTGATCCATTTCCTGTGGGCGATTGTGTGGCGGGTTGGGACCCTTCCACCCGGGTATCTTGATGGGAAAATGTATTCGCCAGACTAACTGAGACCACCATTCGGGGCATTTCGGAATATCGTCCATCGTAAGCCTCCCTTTCACACGGCGAAAACACCGTAGTTTACACTACGGCGTGGGTAAGGCTGCTGTCAATTCAACCTGCGTCAAACGCCACTGGCTTTGTCAAAGCATACGTGGCGGGCCAGGTCGCTCCTAGCACACCGAATTACCTATCATGGCCGAGTTACCGTAACATACCAACAAGAATCAAGGGACGCGACGGTCATGTTTGACAATCAACGGCGATGGTCGGGAAGTAAATCTGTTGGTTCGCCGGTTGGGGCTAATCCTTCCAAAATCCCTTAAATCGATCAGGCGCCAAGGCCGTATATCTGGCCGTTGATTGCAGATTTCGATGCCCAAGGTAATGGGCCGGCGATCTGGTGTCTTCTCCCTGATTAGCGAGCTTGTATCCCGTTGAATGCCGTAGCATATGCGAATGTACCGGAAACGGAAGGTTAGCAGGGACCACTGCGGGTGTTCCGCCAGAGTTTTATCCGACAGACGAGCGTCGGACTAAGGATTCTTGAGGCCAAGTGAAGGCCCCGGCGCTTATTCAGTATCGAGCCATTCGGCGTCCTTCGGCAGGTGCAGACGGCCGGCTTTGTCTTGGTCGAATGAGCCGCCGTGCGACAGTACTTCGGGCCGCTGTCGTTGATGTTCGTAGCACTGTTCTTACGGGCGCAGCTCTCGGCTTCGATCTCTTTGACGTTCCTCAATAGCGCGCGCTGCGTGGCGACGGTGCCTCCGTTTGGATCGCCCATTGGTCCGTTTGTACTGGTCCATATGGGGGATTGTTTCCGACACCGGGCGCGGGTCACGTGCAGAATTGGCGGAATGGCAAACGCCTCTAACTCGGCCGCTCACCTGTGTGAGGTGGGTCACACCGCCGCATGGTCGCGCTGCGGTAAGAAGAAAACCTCAATATCCGCTGTCGGAGGTTAACAGGATGGAAGCGCTGCTGACCGCAATCGCGGTGTGGCTTTCGGCGAATTTCCCCCTGCCAGTGAGCCTCGACCATCCTCGCATCCAATTCGTAAGCGCGGCGGAAATGATTGCACCGCTAAACAAATACCCGCTGCAGAGGAACGACGTCTCAGCATCTGAAATCAGTTCAGATATCGTCTCTTTATACAGCAATGAATCAAAAACGATCTTCCTGTTGAATGGATGGGAAGGCAAGACACCTGCTGAGCTATCCATTCTTGTGCATGAAATGGTCCACCATCTTCAAAATGTCGGACAATTGAAATTTGCATGCCCGGAGGAACGCGAAGAACTTGCGTATAAGGCACAGGAAAGTTGGCTGCATTTATTTGGTCACGATCTGGAGCACGATTTTCAGATGGACCCTTTCACAATCCTTGTGAAGTCCAAATGCTTTTGACCCTTCGCACCGGGGATTGGCGCGTGGTCATGGATTGGCCGACGCCTCGACGGCCGCGGAATAGAAATTCACCAGGCTTTTTTGTCCAGTGCCCCTTAAGCTCCGCCCCTGGTATTCCCTTCACGCCTGGTCCGCTCGCTTATCTACTTCGCAACCGCCTCGATGACCTCGGTGAGGTGCGCATCAAGGAAATGGACGAGGCCGGGATCGACATGCAGGTCCTCTCCCATGGCGCCCCGTCCGCACAGAAGCTCTCCGGCTCCGACGCGGTCGATCTCACGCGACGCGTGAACGACCGGCTCCATGCCGTCGTGACCGCCAACAGCCGCTGGACGTTGCCGCTCAGGATCTTGGCCTTGTCCTCGTCGCACAACAGGACGGTTTCCATCCACTGAACGGCGGGCTTGTTAGCGACGAACGGCCAACGACCAGCGCAGATTATTGAAAAAGATCGTGTCCAAGAAAATCTGGCCGCACGGCATTATGGAAGCGTTCGCAGATGCCGTTGGTGTGCGGGCATTTGGTTTTGGTGCGCGAGTGGTAGATGTCCTCGACCGCGAGATAGAGCTCGCGAACGGGCGAGCAACGCTGAGAGCGAAATTCGCCAGCAGCATTCCGCGCGCCAGGCACAGTCAGCAGTCGTGGCCCGGGAAGAGCGCGCGACATGGCCGTTTGCTTCCCTGGATTTCATGCTAAATCTCTCGCCAAGCTGTGCTGAAAACGGTTCAAAACCGGAGGCGACGATGTCCAACACCAAGCGCTTTGCGATTGTTGCGTCGGTTGGGATTGTGTCCCTTGGCTCGATCACGAGCCAGGCGCAGCAGCAGCCGCCGCAGTCGCCGAATATGACCTTTTTCGTCACCAGCACCGGGCCGGGCAAGGGTGCCGACCTCGGAGGCCTGGAAGGAGCGGATCGTTAGTGCCAGACATTGGCGCAGGCGGCGGGGGCAGGCAGCAAGACCTGGCGTGCTTATCTTAGCACCCAGGTAGCGGCCGGCGCACAGGCCGTCAATGCGCGCGATCGCATTGGACTCGGCCCCTGGCAGAATTTTAGAGGCGAGGTCATCGCGCAGAACGTCGATGATCTCCACGGCGATAACAGCAAGCTCGGTATGCAGACGTCGCTGACCGAGCGGGGCACCGTGGTCGCCGGCGTCGGCTACACGCCCAACTATCACGACGTCCTGACCGGGTCACACGCGGACGGCCGAGCTTTTCCACCCAGCGAAGACAGGACCTGCCGCAATTGGACGAGCAGCACCCAGGGCGCGGCAATGGTCGGCCATATTGATCGCAAGGGTTTGCGCGACGACGCCGCGTCCAAGTCGTGGAATGCTTCCCATCCCTCACGCGGGCCTGACGGCGGCTGCAGCCAGAGCGATCTCAGGAGTACTGGAGGCAACGGCTTATTCTACTGCTTTGCCGCCAACTAACTGGCGCCCTCTGAGAGACGATCGGCTCTCGCCCTGCGGTATCGTTAAGAGCCGGCAGCGGAGGGTCTGCAGCGCCGAGCGGAACAGTCAAAGCAGATGATGGCTTCTTCGTTCCTGGGTATGGGTTTTGACACCAGCCGATAAACGCTTGTGCGCTCAATGGTGCCAGGCGCGCTTGTTTGACACGCAAGTCATTGATGAAGCATGCTTATGAGACTGCTCCGGGGCCACCAGGCACTCTTTCGAACCTGTGGATTTCCCAGAGGCTAGCCAAAGGCCCGCAATTGGCGGGCTTTGACGTAGGCGTTTTTGTCTCTGCGGAGACGTTTTTCGGCCTGGAGCCGATTTTGGGCCATCTGTCTCTGCGCGGGGAAATCGCGTTTCCTGGAAAGCTAGCGGAAGCGGGGCAGACCCAGCCGCGGCCCGACTCGTCGGCCCCCCCGACGTTGCTGGTTTCTGAAACGAGCCCTCCATTAACCGCGTGGCAACCATACGGTGCCACCCTCGCCTCCGCCCGCAACGACAGGGATCGCGAGGATATTAATGCGCGCCTATGCTCGGGTTGCGCTCGTTTTGATGGCCCTGTCCGCGACTTTTGGCCTCGCGGGGTGCGCTGCGATTGATGAGCTAAGAGACACCATTCTACGATGGGTCGAGTCCGAGAAGCTCCCGAGCGGACATGGCGCGTTTGCCGACGATTTGCCAGACGCTACCCCCGTGGTTCCACCGGAAAAGCCTGCGAAGAAGGAGGCAAGCAAGACGTCAAGTAAGCAGGACAAATCAGCGCGCAAACTGCAACGGCCCCAGAGCGTTTTGCTTCCTCCAAAGAAACCACCGATCTCCGCATCCCCCGAGACGACGAGGCCGGACGAAACTGAGGGGCAATCCGCGCCGCCCGCTTCGATGCGATTGCGCACTCCTTTTCCCGAAGCGCCGCCGCCGGGAATTTTTTCACGCTGAAATCGGCCACCGAAGCTGGATCCCGGCCGACGTCTTGATTGATCTCGTGCAGAGCGGCTTGGCGCTTGCCAGGAACGTACGCCTTGAGGACGAAGATGGAGCAGTCGAGGTGACTACGTTGTGGATCACCGAGGCGGGACAGCGGGTGTTGGCGGCGCGGGGATAGAGGCCCAACTGGTCACTGAGCGAACGCGCCGCGCTCCGACTTCACCTCATGTTTGGCATAGGGCCGAGCAGAAGGTTGCCGCCTTCTGCTCGGCCCGCCTTCCCGGTGGAAGGCACTCCAGTGCAGACACGTTTCGGCGATTATTGCAAGGCATAGCCACGCAACTGGAAGCGGGAGTTCCCTTCCTCGAGTGCATTAATGGAGATCCGCAATGCTGTTCGCAGAAGGCTTCACATTCAGAAATTTCTTGCTCGACGTCTTCGCAGTCTTCATCTTCATTGTGTGGTTCTGGCTTCTCATCTCCGTCTACATGGAACTTTTCCGGCGCCATGACGTATCAGGCTGGGTGAAGGCGATTTAGGTGATTGCCATTCTCATCTTTCCGTACCTAGGGGTCTTTGCTTATCTCATCACTCAGAGTCGAGGAATGGCTGAGCGAACCAACGAGCAGGCTCAGAAGGCGCGCGACGAGTTGCGCCATATTGTGGGGTTCAGCACCGCCGACGAGCTTGAGAAGCTTGACCGCCTTAAGAAGAAGGGAACAATCACCGACGGCGAGTTCGCGCGACTTCGCGCCAAGCTGGTGCAATGACCGTCCACAAAGCGTGCCGCCGGAAGCATGAGGAAGTTCGATATGGCTCGTCTGCTTAGCTTTCTTGCTATTTTCCTTATGCCTTTTATAGCAAGTTCTGCCGACGCTGCCGGCAGCCTGTCACCCGTGCTCGGTGGTTCCGGCGGCGACGCATTCGTCACTAGCTGTAGTGACGACGAGGTCATGGTGGGGGTACGCGTCCGTTCCGACGCTTGGCTAGATTCAGTCGCCCCGCGCTGTGTCAGAGTCTCGACTGCCGGCGTGTGGCAAGGTACGGTGCGGACGCTTGCCATTGCCGGCGGGAACGGGGGCTTCCCGGCCACTCGCGACTGTCCCCGCAACTACGCTGTTAGTGGATTTTCGGGAAGGAGCAGTGCTTTCGTCAATCGGCTTCGCCTCGAATGTCGCCCCTTGATCTCGCGAAACGCACTTCGGAAAGATAGCGCGCCGAGGCAAACGGCTCTCGTCGGCGGGCGCGGTGGAGAGGCGTTCGGCCCTTTCCATTGTTCGGAAAATCTGCCGGTGACCGGGATGCACGGACGATCCGGGGAATACGTCGATCAGTTGCAACTTTCCTGTGGGCGGTGACAGTCTGCTGCAATAGCTCCGGCAAGGGGGGGTCACTACGGCGACGCGGGGCTCGAAAAACGTAATCGAGCCGTCGCTCTCGTCCACTTCACTGACGAAAACCTCGCCCTCCCCAATCCTGGCGCTGGCAAAAGGTGAGCTCACATCGATGAAGTTTTTCATGTCCGCCCCATTTATGATCGTTGGGCTCTTTCCAGCGCGATGCAGAATCCAGCCGAGCATGCTTAGATCAATTGCCATCAGGCACCCGCCCATCATGCGTCTGATGATATAGCGCCGCGGCTGGCGTGCTCAACCGCCACCCGCACGCGAGCTACCAGCAGTGGAGCCCGCGCATCTTGCCCCGACTGCGGCATCGCGTGGATACGGCTGAAGTCCTCCTTCCATTCCAGATCCTTGCGCGCAGACGCAGATCGAGCTCGTGCACCACCTTGTCGGGATCACGCTTGAGTTGCTCGGCGCGGTCCTCCGCCAGCTTCGTGACGGTAGGCTGCGTAGAATACCAGTAGCGTGGCCCATCCTGGTAAAGGTAGGTGACGGCTCCGGCCAGCCGCCGCAGCGCATCTCCAAAGACCGCTGGTGACGGATCCTGTTCCAATCAACCGCGAGTGCGCCGCACAGGACAGATGATGCACGCTGAGGTTTTGGACACCGGTTGACCAGTTGGAGAAAAATTGGAGAAGCAATCCAACCAAACGTCGCAACGAACGCTAAGTGCTTGATTGCATTGGCGCGCCCTACGGGAATCGAACCCGTGTTTCCGCCGTGAAAGGGCGGCGTCCTAGACCGCTAGACGAAGGGCGCTTGAGGCGCGGCGACATATAAAGCCGTTTTTCACCTGCGGCAAGGAAGCAGCCGACGCGACAAAACCGGGTATGGCGTCACCATTTCCCGGTGTTCGGCATGGAGGCCCACGGTTCCTTGGGCGGCAGCGGCGCGCCCTTCTGCAACAGCTCGATCGAGTGCTTGTCGGGCGAGCGCACGAACGCCATCACGCCGTCACGGGGCGGACGGTTGATCGTCACGCCGGCCTTCATCAGCTTCTCGCATAGGCCATAAATGTCGTCGACTTCGTAGGCGAGGTGGCCGAAATAACGTGCCTCGCCGTTGTCCTCGCTGTCCCAGTTGTAGGTGAGCTCGACCAAGGGCGCGTCACGGCCATTGCGCTTGCTCTCCTCGACCAGCGTCTCGTCTTCGGGCGCCGCGAGGAAAACCAGTGTGTAGCGGTTCTTCTCGTCCACCCGGCGGCGCTCCTCCTTGAGTCCGAGCTTGTTGCAGTAGAAGTCGAGCGCTTGATCGAGGTTGCGCACGCGCAGCATGGTGTGCAGATATCTCATGGTGTGACCTCTTCGCATCGCTTGGTAAAAAAAACGGACGAAAGAAAGCATACATGATCGCGCCGGATCTGGAGACCGCCATCGATCACCTGCAGGAGCTGGTGGATGGCGCCCGCGTCATCGTTCCCTTCACCGGCGCTGGCATTTCGACCGAGTGCGGCATCCCCGACTTCCGTTCTCCGGGCGGACTATGGACCAAGAACCGGCCGATCCCGTTCGACGAGTTCCTTGCCAGCCAGGAGATGCGAAACGAGGCCTGGCGGCGGCGTTTCGCCATGGATGCCCACTTTTCCGCGGCGCAGCCCGGGCGCGGACACCTCGCGCTTGCGAGCTTCTACCGCACCGGCAAGTCGCCGGCGGTGATCACGCAGAATATCGACAACCTGCATCAAAGTTCCGGAATTTCCGGGGAACACGTGATCGAGCTGCATGGCAACAATAGCTATGCTCTATGCCTCGATTGCGCCAAGCGCTTCGAACTATCGTGGGTGCGACAGCAATTCACCGATGCGAACGAGCGTGCGCCCGATTGCCCGGATTGCGGTGGACACATCAAGACAGCGACGATCTCCTTCGGGCAGGCGATGCCGGAGCGGGAAATGCGCCGCGCCGAGCAGCTCACGCTTGACTGTGATCTTTTTCTCGCAGTCGGTTCGTCCCTGGTGGTCTGGCCGGCTGCCGGATTCCCCCTGCTTGCCAAGAAAAACGGCGCTCGTCTGGTGATTATCAATCGCGAAGCGACCGAATTCGATGAAATCGCCGATCTTGTCGTGCGCGAAGACATCGGAACGGTGCTGTCCCCCTTCATTGTCCACTGAGGGCAGTGTTGAAAGATGTACACAGTCATCCACCTCTTTTGATCGGTGAGTGCATTTTGGCCTTTCCCGTTCGCAGCCGAATGATATCTTCGTAGCAGCCAAGATTCGAAGCGCGCACAAGACGCGCCTGTGCTGAGCGGCGGCGTTGGGGCGTCATGACGTCGGACGGAATTGGACCGAAGGGGCCGGGCGGCGGTCTGGAAGTCGACCGCGGCGCTGGCGGCGAACTCGGCGACGAGACCGCGAGCGTCATCGAGCTCACCGGCGTCATCAAATGGTTCGATGTCTCCAAGGGCTACGGTTTCATCGTTCCCGATAACGGGATGCCCGACATTCTCCTGCACGTCACGTGCCTGCGTCGCGACGGCTTCCAGGTCGCCTATGAAGGGGCGCGCGTGGTTGTCGAGGTGCTGCAACGGGCGCGGGGCCTGCAGGCGTTCCGCGTTCTATCCATGGATGAATCGACGGCGGTGCACCCGGCGCAGATGCCGCCGCCGCGCACCCATGTGACGGTGACGGCGACCAGCGGGCTCGAACGGGCGCAGGTGAAGTGGTTCAATCGGCTGCGCGGATTCGGCTTTCTCACGCGGGGCGACGGCACCGCGGATATTTTCGTGCATATGGAGACATTGCGCCGTTTCGGCCTGACGGAGCTGCGGCCGGGACAATACGTTCTGGTACGCTTTGGACCCGGGCCGAAGGGATTGATGGCCGCCGAGGTACGTCCCGAGGGCGCGCCGCACGGTCCCGCCTCGCACTGACACACCTGCAGCCGGCATTGCCATCGACCGCGTCACGGCCACGTAAGTTTACGGGGTGGCGAGACGACGGAGATCGTGACTCTGCTATAATGGGGGCCCCATCATCGAGGCCTTGTCCATGCGTCGTTTCCTGCTCGCCGTTCTCGCCGTTGTTTCGCTCCTCAACCCGCTGCCCGGCCGCGTCGGCTCGGTCGCGGCGGCCGAACTGCAGCCGCTCGAAATCGCCAGCAAGAGCGGCGTGCATGTCTTCGCGGTCGAAATGGCTACGACGCCGGAGGAGCAGGCGAAAGGTCTCATGTTCCGGCGGCAATTGCCGGAGGGGCAGGGCATGCTGTTCGACTTTCATCGCGAGCAACCCACCAGTTTCTGGATGAAGAACACCTACGTGCCGCTGGATATGATCTTCATCCGCGCCGACGGTCGCATCCTGCGGATCGCCGAGAACACCGTGCCGCTCTCCGAAACGCTGGTGCCGTCCGGCGGGCCGGTACTGGCCGTACTCGAAGTGGTGGCCGGCACCGCCAAGAAGCTCGGCATAGCCCCTGGCGACCGCGTGGCCCATCCGATCTTCAGCGGCCGTTAGCCGTCGCAGCAGAGCCCGCGAGTCCCTGCCTTTCGCGCGCGATTGGGCTTACACTTGCCTGTGTCGCGAGAGACGACCCGGACATCGCAGGGCAGGGAGGGATTCATGCGGCGTAGTCTCGCAACAGCGTGCCTGATACTTTCGTCGGTCTCGGTGCAAAATGTTGTCGCCGATCCTTCTTTGAAGGAACTCGCCGCCCGCACCGAGGT
>Ga0307310_10000468_pt1 | contig 13375 bp, 13 predicted proteins | sample ER_DNA_197_FD_194502 | JGI IMG/M metagenome (GOLD analysis project Ga0307310, IMG submission 194502) | Bulk soil microbial communities from the East River watershed near Crested Butte, Colorado, United States - ER_DNA_197 | ecosystem: Environmental > Terrestrial > Soil > Floodplain | place...
GCTTGCAACCGCGCGACGGCTGCAGGCCGAGACCGGGATCGAGTTCCGGCTCATCGAGGCGGTCGGCGAGGACGTGCCGTTGCCCGACTCGTCGTTCGACCTCGTCCTCTCCGAGTACGGGGCCTCACTATGGGCCGACCCGTACCGCTGGATCCCGGAGGCGGCGCGCTTGCTTCGACCCGGCGGGCGGCTTGTCTTTCTGACCAACTCGACCGTCTCCGTGCTCTGTATGACCATGGACGGTGTCGGCGAGCAGCTCGTACGACCCCAGTTCGAATTAGGCAGGTTCGAGTGGTCGGACACACACGAGGTCGAATTCCACCTCGCGCACGGCGACTGGATCGACCTTCTGCACGAGAACGAGTTCGAGGTCGAGCGCCTCGTCGAGTTGTTCGCGAACCCCGAGTCGGAAACACATACGTACTACAAGTACGTCACGGCGGAGTGGGCGCGAAAGTGGCCTCCCGAAGAGGCCTGGGCCGCGCGTAAACGTGGCTGACGCACCTCCGTCGCCGCCGCTTCTGCTGGCGTCGACATCGCCGCAGCGCAAGGCGATTCTCGAACAGCTGCACATCCCGTTCGACGTCGTCGCACCGAAGTACGAAGAAGAGACGCCTGCTGACGGCGATGCAGTGCGAGTCGTGCGCGAGCACGCTCGCGGGAAAGCCCGGTCCGTCGCCGACATCGCGGAGGACAGGCCGGTCGTCGGTGTCGACACTGCCGTCGTGCTCGGCGACCGCATCTTCGGCAAGCCTGGCAACGCCACCGATGCCGAGCAGATGCTCGAAGAGCTGAGCGGCAAGACGCACGTCGTCGTCTCCGGGCTCTGTCTCCTCACACCAGGCTGGGAAGACGTCGAGCACGAAGCGACCCAGGTCTCGTTCCGGGAGCTGAACCCGCGCGAGCTCGGCACGTACGTTGCAACCGGCGAATGGGAGGGTCGAGCGGGCGCCTACGCGATCCAGGATCGGGGCGCGTCGCTCGTTCGCCAGATCGAAGGCGACTACCTGAACGTCGTCGGACTCCCCGCCGCGCTACTAGTTCGCCTGCTCGCCGAGCGCTTTTCCGGGGTTTACGGGTTCGGTTGATCTAGACTCGAAAACCTCTATGGGGCTCTTCGACAGACTGGGCGGCTTCGGCGGCCGCGATATGGCCGTGGACCTTGGCACGGCCAACACGCTCGTGTACGTCCGCGGCCGCGGCATCGTGCTCTCCGAGCCCTCCGTCGTCGCCATCGACCAGCGCACCGGTGAGGTGCATGCCGTCGGTGTCGAGGCGAAGCGGATGCTCGGTCGCACGCCGGGAACGATCTCGGCGATTCGCCCGCTGAAGGACGGCGTGATCGCCGACTTCGACGTCACCGAACAGATGCTGCGGCACTTCATCCAGAAGGTGCACCAGAATCGCTTCGCGCATCCACGTGTCGTCGTGTGTGTTCCTTCGGGCGTCACGGGTGTCGAGAAGCGCGCGGTCGAAGAGGCAACGCTGAGCGCAGGGGCACGTCAGGCATACCTGATCGAGGAGCCGATGGCAGCCGCGATCGGCGCCGGCCTTCCAGTCGCGGAACCGACGGGGAACATGATCGTCGACGTCGGCGGTGGCACCACTGAGGTCGCAGTCATCTCGCTCGGAGGCATCGTCGTTTCGCAATCGCTGCGCGTCGGCGGCGACGAGATGGACGAGGCGATCATCAATCACATCAAGCGTGAGTACAAGCTGCTGATCGGCCAGCAGACGGCCGAGGAAATCAAGCTCGAGATCGGCTCCGCGTACGACATGCGTGAAGAGCTGCAGGCGGAGGTCCGTGGACGCGACATGCTCACAGGGCTACCGAAGACCGTCGTGCTCAGCTCCGAGGAGGTCCGGCGGGCCCTCGACGAGCCGGTGCAGCAGATCATCGAGGCGATCAAGTCCACGCTGGACAAGACTCCTCCGGAGCTGGCCGCGGACATCATGGACCGGGGGATCGTCATGGCCGGCGGTGGGGCACTCCTGACGAATTTCGACGAGCGGCTTCGCCACGAGACGCAGATGCCGGTCCACCTGGCGGAGAGCCCGCTCACCTGCGTGGCTGTCGGCTCAGGGCGCAGCCTCGAGGAATTCGAGGCGATCCACCGGAGCGCCAAGGCGCGCCGAAACAACCACCGTCGCTACTCCAGCTAACCTAGAGCACTCTCGTGCCTCGCAACCGCAGTGTCAGCGCGGTCCTGGGCTCGTCCGTACCGAGACCGAGACCCCAGCCGTTTCCCTCCCGTAACCGGTCGACGCTCAGGCGGCGGCTCGTAGTGGGAGTCCTCGTGCTGCTGTCCCTCGTGCTGATCACGATCTCCTTCCGCTCGGGGTCAGGCGGGGCGGTCCACCGGGTGGAGGGCGCCGGCGCGACGGTGCTTCGCCCCTTCGAGGTGGCCGCCGAGCGCGTTGCGCGACCGTTCCGGGACGTCTACGGCTACTTCGCGGGTCTCGTGCACGTGAAGCGGGAGAACTCGCGCCTCAGGCGAGAGGTGAACGAGCTGCGACAGAAGGAGCTGCAGGGCCAGTCGGCGCAGCAGCAGAACCGGGTGCTCAAGGAGCAGCTGAAGTTCGTCGACAGCCCGCAGTTCCCGCAGGACTACCTGCCGGTGAACACGCGGATCATCTCGTGGGCGAGCGAGTTCGAACAGCAGGTTCAGATCGCCGCCGGCTCCGACAGAGGCATCAAGCAGGACACGCCGATCGTCACGCACGACGGGCTTGTCGGGCGGGTCACCGATATGACCGGCAGTGTCGCGCAGGTGACGCTCCTGACCGACGAGAACAGCGCCGTGCAGGCGCGAGATCAGACGACCGGCGCAAGGGGGCTGGTCCGCCACGGCCAGAGTCAGGGTTCGCTCCTGCTCGACTTCGTACCCAAGGAAGCGAGCGTGCGGGTGGGCGACGTCATCGTCACCGCGGGCACGCGATCGAAGCAGTACCCGTCGCTCTTCCCCGGCGGAATCCAGATCGGAGTGGTCACTCACGTCGGCCAGAGCGATACGGCGCTGTACAAGCAGATTCAGGTCGAACCGTTTGTCGACTTCGCAGCGCTCGACGCGGTGACCGCGCTGATCACACACAAGCAAACCCCAAAGGCGCCCTGATGCCTGCCGACGCAGCGAAGGCCGCCGGGCTGCTGTTCCTCGTCGTCGTGATTCAGTTGTCGGTGATGGCGAACGTCGACATCCTCGGGGGCCATCCGAACCTCTTGCTCGTCGCGCTCGTCTGTGTCTCGCTCCTGCGCGGCGCGGTCTTCGGCGCGGTCGCCGGGTTCTGTGCGGGGCTGCTGATGGACACCGGCGTGTTCGGGACGCTCGGCTTCACAGCGTTGCTCTTGACGGTCGCCGGTTATTGGACGGGACGCTACGGCGAGACGACCGGACGTGACCGCGCACACGCGCCGATGCTGTCGATCGCGGTCATCACGATCCTGTACCAGATCTCCGCGCTCGTGCTGCGTTACATGCTCGGCGAGCCGGCGCCTGCCCACCACATCTTCGCTGCTCTCCTCCCGACCGTGTTGCTCAATCTGATCCTGACCGTCCCGGTCTACGCGTTGACGCGCCGTCTGCTCCGTCCGCACGAGTGGGTCACACGGGAGGTGCGTCTCCTTGGCTGACAAGCGGAGCCTCTCGCGGCGCTTCCTGCCGCCAGATCCTCACGCCGTGGAGCCGTACCGGCTCACGCCGAAGCTCGCCCTGCGAGTGGGGATCCTCGGCATGCTCGCCCTCGCGGTCTTCGCCACGCTCTTCCTTCGTCTGTGGTCGCTGCAGGTCCTGAATGGCGAGCAGCTTCTGCGCGCGTCGCAGAACAATCAGCGTCGGGACATCCGCGTGCAAGCTCCGCGTGGCCCGATTCTGGATCGCAACGGGAACGTGCTCGTCACGAACGTTCCGGGCCGTGCGGTCCAGATCTGGTCGTCCGACTTGCCAAAGCGGCGCGGCGTGCGTTTGCGCGAGATCCGTGCGCTCGCCCGGGTCCTTGGGCTTCCGGCCAACCAGATCGGGGCGGCGATCAGGCGCCATCGCCATGACCCGCTCACGCCGATCCGGATCAAGGACAGTGCGAGTCGGGCCCAGGTCTTCTACCTCGAGGAGAGGGCCGAGGACTTCCCAGGCGTCCAGATCGTGCCGGCCTATCTGCGGTACTACCCCAATCGGGAGCTAGCAGCACACGCGCTCGGCTACGTCAGCGAGATTTCGGCGGAGCAGGTGGCGGCTCTGCATAGCCAGGGGTACAGGGGCGGCGACACGATCGGCCAGACGGGAATCGAGTCGTACTACGACAGGTATCTACGTGGGACCGCCGGTGTCTCGCAGTTGCGCGTCGACTCGCTCGGCAGGCCGATCAGCCTGGTCGTGCCGAAGGTCCCCGCGCATCCCGGCAACGCGGTCCGCTTGACGCTCGACGTGAAGTTGCAGAAGGCCGCCGAGGAAGCGCTGCGGTACGGCATCGAACGTGCCCACAACTCCCAGTGTTACGGCTGCTGGTTCTCGAACGGCGGCGCGATCGTCGCGCTCGACCCGAACGACGGATCGATCCGCGCGCTCGCGTCGTCCCCGACGTATCCGCCGTCGCTCTTTGTCGGTCGCGTGCGTCAGCGGGCCCTCGACACCGCCGGTCTCACGCCGCGTACGGCAGAGGCGATGAACTACCCGGCGCTCGACCGTGCGATCAACGCCGCGTATCCACCGGGCTCGACGTTCAAGCCCGTCACGGCGATCGCGGCGATGCAGGAACACATCCTGCAGCCGTTCGAGCCCCTCGCTTGCACGGGGTCCTACGAGAAGAACGGCACGACCTTCAAGAACTGGGATCCCTTCGTCAACGAGGCGATGACTCTGCCGACAGCGCTCGCGAGGTCGTGCGACACGTACTTCTACCAAGTCGGCTATCGCTTCTACGGGATGCCGCCCGACCGAGGGCCACGCCTGCAGGCGTGGGCGAGCCGGTTCGGTTTCGGCCAGAAGACCGGGATCGATGTGGGCGCGGAGCGCAGCGGTCTGCTGCCGACACCCGACTGGCGCAAGAAGACGTACACGAAGAAGACTGACCCGGGCCACTGGCAGGTCGACAAACTCTGGAAGCCGGGCGACTCGATCCAGCTGGCGATCGGGCAGAAGGACCTGCTCGTGACGCCGATGCAGATGGCGCGCTTCTACGCGATGATCGCGAACGGCGGCCAGCTCGTCACACCACACCTTCTGCTCGACGTCGAGCAGCCTTCATCGAACCACAATCCCGGCCGGGTCGTTCCAACGCCGCCGCCGCCTGCGCCGCAGCCGACCAACGTCGACGCCCAGGCGCTCGCCGTCGTCCGTGATGGCCTGTTCCAGGCAACACACGCAACACTCGGCACGTCCACTTCGATCTTCGGGAGCTTTCCGATTTCGATCTCCGGCAAGACCGGCACGGCGGAGAAGTTGATCGATCCGGGTGACGGCATCCCGCGAAACTTCAACCAGTCCTGGTGGTGTGGTTACGGGCCTTCGGACTCGCCCGACCTTGTCGTCTGTGCGCTGATCGAGAACGGCGGCCACGGCGGCGACGCTGCAGCGCCGGCCGCGCTCAAGGTCTTCGAGTCGTTCTTCGGCAAGCACGCGACCCAGACCGGGCCGATCCACAGCGACTGATGGTCGATTACGTCTCCAACTCCCGTGCAGCAGCCCGCGCCCGCCGACGCGAGAAGGTCGAGGTGGCCTCCTTCGTCCGGCGTCTCGACTGGATCCTGATCGGCAGCGTCGGGGCGCTGGTCGGGTACGGGCTCTGGGCGATCGCCGGGATCACGCACCACGATGTCGCAGGGGACCAGAGCTACTACCTGACACGGCAGGTGGCCTTCGCCGTAATCGGGACGCTCGGGCTGCTGATCGCGACACTCATCGATCTCGACCACTACCGGACGCGTTGGCGTTGGATTTTCGGCAGCACCGCGGCCGTGATTGCGATCGTCTACTTTCAGGGCGCTGCGATTCGAGGGTCCAAGCGGTGGCTCGACCTGGGCTTCTTCCGCTTTCAGCCTTCCGAGTTCGGCAAGGTCCTGTTCGTGCTCGCGCTTGCGGGCTTCCTGGCCGAGCGCTCGCGGCGCCTGCACGAGTTTCGCACCACGCTCACCGCGCTCGGCCTGGCGTCGGTCCCGATCTTCCTCGTCTTCCTGCAGCCCGACTTCGGCACGGCGCTCGTGTACTGCGCCGCGGTCGGGGCTGTGCTCTTCGTGGCCGGGACGCCTTGGACGCATATCACCGCAGTCGCGGTCGCCGCGGTGGGGGTTGCGGTCCTGGTGCTCGGCGTCCTACCCGCAGCCGGCCTCCCGATTCTCAAGCCGTACCAGCAGCACCGACTCACGAGCTTCCTCAACCCGGACCAGGATCCAGGTGGGACGACGTACAACATCACGCAGTCGAAGAACGCCATCGGTGCCGGACAGTTGCGCGGCCGTGGCGTCGACAACGCGACGCAAACCACCCTGAACTTCCTGCCCGAGCACCACACCGACTTCGTCTTCGCATCGCTTGCAGAGGAGCGAGGCTTCGTCGGCGCCTCGTTGCTCCTGATGCTCTACCTGTTAGTCGTGTGGCGCGGATTACGGATCGTGACGCTGGCGCGCGAGCCGTTCTCGGCAATCGTCGCGGGCGGGCTGGTGTTCTCGTTGCTCTTCCAGATCTTCGTGAACGTCGGCATGACGATGGGCATCGCTCCGATCACCGGCATCCCACTGCCGTTTGTGAGCGTGGGGGGCTCGTCGATGATCGCGAACCTGATCGCGATCGGGCTCCTGCTCTCGATCTCGGTACGTTCCCGCGGGCGCAGATAAGTACCCGCTCCAGCAATGCCGTCGAGTTTCTGGGTCGCGGGCCAGAAGCCGACATGTATTGCTGGAGCGGGTACAAGATTAGGCGGCTTCGGCAGCGGGCCGCAGCTTGCCCCGACGCGTCTTGATCGCGCGCAGTCGCTGGGAGAGCCGGGCCCAGGCCCAGGGCTCGACCTCCTTGTAGCGGAGGGCGGTCTGGCCTCGAGTCGCTTCCAGGTACTCGAACCAGGCATCCGCTTCCTCGATCAACAGCAACTCGTGTGCTTCCCGTTGTCCGGTCACTCGAGGTCCACCTCCTTAGTGCTCATAGGCGGAAACCCTAGGTCCTGGACCGGACAGCAGGCCCAGCAGGAGCGGTTGGTACCCTGTGAGCAGATGTTTTCCATCACCCACAACCTGCCGCGCACGCTCCGCGCCGCCGTCCTTGACGGCGTTGCCGCAGCGCGCGCGCACGAAGGAGATTTTTCTTGCGCTGGTTTCGATCCAGAAAGTCCGAGGAGAAGGCGCCCAGCGAGGCTGCCGCTCCAGAAGCACCTGAACCTGTAAGCACCGAGCCCGCCGACGAAGCGGGACAATCGAGCAGCACCAGGCCGAGACGTCGTCGCGGTAGCCGCGGCGGGCGCGGTCGCTCCAAGAAGACGGCGGCGACGGCCGAGGCAAAGAGCGAGACCGCAGAGCCGAAGGCGAAGACGGCGGCGAGAGCGCCGAAGGCCGACCGGAAGCCTGCCGCGCAACGGCGTGAGCGCGAACGCCCGCAACAGCGCCGCCGCCGTGAGCCGCCGCGCCGGGCACCGCTCCCGCAGGCAAAGCGCGAGCTCCTCGTGTCCGTCGACGTCGGCGAGCAACGGGTTGCCGTCCTGGAGGACGATCGGGTCGCCGAGGTTTATCTCGAGCGTCCCGAGCGGCGGTCGATCGCCGGCGACATCTATCTGGGCACGGTCGACAACGTCCTGCCGGGAATGGAAGCCGCGTTCATCGAGATCGGCCTCGAGAAGAACGGCTTTCTCTACGTGGACGAGATCGTCACGCCCGAGCTCGAAGGCAAGGCGAGGCACGGCAAGAAGATCCAGGACCTGATCAGCCGCGGCCAGACGATCATGGTGCAGGCCGTCAAGGATCCGATGAAGACGAAGGGCGCGCGGCTCACAACGGAGATCTCGCTGCCCGGCCGCTTCGTCGTCTACCAACCGAACGGCGACGGGTTCGGCGTCTCGCGCCGCCTCGACGACGAAGAACGCGCTCGCCTCAAAGATGTGCTCAAGGCACTCGATCTCAAAGGTGGCGGCGTGATCGTTCGCACAGCCGCGGAGGGTGCGTCACCGGAGGACATCGAGCGCGACCTCCTCTTCCTGCAGAAGCTCTGGAAGTCGATCGACGCGCGCGCGAAGAAGTCGAAGGCGCCGACGTTGCTCTACCAGGAGGCCGAACTGCCGCTTCGTGTCACGCGTGACCTCTTCACCGAGAACTTCGAGCGAGCGCTGGTGGACGAGGACCGGGCGTACAAACGCATCGTCGGCTACCTCAAGAAGACGTCGCCACACATGGTCGAGCGAGTCGTCCGCTACAAGGACAAGCCGCCGCTGATGGAGGCCTACGGGGTCGACGCGGAAATCAAGTCCACCCTGAGCCGGCGGGTCGATCTGCCGTCGGGCGGTTACCTCATCTTCGACTACGCCGAGGCATTCACGGTGATCGACGTCAACACGGGTCGCTTCGTCGGCTCCCGCTCGAAGTCCTCGGGGGCACGGCTCGAGGACACCATCACGCAGAACAACCTCGAAGCGGTGAAGGAGGTTGTCCGCCAGTTGCGCCTGCGCGACATCGGCGGCATCATCGTCATCGACTTCATCGACATGGCGAACCCGAAGAACCGCGCCACCGTCGAAGGCGCGCTGCGCACCGAGCTCGAGCGTGACCGGACGAAGACGTATGTGGTCGAGATCTCGCCGCTCGGCCTCGTCGAAATGACGCGCCAGAACGTCACCGACGGCCCACGCGAGATCATGACCAAGAAGTGCCCGACCTGTGGTGGCGACGGTATCGTCCTGTCGGAGACATCCGCCGCAGTCGAGATCGAGCGCCGCCTGCGCGCGCTCGCCGGCGCGTCGCGCCACCAGGCTTATCGAGTAGAGGTCTCGGCAAAGGTCGCCACGATCCTGATCGGGCCGGGGGCCTCGCGCCTGCTCGAGCTGGAGAAACAGACGCGCCGCCGCTTCTACCTGCAGCCGAAGCAGGACACGCACCTCGATCACTTCCTCGTGCTCGCCGAAGGGAAGCGCGAGGAGCTCGCACCGGCGGCGCCGGTCGCCGAAGGCGCCAAGATCGAGCTGAAGCTCGTCGAGGTCGGCCTGCATGACGTCAACGCAGGTGTCGGAAAGCTCGACGGACTCGACATCTGCGTCGCGAATGCTGCGAAGCAGGTCGGCAAGAAGGTCGAGGTGCAGATCGAGCGCGTGCTCGACGATGCCGTCTACGCCACGCTCGTCAGCCAGGCGGTTGCGGCCGACGAACCGATCACCGCGGAGAGCGAGGCGGAGAAGCCCACGCGCCGCAGCGCGTCCGCGACGGCGGCGACACCGGCCAAGACGGCGGAGCTCGACGATCCCGAACTCGACGACGAGGATGAGGAAGACGAACCGGAGGCGGACGATCTCGAGGGCGACGAGCCCGAAGTGGAGGAGCCGGAAACGGATGCCGTGAGCACGGCGGACGGAACGGCCGAGCCGGCCGCCCCGAAGAAGAAGACACGAAGAGGCTCACGCGGCGGCCGCGGCCGCAAGAAGAAGACCGCGGCGTCACCAGCGGCGGCCGGAAACGGCACGGGCGAACCGGAGGACGTGGCGCCCCCCGCAGCAGCCAGGATCCATGTTCCGGATCTGGACCTGGGCGAGCCCGATGAGTCCCCCGACGAGCCTGCCGGGGACGGCACGGAGCCACCGAGGCCCAAGAAGAAGACGCGGAGGGGGACCCGGGGCGGGCGGGGCCGGAAGAAGAAGACGGCGGCCGCGGTGGTGGCCACCGGCACGGGAGGCACCGAGGAGGCCGCGGGCCTGACCGAGGTGGAGAAGCCTCCGGACTCCGTAGAGGAGAAGCCCTCGGACACCGAGGACGAGAAGAAGCCATCGGACTGGGAATACGTGCCCATGTCCGAGTGGGACGATCTTCCGAGGGCCTGAGCTCCGCTACACTTTCCCGCGCTCGCGGGCTTGAAAGCCCGCATTTTCACGCCATGGCTGCCACCAAGACCTCATACGCGATCATCTCGCTCGGCGGGAAGCAGTACCGCGTCCGCGAGGGCGAGCGCCTGCTCGTCGACCGGCTGAAGACAGACGAGGGGAAGACGTTCAACCCGGTCGTCCTCTTCCTCGGCGGGGACGGCGACGGGACGCTCTCGCCCCGGACACAGGTGACCGCGAAGGTGGTCGGCCACGTTCTCGGCGACAAGATCAGGATCGGGAAACGACGCCCGAAGTCCGGCTACAGAAAGCAGACCGGCTTCCGGGCGCACCTGTCGCAGATCGAGATCCAGTCGATCGGCGGCACCTCGAAGCAGACTACGGCCGCAGCTCCGGCCGCCGAGCAGGAGTCGCCGGCACCGAAGGCGAAACCAGAGCCGAAGGCAGCTGCAGCAGCGCCTGCCCCGGCAGCTCCGTCACCCGCCCCCGCTCACCCGCCGCGCGGCTACGAGGACTACACGGTTGCGGACATCGCCGAGAAGTCCAAGCGCTGGAGGATCGAGCAGCTCGAGGCGACGTTGAAGTTCGAGAAGAAAAACGCAAATCGAAAAGGCGCGATCGCGGCACTGGAGTCCGCTCTCGCCGCGAAGCAGGAGAAGAACTAGATGGCTCACAAAAAAGGACTCGGCTCTTCGCGCAACGGGCGCGACTCGAACCCGAAGATGCTCGGTGTGAAGATCTTCTCGGGCCAGGAGGTCAAGGCAGGGATGATCCTCGTCCGGCAGCGGGGGACGAAGTTCCGTCCGGGCAGCGGTACGGGCATCGGGCGCGACGACACGATCTTCGCAACCCGCCCCGGCACGGTCGCGTTTCGCCAGAGCGGCGAGCGCCGCTTCATCGAAGTCGGCGACTAGCTCGTAACCGGCTCGGTCGGGGCGCTAGCGTTCGCGTGTGTTCCACGATCGAGCTGAGATCAACGTCCAGGCGGGCAGGGGTGGCGACGGGAGCTTGCACTTCCGCCGTGAGAAGCACGTCCCCAAGGGTGGCCCCGACGGTGGCGACGGCGGGCCGGGCGGCGACGTCGTTCTCGTCGCGGACCCAGACCTGCGCGATCTGTCCGCCTTTCGTGTGAAGCGGCGCTACAAGGCCGGCAGCGGTGAACCCGGCCGCGGCGCGCTGAAGCACGGGGCAACGGGGGAGTCGATCGAGCTTCGCGTCCCCGTCGGGACACAGGTGCTTGACGAAGACGAGCAGCTCATCGCGGACCTCGCGGTGCCGGGAGCGCGGATGGTCGCGGCACGTGGCGGAACTCCGGGTCGCGGCAACAAACGCTTTGCGACGCCGACTCGTCGCGCGCCGCGTTTCGCGGAGACCGGCCTTCCCGGTGAGGAAGCCACGTTCGACCTGCGGCTCAAGCTGCTGGCGGACGCAGCGCTCGTGGGCCTCCCCAACGCCGGCAAGTCCTCGCTCCTCACGAGAATCTCGAACGCGAAGCCGAAGGTCGCGGAGTATCCCTTCACGACGCTCGCGCCTATCCTCGGGACGGTCGACGCTCCCGATGCGTCGCGTCAGCTCACGGTGGCCGATGTGCCGGGGCTGATCGAGGGGGCCAGTGAGGGTGTCGGCCTTGGCCACGAGTTTCTTGCGCATCTGGAGCGCGCGAATCTGCTGTTGCACGTAATCGACTCGTCGGAGGACGATGCCGCCGAGCGATTCGGCACCATCGAGCGAGAACTGGCAGCCTACGGTGCAGGGCTCGAGACGCGACCACAGGCAGTCGTCCTGAACAAGATCGATCTGCGCGCGGACACGCCGAGCTTCGATGTCGAAGACGAACGCATCGTGCGGGTCTTCCACGTCTCGTGCGCGACAGGCGCTGGCATCGACGAGTTCCGGCGTGCGTTGTTCGAGCTTTGTCCGCCGCAGGCTCTCGCTGCACCGTCCCAGGACGGGCTCGTCGACTTCCTCGTTTACCGGCCTCGGGCCGGCGGGCGCCGCTTCAGGGTTCTCCGCACGGATCGCGGCTTCCGCATCTCCGGTGAGGTGCCGTCGGACCAGGAAGAGCTGGACGCTGCGCTCGAAGCCGCCGGAGCGCGCAGAGGCGACGAGGTCGAAGTGGACGGCGAGATCCTGGAAGTCCAGTGACCGGCTTGCTCGGCGGTACGTTCAACCCGCCGCACAACGGTCACCTCGCGCTGGCGCGAGCAGCTCGAGACCACTTCGGCCTCGACGACCTGGCCGTGCTCGTTGCGGAACGGCCCGGCCACAAGGAGGTCCAGCTCGACGCCGGGACGCGGCTGAAGCTTGCGCAGGCTGCCTTCCCTGACTACAAGGTCGAGCCCGATCCGCACGAGCGCACGGTGGACATGCTCCGCGCGGGCGATTGGCGCGAACCGTTGTTCCTGATCGGAGCCGACCAGTTCGTGGATTTCCTCACCTGGAAGGACCCGGAAGGGGTGCTCGCCCTTGCGCGGATTGGAGTCGCGACGCGACCGGGCTATCCGCGAGAGCGTCTGGACGCGGTCCTGCAGCAGCTGTCGCGGCCCGATCGTGTCGAGCTGTTCGAGATCGAGCCGGTTCCGATCTCGTCGCGCGAGATTCGAGACCGAGTCAGCCGCGGTGAGTCGATCGACGGGCTGGTGCCTCCGGCCGTGGCCGAGTTGATCCACTCTCTTGGGCTCTACCGAGACAGCTAGTAGCGCGGCTACACTTCGGCAGCAATCCGAACGGAGCTGAAGCCACACTGACGTCTCTCGAACAAGCCCGCCGCATCGCCGGCCTGGCCCAGGAAAAGCTGGCACAGGACGTGGTCATCCTCGACATGCGGCCCGCCTGCTCCTACACGGACTACTTCGTCGTCTGCACCGGACAGAACTCTCGGCAGACGGCAGCCATCTACAACGAGGTGCACAGCGGGATGAAGCACGACGTGCGCCTCCTGCCGAGCTCGGTCGACGGCCAGAGCGAGGCGACCTGGATCGTCGCGGACTACCTCGACGTGGTGCTTCACATCTTTACTCCGGAGTCACGTGCCTACTACCGGCTCGAGGACCTCTGGGGCGATGCCCCACCCGTCGAGGTCGCGGCCGTCTAGCAGGCAGAGCGGAGTCGAACCAGCGCGGCGCACGCCGTGCCGCGGATCTGCTCTGCGTAGGCATGCGCATTCGGTTCTGTGACGAGTGAGGTCGCGGCTTTCAGGAGCTTCGCCGCCGCTTCGAGCGCGGCAGTTCCGTTCGCGAACGGGCCGTGTGACTCGAGGATCAGCCACGACGGGAATGCCTGGAACCGGATTCCCGCTCTTCGCAGCCCGTCTCCATTGAGCGGCTCGCGCAGCGGGATCGAGATGAAGACCCTCTGCGTCGCGCCCGTTCGCTTG
>Ga0307310_10000469_pt1 | contig 13364 bp, 10 predicted proteins | sample ER_DNA_197_FD_194502 | JGI IMG/M metagenome (GOLD analysis project Ga0307310, IMG submission 194502) | Bulk soil microbial communities from the East River watershed near Crested Butte, Colorado, United States - ER_DNA_197 | ecosystem: Environmental > Terrestrial > Soil > Floodplain | place...
TGGGTCTTAGGCACGAACGACTATGTGATTGTGGGCTCCCGCCTCCGGCGCTGCTATTTCCTACTGTCCGGCGCCTACCTGCTGGCGGCTTATTTCGTAGTGCGTGGCTTTCTGGATCCACCGCTGGCCCTGGCAGCCGTCGCCGGGACGGGCTTCTCCTTTTATAGCTTTCTCTACCCGTCGGATTCGCTTTACGCCGAGATCCCCTTCGCCCTCGTTTCCATGCTCTTCCTGCTCTGCCTCCGCCGCCGCGAGCAACCGGGCTACGGCGCCGCGGCGGGATTGCTTGCCGGAACCGCGTATCTGATCCGGACGGCAGGCATTGCCCTGCTCGCGGTATGGGTGGCCGACAGCCTGCTGTGCCGGCGGTTTCGGCAGGCGGCGCTCCGAGCGGCGGCGGCAGCGCTTCCGGTGATTGCATGGCAGGCGTACACCGGGCGGGTGTCGGGGAGTGCGGGGTATCACGAGCCAGCGTACCCTTACCAGCGGGCAGCGTACTACTACTCCAACGTCACCTACGGGGAGAACAGCTGGCTGGTCGACCCCTTCCAGCCGGAGCTTGGGCGGACCTCGCCGCCGGACCTCGTGGTGCGAGTTGGACGCAATCTCCTGGCCCTCCCGAGGAGCATCGGCGAGAGCGCCTGGATCGCCGTGGCCAGTGGGCCGTATCTCGTCGACAAGCTATACCGCGGTATCCACCTGCCCTGGGCACAGCCTCCGCGCGAGGCCGTCCTTGCCGTGACCGGCTTCTTGCTGGCGCTCATCGGCGCCGGCGCGTTGGTGGGCGCCGGACTGCTCCTCACACGGGGCGAGTGGTTGTTACCGCTGTACTTCGGACTTTCCCTAGCGATGATTTCACTCACGCCCTGGCCGAGCCAATTCTGGCGGTATCTCGCCCCCCTGACACCGCTATCCCTGATGTTTCTCATCGTGGCGCTCGACACCGCGGCGCGCCGACTCGCACGGCAGGGAAAGACGGGCAGGACGGCAGGCGCCCTCGTGGCCACCGCTCCGCTGGCGGCGATGCTGCTTGTCCAGGTGGTCATCGCGGCCGGCTTCCTCCGGCTGCTCCCAATCAGCTATTACACTGCGGATGGGACCGAGCAGCCAGGCCGGCTCCTAACCTACGAACCGGTATGGCACGCGCTCGATCCCGCACTGGAGTACATCCGCCGGCATGCAGAGTCCGGCAAGGTCATCGCGACTTCAGTCCCCCACCTGGCGTACCTACGCACCGGACACCAGGCCGTGCTGCCGCCGCTCGAGCCGGATCCCGAGACGGCGGCGCGCTATCTCGATGCCGTGCCGGTTTCCTTTCTGGTTCTCGACGAACTCGGCCTGCCAGGGATCTCCGAGCGCTATGCGGCACCGGTTGTCGCCCGCCACCCCGCATCCTGGCGTCTGGTCTACACCGCTCCCGACAACAAAGCGCGGGTCTATGAGCGGGTCCGCTGAATGAGCGCGTCACGCTCCAGCTTCGGCGGCGTTATCGCTTGGGGTGTCTGGGCGACCCTCTTCGCCGCGGCGCTTTTCTTCGTGGCCCATTACGCCAGCAACGTCCCTTCGTGGGACGACTGGGACATGATCCCGACCCTCACCCGGAATCAGCCGGTCACCTGGGACTGGCTCTGGTCCCAGCATAACGAGCACCGGGTACCTGTTCCGCGACTGATCTTCCTGGGCCTCAACCGTCTCACCCTGGTCGACATGCGGGTGACCATGTACTTCGATGTGCTGGTCATGGCAGCATTGGCGGCCGCGATGATGCTTACCGCCGCCCGCCTCCGAGGCCGGCCCGGCGCGGAGGATGCGTTCTTCCCGCTCGTGCTTCTGCACTGGGGACAGGCAGCCAACCTGTTGTGGGGTTGGCAGCTCCAGTTCTTTGCCTCGGTGGCTCTAGCCTGCGTGGCGCTGCTGTCGATCGTGCGCGCAGGGACGACGGTACCCGTACGGCGCGCGGCGGTGACGGTGGGAGTCTGCGCGCTCCTGCTGCCGCTTTGTGGCGCGAACGGCCTCGGAATGGTTCCCGCGCTGGCCGCGTGGCCGCTTGCGCTGGCGCTGCTTCCCGAGGATTGGTCCGGCGGTACCAACACTCGCGGTAGTCGAGTGATTGCAGCGCTCGGCGTGGGAGCACTCGCGCTCACCGCGCTCTATTTCATCGGTTGGGAGCGGGTACCCTACCACCCAAAGAGCCAGAGTGTCTACCAGAGTCTCAAGACCTCGGTTCAGTTCGCAACCATCGGGCTGGGGCCGGCCACTCGCAACTCCTGGCCGCTCTCAGGGCTGGCCACGCTCGCGGCGCTCGGGGTCACGACGCTGCTCCTGATTCGGGTCTGGCGCGATCGCCCCGCCGAGCGGGCCCGCGTGGCCGGCCTGCTCTGTTTCCTGGCAGCGCTTGGGTCGCTTGCGCTCGGACTCGGTCTTGGCCGCAACGGATTCGAGACCCGCTACGTCACCTTGGCCTTGCCGGCCTGGTGTGCGCTGTACTTCGCCTGGGTCCTCTACGGCGACCGGGCGCGCCGGTGGGCGCCAGCCGCGCTCACGCTTGCGTCGCTCGCCGCATTATGGGGGAACACCGTGTTCGGGGTGGACTACGCGCGGGAGCTGCGGGGACAGCTCGGCGGGTTCGAACGCGACCTGGCCGCCGGGGTTCCGCTCCACCAACTGCTCCACCGATACGGACCCTGGCTGCATCCACACCAGGACATGCCCCAGCGCTACCTGCCGATGCTCAAACGGGCGCGGGTCGGCAACTACACAGCGCTCCAACTGGATCCCCCCTTTCGGGTAGTGCCGCTCGACCTGCACCCGGTGGAGACGACGCAGCTCTCCTGGCATGACAGCACCGCGCGGGTCTTTGGACCACGGCCCGCGCTGCTGTTCCGGCTCCCCGGCGACCGCGTCGTGCAGGGTATCCGTCTCAGGTATCGCTACCGGAGTGATGACGGTACGCTGCCCTACATCGGTCTGCGCTGGAAGCCGGGCTCCCAGGCCGAGTTCGCGCCAGAGCGGTTCTACAAGTACTCGCCGACCGGCGACCGTGCGAATTGGGAGCGCGGAACCTGGGACAGTATCCACGACAGCGCGACGACCCTTACGGTCTGGATCTCCGACACGATCAGGGAGGTCGGCATTACCCCTGATTTTCGGCCGGCGGTGTTCAAGATCGATGAGCTCTCGCTGCTGGTACCGGAGGATTAGGATGGGCTCACCGCGGGTGGTGGTGCTGGGGGGCGGACTGTCCGGCGTAGCCGCAGCCTACACTCTGGCTCGCGCCGGCCTGACCGACGTGACCGTCATTGAGGGCGGGGCTACCCTGGGTGGTCTGGCGGGGAGCTTCGAGCGCGAGGGTCACTTTTATCCCCTGGGCTACCATCACATTCTTCACCGGGACCGGACGCTTCTTTATTTCCTCGATTTGATCGGCGCCTTGCCCCGGGTCGTCTGGCGGCGGATCCGGATGCTGTTCCATCTCGGTCGCGAGACCTACGATCTGGGGAGCCCGGGCGGATTCCTGCGTTTCCCGATGCGGGCTGCCGACAAGGCGCGGTTCGTGCGCCTCATGCTCAAGGCATTCGGTAAGCGCGACTGGTCGGACTGGCAGGACCGGAGCGCCGCAGAGCTGATCGATCACTATGCCGGTCCCGGGGTGCGAGAGGTGCTGTTCGAGCGGCTGACCCGACTCAAGTTTGAAATGCCCTGCGCCGAGGTCAGCGGCGCCTGGCTCGGCGCGCGTCTCCATTACCGCGAGGGGTCGGCGCCTCTCGGGTACATTGCCCATGCCAACTGGACCAAGGTGCTATGCGACGGGGTGACTCGGCTCCTGGAGGAGGCCGGCGTCGGGATCCGGACTCAGGCGCGGGTCGCCCGGCTCCACACCGAGGGAAACCGTGTGATCGAGGCCGAACTGGCGAGCGGCGAGCGGATCCGAGGCGACCTGTTCGTTAGTACCGTACCGACGGAGATTTACCTCCGGCTGCTGCCACACGACACCACTCCGCAGCTGGCGAGCATCCGCTATACCGCTCTGATCTCGGTGGTCTGCGCCACTCGGCAGGTGGTGCGGCCCGAGGCCTACTGGATCAACCTGGCCTCGATGGACCGCACCGCGGGAGCCATCTTCCTGCTCAGCTCCTTGAATCCGACCATCGGACGGCCGGGAGATACCTGCGTCAATTTCGTCACCCACCTCCGGGGTCGCGACCGGCCGCTCTTCAGCGCAAACGATGAGCACCTGATGGCGAAGTATGCCGACGATTTTCGTGAGGTCTTTGGGTTCGAACTGGAGCCGTTCTGGACCCATGTCGCGCGGGTGCCGATGTATTCGCCGGTGTTCGATCGTGGCTTTCGCAATCCACCGATCACCAGCGCCTCATGGAAGAACGTGTACTTTGCCGGGAACTACCGCACATTCCCCTCGATCGTATCCACCGGCACCGCCCTTGGCTCGGGGGTAGCCACGGGCAGCGCCGTGCTCGACGCCCTCGGGCAGTCGACGGACTTGCCGGATTCGGTCACCAACTTTCGCCTGCGGTCGATGCCTCGTGCCTGAACCGATTGGTGGAACCGAAAGCCCTATGACCACACTCGACCTCCGCTCGACCACGAAGTCGCAACTGCGGGCCGTTCCCCAGGCGCTGCGGGCACACCAGTGGGTGAAGAATCTGCTGATCTTCGTGCCGGTATTGTTGGATCATAGGATCTTCGACCCCCTGGTGCTTTCCAAGGCGATGGTGGCCTTTGTAGCGTTCTGCTTCGCCGCCTCCGGGACCTATGTCCTCAACGACCTGCTCGATAGTGATGCCGATCGCCGCCACCGGACCAAGCGCAATCGCCCCTTCGCCGCGGAGATCCTGAGCCGCTCCTTCGGGTTCTCGATGGTGCCGCTCCTCTTCACCGGTGCGCTGCTTTGCTCGCTTTGGCTCTCGCCGAGGTTTCTGATCCTGCTCGTGACCTACGTCGTGCTGACGAGCGCGTACTCGATCTACCTCAAACGGATCGCCATTCTCGACGTGCTTCTGTTGGCGGGTCTCTATACTCTCCGGGTGCTGGCCGGCGTGGCGGCCAGCCATGTGCGGTTCTCGACCTGGCTTCTGGCCTTCTCGATGTTTCTGTTCCTGAGCCTCGCCTTTCTCAAGCGCTACGCTGAGCTGAGTGAGCTGAAGGGTGGCGCCACTGAGGGTCTCGAGCGTCGTGGGTACCTCCGCAGCGATCGTGAGTGGCTCGGGTCTATGGGCGGAGCCAGCGGTTACCTGGCGGTCCTGGTGCTCGCTCTCTACATCAACAGCGAGCAGGTCATGGCGCTCTACGGCACCCCACTCCTGCTCTGGCTGATCTGTCCCCTGCTGCTGTACTGGATCAGCCGGATGTGGCTGCTGGCCCATCGCGGCCGCATCGACCAGGACCCAATCGTGGCCACCGTGCGCGACCCGGTCAGCTACCTCATCGGGGCCCTGGTGGCACTCGTCCTCTTCGCCGCCGCATAGCTGGGAACCGGGCCGGAGATGCGCGCGTACCAGTCGTGGGGACGCTATCCGCGCACCCAGCACACCCGCGTACTGCCGGTGTTCTGGCGCTCGGAGCCGCCGGCCCTGGGAAACATCACCGAGAGCGTATTGCCCTTCGCCTGCGGTCGCAGTTACGGTGACAGCTGTCTCAATGACGGTGGCGCTCTAGTCGACGTCACCGGCCTCCGACGCTTCATCGCCTTCGACGAACCCCAGGCTCTGCTTCGCTGCGAGGCTGGCGTCACCCTGGCCGACGTCCTTAGCCTGATGGTACCGCGCGGCTGGTTTGTTCCGGTGCTTCCCGGTACGCAATGGGTCTCCGTGGGCGGAGCGATAGCTAACGACATCCACGGCAAGAACCACCACCGGGCCGGCACCTTCGGCGCCCACGTGACCTGCCTCGAGCTCATGCGCTCCACCGGGGAGCGAGTACTCTGCTCTCCCGAGCGAAATGCAGACCTCTTTCGCGCCACCATCGGCGGCCTGGGCCTGACTGGATTGATCCTCTGGGCAGAGATCCGGCTGAAGCCGGTTCCTGGTGCGGCGATCGCCATGGAGCAGGTCCGGTTTACCTGTCTCGAAGAGTTCCTGGACCTCTCCAGCAGCGACCAGGAGTACGAGTATACCGTCGCATGGGTGGACTGTCTGGCTCAAGGGCGACGACTCGGGCGAGGGCTTTTTATGCGGGGCGACCACGCGTCCGGATCCCCAACATCCAGCGAGGCCCAGGGCGCCCGCCTGAAGGTTCCGATCGATCTGCCCTCAGGCTTCATCAACCGCACGACCCTGGCCATCTTCAACACATGCTACTATCGAAGCCAGCTGCGGGCGAAGCTCCGCAAGACGGTGAATTACGAGCAATTCTTCTTCCCGCTCGACCGGATCGGTGAGTGGAATCGGCTCTACGGCCGACGCGGCTTTTTTCAGTACCAGTGCGTGGTTCCCGATGACCTCGGCAGAACCATCGCGGCCCTGCTGGCGCAGGTAGCGCGATCGAGCGAAACGCCGGCGCTCGCGGTCCTCAAGCGGTTCGGCTCGATTCAGTCGCCGGGGCTTCTGTCCTTCCCCCGGCCCGGCATCACTCTGGCGATAGACTTTGCCAATCGCGGGCCGGCCACGCTTGCATTCCTGGAGCAGCTCGATCGCCTGGTTGTCGAGGCGGGGGGTGCCGTCTACCCTGCCAAGGACGCCCGCATGAGCGGCGCCAGCTTCCGCCGCTTCTTCCCCGCCTGGGAAGCGTTCGCAACGCACATCGATCCCAAGTTCTCCTCTTCCTTCTGGCGGCGTGTCACCGCTGCCTGACGTGACGGCATGAGAGTGCTGATCGTCGGAGCGACCTCGGCCATCGCCGGTGAGACAGCCAAGGCGTACGCCAGGAATGGCGGCCGGCTTTTCCTAACCGGTCGTAATGCCGCGAGGCTCGCGTCGGTCAGGGATGACTTGCTGGTCCGGGGTGCGGCCCAGGTCGAGACCGCGGAGCTGGACGTCGCCCGAATCCCGAGTCATCGCTCGGTGATCGACTCAGCCATCGCAGCCCTGGGCGGGCTGGACGTGGCGCTGATCGCTCACGGCACCCTCCCGGACCAGGCACTCTGCCAACTGAACGTGAGCGAGACGCTGGATGCGATCCAGGTCAATTTCACTGGAACCGTCGCACTGCTGACGCTGCTCGCCAACTACTTCGAAGCCCAGCGCAGCGGCTGCATCGCCGTGATCACGTCGGTAGCGGGCGACCGGGGCCGGCAGAGCAACTACGTGTATGGCGCAGCCAAGGGAGGAGTGGACCGATTTCTCGAGGGTTTGCGGAACCGGCTCTTCCGGTCGGGGGTAGCGGTGGTGACCATCAAGCCCGGATTCGTCGACACCCCGATGACCGCCGGGATGAAGAAGAGTTTGCTCTTCGCCAGTGCCCGGCGGGTGGGGCTCGGCATTCACCGTGCAATCGGGCGCCGCCGGAGCGTCGTCTACATACCGTGGTTCTGGAGGCCGATCATGGCAGTGATAAAGTGCCTCCCGGAAGATATTTTCAAGCGCCTTCAGCTCTAGGATTCACATGCGCAGATGCTTCCCGATTGGGATTCTCCTCTGCTCCTTCGCGGTGGGAGCCGCCGCCCAGCAGCCTTCGCCGGGGACCCGGGTGGCACGGGCCGTCGATCCTCGGGTCCTTCGCGCCCACCTCGAGTTCCTGGCCGACGACGCGCTGGAGGGCCGTAAGCCCGGAACGCGGGGTGGTGAGCTAGCGGCCAAATACATCGCCGCGCAGTTCCAGCGTCTGGGTCTCGAACCCGCGGGAGATAGCGGCACCTACTACCACCACGTACCGATCATCACCCTCACCCCGCAGCCGACCGTGAAGGTCGGTGGCGCCACACCGACCCAGCTCGCGTATCGTACCGACTACGTGCTCTGGTCGATGCACAACGACTCGACGGTCAATGCCAAAGGCGATGTTGTTTTTGTCGGGTACGGCATCGTGGCACCAGAATACAAGTGGAACGATTACGAGGGCATAGACGTCAAGAACAAGATCGTTGTGGCGCTGGTGAACGATCCCGGTCTTCGCGACTCAACGATCTTTCGAGGACCGATCCTCACCTACTACGGACGCTGGACCTACAAGATCGAAGAAGCACAACGCCAGGGTGCTGCCGGCATCCTCATGATCCACACGACCGAAAGTGCCACCTATCCGTGGAGCACGGTACAGTCGAGCTGGACCGGACCCCAGGTGCGGGTCGAGGAGCCGCCACAGTCGCTCCTCGTAGCCGGGTGGCTGAGCCAGGATGCAGCGTCCAAGCTCTTCCGCCAGGGTGGCCAGGACCTCGCGGGCCTCATGGACCAGGCCGCCCGCCGCGGGTTCAGACCAATGCCTCTTGGGCTCCAAATCGACGCCACCGTGCGAAGCGGCATTCGCCGATCCGAGACCAGCAACGTGCTCGGGCGGTGGCCCGGCCGGGGGCCGCTGGCGCGTGAGGCGGTGCTGATCGGGGGTCACTACGATCACTTCGGGATCGGCGCTCCGGTAGACGGCGACTCGATCTACAACGGCGCCGAAGACAATGCGTCGGGCACTGCTGCGGTTCTGACCGCGGCCGAGGCCTTCGCGAGGAGCGGCGTGCGGACTGGCCGGTCGATCGTCTTCATCGGGTTTACGGCGGAAGAAGCCGGGCTGCTCGGATCCCAGGCACTCGTCGCCAAGCCAACCATACCCCTGAGCCGCATCGCCACGATTCTGAACCTCGACGTGATGAACATGTACGGTCGCACGCGAGACGTCTCGGCCCTCGGGCTGGATCAGTCCTCCCTCGGAGGCGTGTTCACCCGTGCCGCAGCCGCGGAGGGGCTCACCGTCACCGTAAACCGTGACGCCCTGATTCGTGGGTCCTACTTCAGATCGGATCACTTCCCCTTTGCCAAGGCGGGAGTCCCGGGGACGTCGATCGAGAACGGTGAGGAGTACGTCGGTCAGCCGGCGGATTACGGCCACAAGAAGTCGGAGGAGTACACCGACAAGCGGTATCATCAGCCCAGCGACGAGGTACTCCCCGGGTTCAGCTACGACGGCGCTGTTCAGCAGCTTCGGGTCATCGTCCGTACAGCAGTGGCCGTCGCGAATGCCCCCAATCAACCGACCTGGAACAGGAACTCGGAGTTCCGCCAGGCTGGGGAGGCGAGGCAACAGCCGCGGTAGGGCAATCACTAAAACACGAAAAGGACCACGAAAAACACGGAAATGCCCGAAAGAGATGGTGTCTGATGGCACTTTTAGCTGTTTTTCGCACTTTCGTGATTACTTTGTTTAGTTGTCCGAGGTCCTTTTTGCTCGTAACAAGAGCACCTCATCGCTGTTGGTTTTCCCTTCCCGTCTTTCCCGTCTTTCCCGTCTTCCCGTCTTTCCCACCTGTCCTTCCCGTCTTTCCCGTCTCGCACTATCTTTGCCGCCGCCCAGCGCCTGCCCCTTGATCCCCCGGAGCTATTCTGGACCTGCCTTCCGAGCACCGGATCCCACTGACATGGCTGCTCGAGAACGCCGGGGCGTCCATACGGTACCGTACCTACCGTGAGCTGGCGCCCGAGGGCTACGCCTCCCCTGAGGTGGTGGAGACAGCCCAGCAGACCATTCTGGAGTCCAAGGCTGCCCTCGCCGTCGTGAAGAAGCAGAAGGACAATGGCGTTTGGGGCGGAAATCTGCTTGGGTTGGCCACGTCGGTCGCCCACGGGGCTAAGGACGTCGGTACTGTCCCCCAATACCGGCGCCTTCTCCAGCTCGAGTGGCCCCGATCTAGCCGCCCCTTCAAGCTCGCCGACCGGGTCCTCTTCCGGCTTCTGTCGCGTGACGAAGATCCTTCTCTCCTGTTCGAGTTCCAGAAGAGCGTCAAGTCTGACCCCGAGGCTGAAGCCTGGGCCCGCGGGATCATGCGGGAAGCCTCCTCCGCAGCGCTGGCCGAGGCCGGATACGCCGATGATCCCCGCCTCAGGGGTGCAGGGCACAGGATTGCCAGCGCCATCTCCCAATTTCTTCGGAGCCCTCTGGCGGAGAAGCCGTTCGTCAAGGCGGGCAAGCAGATCGTCCTGCATCCGGAAGCCCATCCGCCGAGCTGGTACTCTGTCGCAATGCTGGCATCGATGCCGAACCTGCAACGAGAGAGGGCCGGGTTTACCGAGCGGCTGGGCCACTACCTGGCCCAACCTGCACCGAAGAAGGCCTTCGTGATCCAGGTCGGCAAGAAGACCGTGCGGCCTCAGCACCTCATCCTCGGCGAGCCCATCGAGGCCGACGCCAAGGGACAAGCCAAAGACATCCCTTTGGCATTGCATTACATCGAGCTGCTCGCCAGGATGGGCGCCTTGGAGTGGGCACCGGTGGCGACGAAGGTCCTGGCGCGGCTACTGAAGGATTGCGACGAGACCGGGGTCTGGCGACCCAAGAACCTCCGCTCGTTGCCCAAGCAGGGCAACAAGATCACCTACCACTACTACCCCCTTCACCTCGATGCCAAGACAACCGAGGGAAAGGAGGTGGACATCACCTTTCGCTTGGCGGTCATCGCCAAGGTACTCGGCTGGTCCCTCAGCTTTTCCTGAATAAGTCTTGCGAGCGAATGGGTAGCATGTCATACTACTACCCATGCCTCGCATCGATCTCACTCACTTCGGGTTCACCCCGACGGAGAGCCTGGTCTACGAGGTCCTCCTGACCAGCGGACCCGGGACCGGGTACGCGATCGCGCGGTCGGCGGGTCTGGCACGGGCCAACGCGTACAGCGCCCTCGAGGGGCTCGTCGCCAAGGGAGCCGCCCGCGTGGAGGGAGGGCGACCCCGACAGTATCGCCCCGAGGCACCGGCCGGCCTCATCGCCCGTATCGCGCATAACCATGGCCTTGCCCTCGATCGGCTCAGCACCGACTTGGAGACAATCGCCGTCCCGAGCACGCCTACGGTGGTGGAGATCGAATCCGGGCGAGCCGTGCTGCAGCTGATCACTCACGATGTCGCCCGGGCCGCCCGCTCGGTGGGCCTGCTGGCACCGCCCGATGCGTTTCCTCTCCTCGCTCCGGCGCTGCGTCGCCCGGTTTCAGCCGGTTTGCCGGTTTCCCTCTGGTCCACCGGCCCAGTCGATCTCGGGTTTGCTTCAGTCGAGCTCGTATCTGGAGATCACGGCTGGCCCGGCATGCCGATCATTGCGGTGGTGGACGACCGGAGCGCGATCGTGGGTTTCCGTCAGGGCAACGAGGTTCGCGGCCACTGGAGCACCGCGCCGGCGTTCGTGGCTGCCGCGCGGTTGGCCCTGGAGCAGTTTGGTGCGCCAAATGGGTGATCCACTGGACGCCGCTTTTCTGGAGCTTCAGCGAGAGTACCTCGCGTCCATGCCGGCGCGCCTGGAGGAGTTGCGTGCCGACCTGGCCACGTTGCGCGAGGGCAATACCGAGGCCGTCGGCTCGCTCAAGACCCGTCTCCATCGACTCGCCGGCTCCGGTGGCTCCTTCGGTTTTCTGGATCTCAGTGCCATTGCTCGGGAAGGCGAAAACTATCTCGGCTCCAATCCGGGGTTACCGGACTCCAACGGATTGGCTCTCATCCTCGATCGCCTGGAGGAAGCCGTCCGGCGCTCGGATACGCGCCTCGACGCCTCGGTAGCGGGTAAGCCCCCGGAGCTGGTTCCCCGGGCTTTGCTCGTCATGCGGCCGAGCCCGCAGCGCGAGAGGATCGCGGAGGAGCTGCGGAAGGCGGGATACGAGGTTCGCTCCGGCAACCGGCAGGACGACCCTGCGGCAACGCCCACCGAGCAATTGCCCCACTTACTCGTGATCGGAGGCGAGGCCGGCGATGGCGACCCCTCTGCCGTAGCGTCGGCCTGGACTAATGACTCGAGCCGGCGGCCGGGAGCGGTCGTGCTGGTGGAGACCCTAAGAGGTGTGGACCGCCTCCGTGCCATCGCCGCTGGGGTCGACGCCGTATTTTCTGCCGAACAGGTGGAGCAGAAGCTTCCTCGCTACGCCCGCACCTTCGCCCGGATCGGCCCTCCGCCGTCGAACGTGCTGCTGGTGGATCATGACGCGGTGCTCGCGTCCCGGATTATCCCTGCACTGGAGCAGGCCAACGTCCGGGTGACCCGTTGTCTGCCGACGCAGGCCGTCCCCGAAGTACTCGAACGGGAGATGCCGGACCTCTTGCTGCTCCACACTCGCCTGGTCGGGTTGGATCCCGTCGCGCTCGCCCGGCTGATACGCCAGGACTCCCGCTATTACCTGCTTCCCGTCGTCTTCCTCGGGGACGACACCGTTGCCGAACGGGTAACCGCCCTCCGAGCCGGCGCGGATGACTTTCTTTCGGTAGCGGCCCAGCCTGAGCTTCTGACGCAGACCGTCATTTCCCGGGCGACCCGGGGCCGGCGGCTACGGGAGATGGTCCATCGGGACGGCGTCACCGGCCTCCTCAACCACGCAACCCTGATCGCGGAGTTGGAGACCGCGGTTGACTACAGCCGACGGCACGGCGAGTCGCTCGCATTCGTCCTTTTCGAGCTCGAGGGCTTTCGCAATTTGAATGAACGACTGGGGCCACGGGCGGGAGACGAGGTCCTGCTCCACGTGGCCTCGGTGTTTCGATTCAACGTGCGAGCCAGTGATGTGATCGGCCGCTACGGGTGGGAGGCATTCGGCATGCTGCTGCGGGGTGCCAGCACGGCCGGTGCCGCGGTCCTTGCGGAGAAGCTTCATCGGGTGCTCAGCGAGCAACCGGCTCATACCACCGTCAGTGAGGTGGTCTCGCTTCAGGTGAGGGTCGGATCGGCCGTGTTTCCCCGCGATGGCACGACCGCGGCGGAGCTGACCCAGGCGGCGGACAGAGCGCTTCGAGTAGGCGGGGAAGCGGGGAAGCGGGGAAGCGGGTAAGCAAAAGACCCTCTGGGATGCTCTCCGGAGGGCCATTCGCATAAACCGTACTTCCCCGCTTCCCTGCTTCCTCGCCTAGTGCCTAAACCCCGTCGACAGCGGTAGCACGTCCCGGGGATTCTTCTCGTCCCCGAAGAGCAACCGCCCCTCGCGGAACGTGGCGCCACGGAGCGTGAAGGCGAGCACCTCCCCCAGCTCCTGGACCAGGAAGACCTCGATCTTGTCACGCACTTCCTTCGGCAGATCCTCGAGGTCCGGCTCATTCTCCTTGGGCAGGATGATCCGAGTGATTCCGGCTCGCACTGCGCCGAGGACCTTCTCCTTCACCCCGCCGATGGGCAAGACTCGCCCACGGAGGGTGATCTCGCCCGTCATGGCGATATCGTGCCGGACAGAGCGGCCGGACAAGGCAGACACCACCGACGACGCCATGGTCACTCCTGCCGACGGTCCGTCCTTGGGA
>Ga0307310_10000470_pt1 | contig 13363 bp, 11 predicted proteins | sample ER_DNA_197_FD_194502 | JGI IMG/M metagenome (GOLD analysis project Ga0307310, IMG submission 194502) | Bulk soil microbial communities from the East River watershed near Crested Butte, Colorado, United States - ER_DNA_197 | ecosystem: Environmental > Terrestrial > Soil > Floodplain | place...
GCTAGACGGGTCCGATTCCCGTATCCCGCCCAGTAGAGAACACATACACGTAGTCCTATTGACACGATGACGCGAACTCCCGATAGCTAATCGATCACGCTCTATTGGCTTGCGGGCATCCTCGAAGGCGAGGGTTCGTTCCTTGCCGGACCACCGTCTGCGCCGAACTGCCCCGCGATCCGACTGCCCATGACGGACCATGACGTTGTTGTCCGCGTTGCGGAGCTATTCCGGCGTGCCGTCGTCGCGACATACCCGCGGCAGACCCACCACAAGGTCCCGTACGTAACCACGATCAAGGGTGTTCCCGCTGCGCGGATGATGCGATCTCTCGCGCCATTGATGAGTCCGAGGCGCCGCGGCCAGATCGATCGGGCTCTACGTGACCACCTGCCGACGCGGCCTTTCAGACTCGTCGGCGAGAAACTGATAACTGATGGCTCTGAGCTAAGTTGGGAGGCCGCCGACACCCCGGCGCGGCTGGCGTGGCTTGCCGGACTCCTGGAAGGCGAAGGGTCGTTCCTCGCTGCCAGGTTCGACGGCCACAGCTATCCGCAAGTCCAGATGACCATGTGCGATCGATATGTGCTCGAGCGTGCGATGGACCTGATGCCGTCGAGCCACATTTACGTTGTTACCGACAAGAGAAACGTTGAGCGTGGGTGGAGCCAGGCGTGGTTAGTAAGGGTGAACGGCGCTCCCGCAGCCAGGGTCATGAGAGCAGTTCTGCAGTGGATGGGTTCGCGAAGAACGGAGGCGATCGACCGTTCGCTTTCGGCGTGGCGGCCAATTCGAGTCGCGCCCCGGCGCTCGTCGTGCATCGTGCCAGGATGTCCGCGTCGTCATGCTGCCCGGGTCTTTGCAACACCCACTACATGAGCTGGTCACGCGTCCGCGCAAAGGGCCGCGTCCCGAGGATCACGCCACTCCGCTAATTAGGTCCAGGTCGTCACGACGACCTACCCGCGCACGGACGCGGTCGAGCTTGGGCCGCGCACCTCGTAACGAGAGCTTCCGCTGATGAGCTGGGTGATGACGTGCCACGCGCGTCCGAGCGCCTGCACAACTCCGCCGTCGGCGCGCGGACTCGTGACGACGATCTCCGAGCCGCTCTCGAGGCTGACGCTCGATCCATCGAAGTACGTGATCTCCGCGGATGCGCCGACCCCGGTGCGGACGGTGTCGCCGGCGGCGACGACGTCGCCTACGTGCGCGAGAACGAAGTCAGAGACGCCGTGACGGAGCAGGACGTGGCCGTTGACGTCGATGGTCGCCGCGCGCGAAGCGAATTCGTCGAGCTCCGATGCGAGCGTGACGCTCGAGCCCGCACCACATGCGAGCGCGGCGAGAAGCCCGATGGCCGCGACTTTTCGCGAACGTGACAACGCCACGTTTGCCTCCCCAACGGACGTTCGACCAAGGGGCCGAACGCTCGTCGCCGGGGGAACTAACGACGGCTCGGAGGGTCCGTTCGGTCATCCGAGTAGCAACGACATCCCGCGCCCGAGATACGCGGGCGTAATCCTGTCGCGCTCTGGGCCAAGTGAGAGCGTCGCCGACCTAGTCGCGCGGCGGCGAATACTCGGAGAGCGCAACGAGGAACGGACGTGTACGCCCAGGTTGCACCGTCAACGGCTCCGGCAGACCAATCTTCGCGAACACCGGAACACGAAGACCATGGAGCCGCTGAGTGGTCCGCGCCCACTCCGTACCGCAGACCGGACAAACGAACGAGCCGTCGGCCATTCTCTCGCCATGCGCAAGGAGAATCTTCGCGCAGCAGCGTTCGACGTTCGGTTCGTGTCCGTCGGCGGCCGCAAGGTACGGGAATTCAGCATTCGGTCCGGACCGCACACGTCGAACGAATGACCTCCCGTCGCCGCGACGATAGGAATCGCCTTCGGTCTTCTTCCACTCGGTCGCGCACTCGGGACAACGGAACTCGCGCCCCGAGCGATAGAAGCCGCCCCACTCGATGATCCAGTCCTCGCAGCAGTCCGCGAGGATGGTCCGTTCATCGCCCATCGATCATCCCTTTCCTGCGAGGAGCCAGCACAGGAGAGCTTTCTCCGTGTGCAGGCGGTTCTCCGCCTGATCGAACACCGCGCTCTGAGGGCCGTCGATCACTTCGTCGGTGATCTCCTCGCCGCGGTGTGCCGGAAGGTCGTGCAAGACGATCGCATCAGGCTTTGCGCGCGCGAGGAGAGCGGCGTTGAGCTGGAACCCTTGGAACGCACGGCGGCGGCGTTCGTACTCCTGCTCCTGACCCATGCTGGTCCACACATCCGTGTAGACGACGTCGGCGCCGGTCACCGCCGCGACCGGGTCGTTCGCGATCGTGATTTGCGCACCACTCGATCTGGCATCGGCTCCGGCAAGCTCCCGGTAACGCGCAAGGGGCTCGTAGCCTGCGGGTGTCGCGATGCGGAGGGACGCGCCGGTCTTTGCGACGCACAACATCAGCGAGTGCGCGACGTTGTTGCCGTCGCCGATATAGGCGATCGCGACGCCTCGGAGATCTGGGCCTTTGCGCTCGCGGATCGTGAAGATGTCGGCGAGGCCCTGGCATGGATGTGACAGGTCCGAGAGTCCGTTGATGACCGGGACCTCGCTGTAGCGGGCGAACTCCTCGATGGTCTCGTGCGCGTTGACCCGCAGAACCACGGCGTCGGCCATACGGCTCGTGACGCGAGCGACGTCGGAGACACTCTCCCGGCGGCCGAGCCCGACCTCCGCAGGCGAGAGATAGACGCAATGACCGCCGAGCTGCGCGATTCCGACATCGAACGACAGCCGTGTGCGAAGGCTCGGCTTTTCGAAGATGAGGGCGACCGTGCGTCCGGCGAGACCTAGGGGGGAAGGCCGAGCCTTCAGGCTGGCGCTCTGTTCCAGGAGGAGTCCGAGCTCGTCCCGCTCCAGGTCACCGATCGACAGGAAGTGACGCACCCGTGATGCGACGGCCATTACGGCAACGCGCGGAGGCGGGGCCGGCGCTCGTCGACGAGCCGGAGTAGCGCGGTCGCCACGCGTGCGGCGTCGTGGCGGATCGTGTCCTGTTTCAACCACAGATCGCGCGGGCCGCTCCACTTGTCGATGACCGGCGCGGTCACCGCCCGGACGCCGAGATCCTCGACCTTCGCAAGCTCCTTGAGAGTCGGCTCGAGGTACGCGACGCCGCGTTCGGCGTAGTGCGCGCGTAAATGATCGGGCGGCGTGTCGTCGTTCACGAGCACAACGTCGAGGCCGGCGCCGCCTAGATAGTCGGAAACGACGCGCACGTGGTCGGCGATGCTGAAGCCGTCGGTCTGACCCGGCTGTGTCGTGGTGTTCGCGACGTACACGACGAGGCCCTGCGCATCGGCGATCGCGCGCGCGATCTCCGGCACCAGAAGACACGCGCAGACCGTCGTGAACAAACTCCCGGGGCCAAGCGTGATGAGGTCAGCGGAGGCGATCGCCTCCACGCTTCCGTCCGTCGCGCGCACGTCATCGTCCTTCAGATAGATGCGCTCGATCGGCGCCTTTCCGGTGGCCCGCACGTTGACCTCTTCTTCGACGACGCTCCCGTCGGCGAGCTTCGCGCAGAGGTGCGTGTTGTAGAGCGTGACCGGGAGGACCCGTCCGCGGATCTTGAGGAGACGCGAGGCCTCCTCGACCGCACGGAGGAACGACCCCTCCTGCTGCGTCAGCGCCGCGAGGAACAGGTTGCCGAACGCCATGCCGTTCAGCTCTTCACTCTTCTCGGTCTCGAACCGGTGCGAGAAGAGTCGCACCAGTGCAGGGTCGCCCTCGGCGAGAACTGTAAGTGCGCTCCGAATATCGCCGGGGGCCGGGACGTCGAGCGCGATCCGGACCTTACCCGTCGATCGACCGGAGTCCGTGACGGCGATCAGGCCGGTGATGTCCTCGGTGTAGCGGCGGAGCCCGGCCATGACGGTCGGAGCTCCGAGACCTCCCCCGACGCACACGACCTTCAGCCCTGTCATGGACCGAATGGTCGCAGATACGCCCTAGCGCTTGGCCTTCGTCTTCCGCCGCTTCGCCACGTTGTCCGCCTTAGCGACCTTGATACCCCGACGTTTCGCCGCCTTCACGATCTTCTTGCGGGCGGTCTCCTTCTTGGTCCCCGACTCGAAGTCCGTCTGGTTGAACCGGGCCATGGCGTTACGCACGTGGGCCTCGTCGTTGATCGGCAGGTGTCCCTCGCCCTCTTTGTCGACGTAGGCGAACTTGCGCTTATCCAACTTTTCCCGGTCTTTCGTGTCGAGCTCAGCCATTGGAACTCCTTTCTCTTTCCTTTACGAGGACTGCTGCACACACTGTTCCGGCTGAGCTTTGGCTCGGCCGGCCCGACCGAGGGCCCCCGCGCGATGGGGCACCGGCCGGAGGCCGGGGGGTCCGCCGTCGCGTAAAGAGGGTTTCGGTCGGGCCGGCCCAAGGCGTCGATCGATCGGAGGAACTGAGTGAAGCAGCCAGTCAAGAGATTCGTTCCAATGTGGGCTCTTCAGTTTTTGATCGGGATATTCGTTGTCTTGATCGCTGTCGCGCTCGCCGCGGCCTTGCTCGGTCCAATAGTTAGGGGGCCTACGGCGTTCTTCGATGAGCTTGGACGGACCATCAGCCGGATAGCGCCCCAGCCTCAAGCGGACCTCCGCACTGACGATCAGCTCAAGGCCGTCATCAAGGCGATGCCGGAGGGCAAGCTCCGCGTCGGCACCATCGTCGACGACCAGAACCGCGTGGTTTTCACGATCACGGCTGACCGAGCCGTGGTGAAGGCCGCGGTGCGGCCAGGGGATGAGCTGCGGATCGCCAAGGACGGGAGCGTGGAGATCGTCCCGACGGGCATCCCGGGGGTCATCGACTCGCTACAGAGGGCGATCGAGGACTTGAAGCGGAAGTTCTTCGGGCCGTAAAAACGCCCTAGATAGACGAAAGGGCCGCCCTTCGGCGGCCCATTTCGACCTAATTTGGAAGTGCTAGCTCGCCTTGCGAGCCGAGACGAGCGCCCGCGTCCCAACGACCGTTCGCGCGACGAGCTCGGTCCGCCACGCCTTGCGGCGCTCGAGGGCCTCGCTGTATCCGCGGTCGTAGGCGCCGATCGCGAGGAAGCCCACGATGATCATCCCGAGTGCGATGCCCGCCATGATCCCGATCGCGAAGAGCAACATCGTGTTTCCTCTTTCTTTCGCCCGATGGCGACTCGTCTGCCGAGCACCTGAGCAAACCTCGTGCCACGGCGCTCGCTTCCCTGGCGACCAGACAGCATCACGCGCCTCGTGACACTCGACGAACGCTCCCCCCTGTCTGTTGTTCCGCCAGACGTCGCGCCGAGCGCCGGAGCTGGGCGTTTACGCGCGTTGACCTTCTAGGCCAAGCCGGCCGCAAGCACCCATCCAAAGGGGATTTCCCGCCTGTCGGCGGGGTGCCGCAGGATATGCCGCCAAAGGAGAACGCCCGTGCGTCTATCGCTCCTGCCCAAGAAGAGCGAGTTCTTTGTCCTCTTCGAACAGCACGCCCAGAACGCGGTCGAGGCGGCCGAGGCGCTTGCGAGGCTGTTCGCCGACTTCACCGACGTCGAGAACAAGGTCCGCGACATCCACGCGATCGAGCACCACGGGGACAAGCTCAACCACGAGATCGTGCGGCATCTGAACGAGACCTTCGTCACGCCGCTCGACCGGGAGGACATCGTCGGCCTCGCCAGCAAGATCGACGACGTCACCGACGTCTGCTACGACGTCTCCGAGCTCGTGCAGCTGTTCAAGGTGACGAGCGTCCGGCCGCCCGCGCTCCGCCAGGCGAAAGTTCTGGTCGCGGCGGCCACCGAGATGCTCTCCATGCTCAAGAACCTCGAGGGCCTCAAGAATCTCGAGCCCCACTGGATCAAGATCCACACCCTTGAGAACGAGGGGGACCAGGTCTGGCGAGAGGCTGTCGCGGAGCTGTTCGAGGGCGAACGGGACGCGATCGAGATCGTGAAGTGGAAGGACATCTACTCGCTCGTCGAAGTCGCGATCGACCGTTGCGAGGACGTCGCGAATATCGTCGAGACCATTCTGGTGAAGCACAGCTAGTTGGACAACGCCACCGTCCTGCTCGTTCTTGTCGTCGTCCTGGGAATCGGCTTCGAGTTCGTCAACGGCTTCCACGATGCCGCGAACGCGGTCGCGACAGTCATCGCCACTCGGGTGCTCACACCAATACAGGCGATCCTCATGGCCGGAGCGCTCAACCTCGTCGGCGCGCTCTCGGGCGAAGCTGTCGCCAAGACGGTCGGAAATGGGATCGTCGATGCGACGGTGGTCACACAGGACCTCGTTGTGGCGGCGCTCATCGGCGCGATCGTCTGGAACCTCATCACCTTCGTTGCCGCGCTCCCGACCTCGTCCAGCCACGCGCTCATCTTCAGCGTCATCGGCGCCGCCGTATCGGCGCATGGGCTGGGCGTCATCATCGCGCCGGGCCTGCAGAAAACCTCGTTCGGCATCGCGTACTCCCCACTTGTCGCGTTCGTCTTCGGCTACGCGTTCATGCTCGCCCTCTACTGGGGTCTGCGGAACGTGAGCTATCGACTGGTGACGCGTTTTTTTGGGCGCGCACAGATCCTCTCGAGCGCCTACATGGCATTCAGCCATGGCGGCAACGACGGGCAGAAGACCATGGGCATCATCGCGCTCGCGCTCGCGGCCTACGGCACGGTTCCAACCGGCGCGGGCTTCTACATCCCGGACTGGGTGAAGATCGTGTGCGCGATATCTATCGGACTCGGCACAGCGACCGGCGGCTGGCGCATCATCAAGACGATGGGCATGCGCATTACCGCGCTCACGCCCGTCAGCGGATTCGCGGCGGAGACATCCGCGGCGACGGTCATCGAAATAGCGACCCGGTTCGGCATTCCTATATCGACGACGCACGCGATATCGGGTGCGATCCTCGGCGTCGGATCGACGCGGCGCCTCTCCGCGGTTCGTTGGGGCATCGCGGGCCGGATCGTCACCGCATGGGTGCTCACCATCCCCGGTTGTTTCTTCCTTGGCTACGGGACCGCCACCCTCCTACGTGTGGTCGGAGTGCATCCTTAGCGACGCCTTGACAGTCACGCAGCGTGGGCCCGACCGCACCCGCTTTACGCCTCCGTCGCTGCCGCTTCCGCTACTCCGGCGGCAGCGGCTACTCGATCGTTTGGATGGCGCCGAGCGTCACCGGCTCACGCTCGTTCACGCGGCGGCCGGCTTCGGGAAGACCACCGTCCTCGCGCAATACGCCGACCTCCTGCGTGCCTCCGGCAAGCGCACCGCGTGGCTGACCCTCCAGCGTGGCGACGAAGATCCGCTCGTCCTGTTCGCGGATCTGGTCGGTGCGCTGCGCCGCGACGCGGCCGAGTTCGGCGAGCACCTTGTGTCCTTCCTCGATCGCGGGCGCCGCCTGGAGCGGCGTCTCGCGCAGCTCGCCCAAGCGCTCGCGGACGAGCTCGGTTCTTTGGGCGAGCTCACATTCTTCATCGACGACCATCCCAGCGTTCACGGCGGCGCTCCGCTCGCCTCGTTCGGCAACGAGCTGGTCGAGCTGCTTCCGGACAACGCCCATCTGGTGCTCGCGACCCGGCGGACGCCGCAGCTCGGCGGCCTCCCCCGCTGGCGCCTCGCGGGATCTGTGCTCGACATCTCCGCGGCGGAGCTCGCATTCACGCGCGCCGAGGCGGTCGAGCTCCTGCGGGGCGAGTTCGCTCTTGACCTGCCCGAGCAGGCGGTCGATGCGATGTACGCGCGCACCGGCGGGTGGCCCGCGGGGCTGCGGCTCGCCGCTGCGTTCGTGAGCGAGCGCGGCTGGCAGCAGCTCGGCGAATTCCAAGGCGGCGGAGCCGAGCTGTACGCCTATTTCAACAGCGAGGTCCTCCGTCGCGCGACGCGCCGCGATCAGAACACGATCCTCCGCTGGTCGCTCCTGGAGCGCATCGAGGACGACGAAGAGGTGAGCGCCGGCGGCGCCTCGCGCGAGCTCCTGGCGTCTCTCGAGCAGGCGGGCCTCGTCGTGCGCGAGGGTGCGGATGGGCGCCACCGTTTTCAGCCGCTCTTCGCCGAGTTCCTCCGCTCGCGAGCGCGAGAGCTCCTTCCGGCGGCAGAGATCGTCGAGCTCCACCGCGGACACGCCGAACGCGCCGCGGCACGCGGAGACGTCGACCGCGCGATCCATCACTTCCAGCGGGCCGGCGATCATCGGCGCGCCGCGCAGCTCGTCCGCGACAACGGCGAGCGCGCGCTTGGGGGGAGCGAGGTCGCGACGCTTCAACGCTGGCTCGATGGATTCCCGCCGGGCGCGGAGCGACGGCTGCCTTGGGTCATCCTGCTGCGCGGACTCTTGCATCGCGTACGCGGCGACTACGAGCGCGCACTCGCGAACTATCGCGATGCGGCCGGCGAGCTTCGCCGGGGGCGCGACACGGAGGGACTCGCGCGTGCGCTGGCGTGGTCGGCGCAGGCCCTCCGTTATCTTCGCCGCCCGCGCGAAGCGCTGGAGCAGGCGCACGAGGCGCTCGGCCTCATGGGCGACGGCGCATCGTCGCAGAGCGCGTGGCTCTGGCATGTCATCGGCGGCTCTCACGCCGATCTCGGCGCGATCGAGGAGGCGGCGCGCGCGCACCTCAAGGCCGAGGCGATGTTCGCGCTCCTTACCGATCGCTCCGGCGAGCTTGCGGAAGCGCTTGCGCTCGCGCAGCTTCACCACCTCCTCGGCGAGCTCGACGCCGCGCAGCGCACGTACCTACGAGCCCTCGCCCTCCAGCAGAAGAGCGCCGACGTCACCGCGCTCTGCTGGGCCGAAGGCGGACTCGTCGACGTCCGCACGCGCCGAGGCGACACCGCGGAGGCTCTCGACACGCTCCGCCAGACGCTCGAGATCGCGAGCGCGAACGATCTCCGACTCGCGCAGGCGGCGATGTGCTCGACGCTGATGACGGTCCACGCGCTCATGGGCGAGCGCGGCGCGGTCGAGGAGGTCTACCGTGCGGGCGTCGAGCTCTGCCGCGAGCAGGGAGACGATCACGTGATCGCCGAGCTGCATGCGACGGCCGCAGAGCTGCGTGCGCTGCGAGGCGACGCCGACTCGGCGCAGGACGCGTTGCGGGCGGCCGAGGCGCTGGCCGGCTCATCTCCGGGGCCCGTCCCCGCGATCCGCGCGGCGATCGCGCGAGGGGCGGTCGCCGAAGCACAGGGCGATCGCGATGGTGCGATCCGCGCGTATCGCGACGCCCGTGTCTCGGCACATGCGATCCGCGCGCGATATTTCGAAGCGAAGGCGACTTTGCTCTCGGTACCGTTCGAGGACGACCCGGCGACGACGAGAGCGGCGCTACGCGCCGTCGCCGCGGAACGCTACCGGGACTTTCTCCTGTTGCGCCCGGCGCTTGCGGACGCATTGCGCCTGCGGCTCGGCGACCTGGAGCTCAACCCCGACGACATGCGCATCCTCGCGGCGCTTTTGCAGCCCGCGGCACCGACGCCGGCGCACCCGATCTCGTCGTCGGTCGCCGAAAGCATTCAGGCCTTCGTGCTCGGTCCGTTCGAGCTTCGTGCCGGAGGCACGCGCATCAGCGACCGCGGATGGCGCACGAGCAAAGCGAAAGAGCTCTTCGCCTTGTTGCTGCTCGATCGACAACGCGCGGTCTCTCGAGACGACCTCGTCGCGCAGCTCTGGCCTGAGACCGATCCCGCGTCGGCGCTCTCGAACTTTCACTTCACGCTTCACGCGCTTCGCAAGGCGCTCGCGTCGGCGGGCGCGTCGGAGGCGACGAGCGTCGTTCGCACCGACACGGGCTACCGGCTCGCTCTTCCGATCTCGATCCATGTGGACCTCGAGGTGTTTCGGCGGTCGTTGCGCCGCGGTCGCGAGGCGCAGGAGGCCGGGCGATCGCGCGAGGCGATCCAATACTTGCGGGCTGCGGTCGCGGTGCATCGCGGTGAGTTTCTCGCCGACCTCACGGCGCCGTGGATCGACCGGCAGCGAGAAGAGACCGATCGCCAACTCGTTGCGGCCGCCAAAGAGCTCGCGACGCTCGAGCTCGAGTGGAGAGAGCCGAAGGCCGCCGTCCGGCCGCTTGAAAAGCTCCTCGAGCTCGAGCCCTACGACGAAGAGGCGCATCGCCTCCTGATGCGCGCGCATCACGAGTCGGGGGATCACGCGCTTGCGATCCGTCACTACCAGGCGCTCGAGGCGATGCTCCACCGCGATCTCGGCGCGGAGCCCGAGCCGGCGACGCGAGAGCTCTACCAGCGCATCCGGCGCGCCGGCTAATCCACCTGCACTAGCTCCGTTCGCGCGCGGCGGTCGCGCGTTCATGCACGTGATGGAGAACGGGCGAAGGGACGTGTCGCCTGCGTGTCGACCGTCGCTCGAATGCCTCCCAGGCCATTGCACGGTTGCTTGCTGCGGCGAACATCACCCGCACAGGGGATGACCGTCCCCTGGGTGGGCAGGTACTAATCGGGCTGGGAGTAACGGGGGAATGCAGGGGCAGATGGGTGATACCGCGAGGCGCCTTTTGGCGGCCTTCTTTGCGCTCGCGCTTCTCACTACAGGGCTTCCCGGCACGAGCTGGACGGCATTCACCGATCCCGAGCTCCAAGCCGGCGACTACGCCCTCGTGCAGGTCGCGCATGGCGCGGCGAGCGCGATCGCCGCAAAGGCCACGGCGGCTGGAGCGACCGATGTCGCAGCTCTGAACACGATCGACATCGTCACGGCCCGCCTCTCCGCCGATGCGCTCCGGACGCTCCAGAGCGACTCGCGGGTCACGCTCCTGGCCACGGACGCCGTGGTGACCGCGGCGGGCAGGGAAAAGCGCTACGAAAGATCGAATGGACGGCCGAGTCCCGGTGTCGACGTCGTCGACGCGGATCAGGCCTGGGCCGGCGCGACCGGCCGCGGGGTCACGGTCGCTCTCATGGACACCGGTATCGCCGAGCATCCTGACCTCGACGGTTCCGTCATCGCCCGCGTGGATTTCGTGAACGACGGGGCGACCCTCCTCGATCCCTCTGGGCACGGGACCTTCGTGGCCGGCCTGATCGCCGCACACGGCCGGACGTTCAAGGGCGTCGCGCCGGACGCGAAGCTGGTCTCGCTGCGCGTCCTCGACCAGAACGGCTACGGGACGATGCACTCGGTCCTCGCCGCCTTCGATTGGCTCCTGCGCAATCGAACGACGCAGCACATTAAAGTGCTGAACCTCTCGTTTGGAGCGCCACAGAAATCGAGCTATCACCGTTCGCTCCTGGCGGGGGTCGTGGAGTCCGCATGGTTCGCGGGCGTGACCGTCGTCGCCGCCGCGGGAAATGACGGTCCGGCGCCCGGAACGGTCGCCATGCCCGGCGCGGATCCCTTCGTCGTCACCGTCGGCTCGTTTGCCGACCAGGGCACGCTCGCGACGAACGACGACCGCGAGTCGCTCTTCAGCAGTCGCGGGCCGACGCGCGACGGATTTGCCAAGCCGGACGTGCTGGCGCCGGGCGAGCACGTCGTCTCGCTGCGCATCCCGGGGACGGCCCTCGACCGCGACGGAAGGGATGCTCCGGTCGGGCCCTACGCGCGGTTGACTGGAACATCCGCATCGACCGCTATGGTGGCCGGCGCCGCGGCGGACGTCCTCGAAGCGCACCGGTCGTACAGCGCAACACAGGTCAAGGGCGCTCTCGTCGCGAGCGGACGCCGGATCGTCGGCACTCGTACGCCGGGCCTGGATGTAGACGACGCGCTGACAGTTCGACCCGCGCGGGTGAACGCCGGTCTGATGCCGTCGTTCGTCCTGCTCCGGCTTCTGGCGGCGAACGGACAGCTGTTCGGAACTGGCATCACATGGGAAGGGATCTCTTGGGAGGGCATCTCCTGGGAGTCCGTGAGCTGGGAGGGCGTGGCATGGGAGTCCGTGTCATGGGAGGGCGTGACGTGGGACGGCGTGACGTGGGACGGGCTGACCTGGGAGCTGCAGTGATGAAGGGGAGGATCGATCTCTACGTCGGCTCCATAACCTTCGCGGGCTTCATCGCGCTCGTTGCCGCGACGACCAAGATGCGGCCGGAGTCGCTCGATCCGATCATGCTCGCGGTCCTCGTCGGCCTCGCGTGTCTCGCGCAGCGCGTTCCGGTGTTCCTCTTCCGCTCGAGCGCGATCTCGGTCTCCTTCGCCGCGGTCATCGCCGCCTACGTCCTGTACGGCACGGGCGCGGCGGTGTGGGTCAGCCTCGCGCAGGCCCTCGTGAACTCGGTGACCCCGCGTCGCAAGCCCGTTCGCAAGGTCGCATTCAACTTCGGTTCGTTCGCGCTGTCGGCATTCGCCGCGGGCGAGCTCTATCGCCTCACAGGAGGACTGACGCCGCCGGGCGCCATCGCCCCGACCCTTCTATCGGTCGGAATCTCGGCCGCCGCCTACTTCCTCGTGAACACCTCGCTCACCTCATTGGCGATCGCGATGTCCGAGGGTCAGAACGTCGTCGCCGTCTGGCGGACCAACTACAGCTGGATGCCCGTCAACTTCGGCGCGACGGCGGTGCAGGGCGCCGCGCTCGCCCTCGCCTATCAGGCGATCGGACTCTTCGGAGTCTTCGTCTTCACGGTGCCGCTCGGCGTCGCATGGTTCTCCTTCCGTCTGTACATGGCAAAGTCGACTGAGGTGCGCCAGCGCAACGAGGAGCTGAGCACCGTCAACGAGCTCTTGCGTCAGACGAACGACCGTCTCGAACAGTCGCACGTCTCGGTGATCGGCGCGCTCATCGGCGCCCTCGAGGCGAAGGAGTCGCATCTCTCGGGTCACGCCGCGACGACCATGCACTACTCGGTCGAGGTCGGCCGCAAGCTTGGCCTGGGGACCGAGGAGATCGCCGCCATCAAGCTGGGCGCGCTCTTCCACGACGTGGGCAAGATCGGGGTTCCTGAGTCGCTTCTCTCGAAGCCCGCCGAGCTCACGGATGAAGAGTGGGTAGAGATGCGAGCTCATCCAACGATCGGCGCGAGCCTCCTCGGAAACGTCCCGATGCTCGAACGGATCCGCCCGCTCGTCCTCGCGCACCACGAGAACTTCGACGGCACGGGATACCCGCACGGCCTCAAGGGGAGCGAGATCCCCCTCGCCGCGCAGATCATCTCGGTCGCCGACGCGTACGACGCGATGACGAGCGCCCGACCGTACCGCGTGGCATACCGACCCAAGCACGCGCTCCGCGAGCTCCGCGCGAACGCGGGGACGCAGTTCAACCCGGTCGTCGTCGAGGCGTTCATCCAGGTGTGCATCGAGGAGCGCCGCCGCCTGGCGCGGGGCAAGGAAACGGTCCACACGCACCAGCACGAGCACATGTACCAGCAGGCGC
>Ga0307310_10000472_pt1 | contig 13343 bp, 26 predicted proteins | sample ER_DNA_197_FD_194502 | JGI IMG/M metagenome (GOLD analysis project Ga0307310, IMG submission 194502) | Bulk soil microbial communities from the East River watershed near Crested Butte, Colorado, United States - ER_DNA_197 | ecosystem: Environmental > Terrestrial > Soil > Floodplain | place...
TGGAGCCCCAGTGGTAGGCACGCCGCCACTAAGGGACGGAGCCAAGGATGGGGTCAAACGCGGCGCCTACTACGGTAGCGGAGAACGGTGAGAGGTAGAGTCGATGGCGACCCCCGGCGGCAATGGCGGCCCCGCACAGAGCCCGAGCGCTCAGCCCGGCCAGGCGCAGCTCAACGTTCTTCGCCAATACATCAAGGACCTTTCGTTCAAGAACCCGAACGCCCCGCGGTCGCTGGCGCCGAACGAGACCCAGCCGGCGATCAACATCCAGATCAACGTGATCGTCCAGCAGCTGGCCCAGACCGACCACGAGGTCGCGCTCAAGCTCGAAGGCAAGGCGGAGAGCGCCGGATCGGTGCTGTTTGCTTTCGAGCTGACCTTCGCTGGGGTGTTCCGCGTCCAGAACGTGCCGGCGGAGACACTGCAACCGCTCGTCATGATCGAGTGCCCGCGTCTGCTGTTCCCGTTCGCGCGCGAGATCGTCGCCAACGCCGTGCGCAACGGCGGCTTCCCCCCGCTCCTGCTCGATCCCGTCGATTTCGTCGCGCTCTATCAGCAGCGTGCGGCGCAGATGCAGGCGGCGCAGCCCACTCCCACTACTCAGACTTAGCGCACGCCCAGCGTGGTTTGGTCGTCACCCGCGGGCTTGACCCGCTTTCCAAAGCCGACCCTTGAAGCTGACATAGGCCTTGGTGGAGGAGACTGAACGGACGATGTCGTGCGGGTCGTACTCCACCTGGGGCAGGCGATCCGGCATGGAGCGCAAGCCAGCGCCTAATGAACCCGGAAGACACCTTGAGCGACACCAGAGGCAGCAAGACTAATTCACTCATGGGAACACGCCGATGCCGCTGCTGACCAAGAAGATTTCAAACCTACACTGCGATTCTTTCTGATCAGGCCAAACGAGAAGAACTAGATCGTCAGCGTCAGGACCTCCAGCGCCTTAAGCGGCTACGTCTTTCTATTCGGACTGCTGGCCCTGGTCTTGGTGGCCCTAGGTTACGTTGTTCTGTCCGGGCTGCGGTTGCTGTGATCGAAATCCCTCGCGGCAAATATCTGGGAAAGCGTCTCGGCGATCCTCCCGAGAGCGAGGCCGAGCACTTCATTCGATGCCCAGCCTGCAGCGGGTGGATTGATTGCCGCGACTTGCTCAAGTGTTCCAGCACGAAGGCCCGTTGCCACACCCCCCGCAGGATCAATCGCAATGACGGGCGCTCAGTTCGAAATCCGAATAGACGGCACGCCGCGCACTTACCGCGACCGAAAGGACTTCGCGATGGAGACCGCGCGGTTCCTAAAAAGCAAAAATCCGCACAGCATGAATAGGGCCGGGGCTCGCAAGCCAGGCGGAGCGGGCAGGGCGAATTACAAGTGGCTCGGAAGCCGCGATATCGCTCAGTAAGGATGCGACCAGTATTCCGACGGGAGGCTCCCGCCCAGTTTCACCATAATCGCATGCGGTGAGATCGGAGCCGACGCCGCAAGCACATCCGCCTTCCCAACCCTCGACTGCGCAACCGTAGAGGCCGACCAGACGCCGAATGCGGTCGCGGCGACAATAGCCAAACCGATAATCTCGAGTTTACGCATTGGATTGTCCCTTCATCCCGTGTGAAAGCAGCTCGAAGTCGTCCGGCTGGTTAAGCCGCCTTCGGCGTCGGCACCGGCAAGGTGACGGGAACGAAGGGCGACGTGCTCCTGGTGATGGTGGCCGCTTCCTTGGCCGCCCCCGCCGTCGCTTCCAGTCGCAGCATGAAGATTTCCGCTAACATTCGTGCCTCCCTTGGTGAGGGGTTGATCGTGGGCTCAATGTTCCCGTGCCGATGTGATGGCCATCACAAAATGTCGTGCGGTCGAGAATACCCCCTCTCTTACGGTCAGCCGTATGGCCCGGATCTTGCGACGCCTCCGCCTCCACCAGCGCCCGCAGCGCCGCAATCAGCGCCCGCTCATCACTCTCGGGCTTGAGGCGCCAGCCCATCAGTCCAAGTACGGACGCGTCGGTCGATCTCGCCAGTTCTGGAGAAAGTATTTGTTGAGTTGCTGACGATCACTCAGCCGACGGACTTCCGTCACCGAGAGCAATGATTGCTCCCGATTGAGCGGTTGAGTGGTGGCCGCCGCTAGTTCGACCCTAGGAGCCCGACGAATTTCCCACACGATGACGCCCGCAATGGCTACTCCGAGGAAAAGAGCAATTGTTCCGATATTTGACATGGTCGCCTCCCATCCATCGGCGACGCTGATCTCGATCCAACGCTATGAATGTGAAGGGCGTCACACAGCATCAGATCAATTTATTGGACATAAGACGTTGGACCCTGCCCCGTCACGCAAACCACATCGGCAAGCGCCGACGGCACCACAGCCAGAGGCGATACAGCAGTTAAGGCCAAAAACGCGGGCGGCTTACCGTCGCCGTAAAATCAGGCAATACAGAACAGTGCGAATCTACCCCGCTACGAGTCGCGCGTCTTCGATGGCCGGATCATTCACTCGGCTGAGATCGAACACATCCATAGGGAAGTCCTCGACTTCGAACGCATCGAAGCTATCTCCGAGCGGCACTACGACGAAGCGCAAGCGAACCGAGGCCGCCCGGGATTTATGCCGGGCGGCCTCCTGTTCTCAGTGCCGACCTGAACACCGGTCGGTTCCCTGAATTATTTGAATGTAGCGTGTCTTTTTGAGCGCCAGATCGTTCTATCTTTTGATGCCCCCGATACCAATTCGTGCGCTGGTCTCGCTCCCGGTGGAAGCTCGGACAATTGCTCGCGAAGATCGAGCGCGGGCAACGTTCGCGGACAGAATGGATGCGACCGGATCGCGGCCGTTTACGTTACCGATATTTAACAGGATAAAACTGCCGGCTTGGATTACCGGCTAGCGAATGAAATGCGGAGTGTGCCAACGCGACCTGTCCCGCGACGAGGCTGTCTATCGTGTGCGCACAGGCTATGGCAGCGGCGTGAGCATAATTGTTGCCTGCTCCCAATGTGCGAAAAAGTGGGACCGTGAGTGGTACCCCGCAAAGCTGTGCTGCAATTGCCAGCGGCCGACCTTTGTCGACCACCACCGCAACGGACTACGCTTCTTCGTCTGCGGCTCCCACTGCCGATGGGCCGTGGAATATGCCCGCCGGCACCAACGGCCGGATGCTAGGGCTTGCGCCGTCTGCGTGCAGGAGTTCACGCCGCAGCGCAACAACGGCTTATATTGCTCGCCGGGATGCAAGAACCGTGCTTATCGCGCTCGAACTCAGGCCAAGATGCAGCAGACCATGCGCACCCGCCGCGAATAGAAACCCGGGGGCTGGCCCAGCGACATCTCAACCTCGTGAGTGACATGACGACGGTGGATCTCGAGGATATGGCCGCATTTCACTGATTGTTTCGAATCCCCATTAGCGACATGGAGTGACATAAGAGGGTGACAGCGATGACACGCAAGAGCACCTGAGCGTTGCACCTCCGGCCTGGCTCACAAAAGTACTGCCTGGGTGCCAACGCGGCGCGGGGACATGTATGCAGGGTGCTCGACCCAGCGGCGTACCAATGGAGCCCCTATGGCGCCCTGCGGGGGGTGATCGGGCGTACCCAGTCAATGCCACGCTCCGAGGCAGGGGCGGCACCGCCGGCCACCCCCTATTCCGCGCTACAGGCGTCCACCACCACACTCCTTGGAGTGGAACAACTATGCCGTCGAGTTTATCGGAGGCGAAAGACGCGATAGCAGCACTTCGCCGACGTGCCGGCGGAAGTCAGGAGAGCTAAGCCGGAATCTGGGTGACGGCGTTTGGTTGGTGCTAGAACGTTACTCGTAGGTTGACGCCATTCCCCGCCGTGACCGAGCAGCAGCCCCTGCGAAAAGTAATTAGGTCCAAGGGCATAAGGAATATCGGGGCCATCGGAGGGGTAGCCTATGACGCTGGTGTCAAACGGCCTCAGCCGAGATCAGAGTTGCCTCAGCAATCAGTGTTTGAGGCGGGCGAGTTCGTCCTTCACAAACAGCTTTCGCCGTTTCAACGAAACGATCTGGAGATCGTCGATCGACGGATGAGCGTGGGCTTCGGCTATTTCCGTTTCCAGGGCGCGATGCCGTCTTTCTAACTCTGCAACATGCGTTTCTATGGACATATCAGGAAGTCTCCTTAGCCAGTTTGCTGAGCGGGCCTCGGAGGGCGGGTTCCAACCAGCCTAGCCGAGCACCCGAACGGCAGTCTGCCACGCCAGGACACAGTCAAGGGTGTGCTTGGCTACCGGGTGGTCGGCAGGACGCGAATTTGGCCGAAGTGTTGCGCACGGAACACACCGTGAGCGCACTCGCTTGTCGGGCAAATCAGTTTCGAGCGCGCGCTTGGCAACACATTGCGGGCAGCACTAATCCTTTGCCAACCATAGCAGATATTAAAAGTGCGCGATTTTGACGGCTGCCATACGTGCGTCCAGATCGAGGCTCTACGGGGACCGTGCAACGGATCGCCACGGGGGCGGCTAGTTGAGCCTTATGGCCAAATGGAGGAGCGCAAATGGAGGAGCAAAAGAAAGTCAGCGACTTTCCCGTCGTGACCAGTTGGCGGTTTGACAAGACGGAGGAGCCCCCAGACGGGTGCTCATGACCATCAAGGATGCGAGGGGCGTCCAGCACAGTTTTATATTCCATGTGAACGACTGCGTGCCCCTTGGGCGCAACCTCTTGGAGATCATGGGAGCGATTCCGGTCGCGGTCCCCAACGGTCCGAAAAACTGAACCGCCGACTCGATTCTGGACGTTTGCCACCTAAATATGCGGGCATGTCGTTGCCGCGTGCGTACCTCTCCCAGAAGCTAACCGAGCCCCTACCGACCAAGGGCGGCCTGTCCTGCGCACGATTGGCGATGCAGCCAACTACGGGCTGGCCCTCCCGCCTGATCGGACCGAGCACTGCAATCGCTGGCGCCATGCCGCGAGGCTCCTCCTCGACCAGGCCGACGTTGCTGCCGTGAGCCGACAGGTCCACCTTGCGCTGTTCTACGATGCGCAGCTCGACATCGGATCTATGAAGGCATGAGAGGCGCTCGCCCGCTCACGGCTGGGCTCGGCATCCCAACCTGCGGCGGGGTGCCCACTCCTCTCGGAACAAGGGTAAGGGCAGGCTGCAAGCCCAACTCCGCAGAGCCTTCTCGCAAAGCCCCTTGCTTACATCGAGCCAAGTCTATGACTGGACGTTTGCCGGTCACCGGGCTCGCGGCGAGTTTATTCCGCAGCTGCATCGGTATTCGGTCTGGCGAATCCTGCGCGAGATTGCCGATCCGGTCGGGCGCTCTCGCGGGCCAGGGCGGCCGTGGCTGTGGCGGCTCAAGACGCCCGCGGCGGATAGGTCATCCGCCCCATCAGACTGATATCATTGGAGAAATAGCGAAATGGCCAATCCTGCCCATATTGCAGACCATGTTCGGCGGGCGTTTCACGGCGCCTCTTCACCCTCGGACGCGGGCCACTCAACCATGTCGACATGCCCGCAGTCGGTGCACTGAAACAGCAGAACCGCGGGCAGCCTGTGGTCGAGCCAGGGCAACTGCCTGGCGAGCTGCATGCGCGCCCCGCACCGACGACAGATCAGCCTCGTCTTGGCTGGTCGTCCATACCCGAAGGACTTGCGATTTTGTCCAAGGGATTTCATCACGTAAGCCCATTGCCTGCCAACCCAGCGACCCGCGGTTTCGAAGCCGCCGCTCTGCATCCCAGTGGGCCGCTCTGAGTCACCAGAGTTGCGCGAGCCATGATAAGGCCGCGATCGGTGGGCGTAATTCGATTCGCCGGATTGGCGGATCATGAAAATGATGACGAGGGAGCAGCTTTTTGCTGCGCCGAAATTGGTGCGTTGGGCCAAGGGGCGGTTTGATCGGGGGATGGAGGCGGTGAGTGCAGCACGGACACGGGCGACGGAAATCGCGCAGCAATGTTCGGAACTGCCTAGGCTGATCCCCAATGCAGCACAGAGACGCCGTTTGGCGAGGTTGAGATTGGCCGAGTCGTGAAACCCGCGGCGCCGCCCATGAATTAGAGGAACGCGGGGCACCAGTCGGACTTGTTAGGGTGCGTCCCGCTGAGGAGCTACCTTCTTGGCCCACAGGGACGCGGGAGGCCCTGGTCTCTTGGCCGATACCGGGGCCTTTCCTTATGTAGATCAGTATGCGCCGTTACGGTGGCGGGTGATGGCGCCTACCAAAAAACGCCCACCATACCCCCGCGGCTGCGATGGCGCAGATAAGCCAGAACACAATCTCGTCCACCATTGCTTTGCCTCCGAGAACTCCGGTCCGGGGATAGGCGTTTGTTCGTTTGCGCTGGAACGCTGAAGGAGAGTGGCTGTGATGAGCCGGTGGTGCGCAGGTCGTTTCGGCCAGGGTCTCGTTTCGGTTGGCGCGCACGCCACATGTTCGATCAACGGCCGAGGTGCGGCTTGCGCACCTCGCACGATATCGCGCTCGACCGTCGTCACCGGCTTGGCCGGTTCGCTTGCCCTCTTGCCGTTGGCATGGGCGCAAGGTTCGGCAACGCGTCGGCGCGTGCCGCAACTGCCTGCCGCGAATCTGCCGCATGATGGAAAGGTGCCGGGCGTAGGCGAACCGATCCGGGTGGTTGGAATTGGCGAATCGTCGTGTCGGGCGTCGGCCTCTCTCGTGGCGACGAAACGGTTACCGCTGTGACGGCCCGCGCTCTCGCCCGCCACACCGGGCGGCCGGCCGTCTGGCGCGCATGCGGACTTTCCGGGGCCACGGTCAGGGACGCGTTGCAGCGGTTGGTGCCAAGCCTCGCGCCTGAACCAGCGGATCTTGTGATCGTTGCGTTTGGCGTCAACGACGCCACCAGCTACCGGTCCCCGTCAGCTTTCGCCGATGATCTGACCGAACTCGTGACCGCTGCGCGCAATCGCGTGGGCGAGGCGGCTGTGGTCGTCGGGGGCGTCGCCCCCCTCGAGTGCTTTCCGGCGCTGCCTTGGCCGCTGCGGAGCATCCTGGGCTGGCGCTCTGTTGCGCTGCAGGCGGCGGCCGATCGGCTTGCGGGACGGCTCCCGAGGCTCGTTGTCGAGCGTTTTTCAGCGCCGTTGCAGCCCGACCTGTTCGCCCCCGACGGGTTTCACCCAAATTCCCAGGCGCACTCGCTCTGGGGTGAAAAAATCGCCGCCTTGGCGTTGCCCCTGATGACCTAGTCGGGATCCCGATGCCGGCCAATGCGATCTGCTGGAACCGGGGCGGCCCGTTCGCATTTTTCTGCTGTGACGAGGCGGTACTCCGTTGCGGCACCTCTGAGCCGTGGGGACTGTCGCCTCGACATGCCGTGGCACGGGGTCAAGTTGCAGCGGGACAACAGGCTGCGGGGGTATTGGAACTGGCCGTCAAACGAACTACTGTGTTGCTGCTAGAATTTATCAGGAGACCAGAATGGCTACGGGCACTGTGAAGTGGTTCAATCCGACCAAAGGTTACGGGTTCATTCAGCCACAAGGTGGTGGCGGTAAAGATGTGTTCGTGCACATCAGTGCGGTCGAACGCGCCGGCCTCAGTTCACTCAACGAAGGGCAGGTCGTGGAATATGAAATTGAGAGCAGCCGCGGCAAGGAATCGGCGATAAATCTCAAGGTCAAATAGAGAGCAGGCTTGTCGCGGCCCGGCTCGTTCTGGGGGCCTTACGAGCACGGCATGAGCTGGACCGCGCACTATTTTGATCGTCGATTGAACAGCGATGGTGTTAGTCGCGCTTTTGCATCGAAAGAAGACGCCCTCGTCGCGGCCTGTGACCTGATGCGGCGCAACTGCGTTGTCAATTTCGTGCAAGGCCCCAACGACGAAAAAATCGACGCCACCACGATCACGGCGTGGTGCAAGCGGCGTCCGAAACGCAAGGACGCGCCCGCAGCCTCCTCGGTAACCTGAACCTATCTTGACCGCGAATTCGCTCGCGCATCGCGGGATGGGTGCCGTACTGCCATTTATGCTCGCAATGAGTATATGTGTGGCCAGTCGCGAGCCCATTCCCCCATTCCGGCGCTGCCACCTACGACGTCTCGCTGCCGGTCGCTGAGAGCGCCTGAGGTCGGGGCATGAGGGGGCCGCGCCCGTGCGAGACTTGCTGTGGAATCAGCCGGTGCGTGAGCGGTCCGCTGGTCCCGTTGTTTGCCGCCCACCAGCGCAGGGCGGACTGCAAGATCGCGAATGGGTCAAGCGGAGCCCCTGCGGTTTCACAGTTTGCGATTGGCAGTTTGCCGCTGTGCCAGAAGCCTTTCCTGGTCGATGGCATCGCGATGGATCGTTTGCCAACCCAGGACATTGACAGTACTTGTTCCGGGGAATCCTCTCTCAGGACCGCCAGGATTTCGCGGCGGACCAGCGGCCCAAGTCTTGGGGCCAGGGGAGAGGGCGGACAATAAGACGTGGGCTTAGCGCCGGTCCGCGCCAGAAAGGATGGCCATGGCGGATAGCACGGACTCGAATGATGAGCGGCCGTGTCTGCATTGTCTGATCGGTGATTTGATCGATGAGTTCTATGCGGAGTACGGCTCGTTGAGCGGCGAAAAAGACACTGTCGACGTGGACGAAATCATTACGGCGCTGGCCAAGACTGTCGCGGAGATGACATTCGGTTCCGATGCCGGAGTACGCAAGCGTATCCTCGAGGACTTGGTCCGCGAGATTTCGCAATTCGAAGCCGAGTACGCGAGTGCTCCCGGTTCGGACATGCGTCACTGATATCGGATATATCCCACGGTTATCGGCTCTGCCCCCACCATGCCCTGCCGAGCCTGACCCGAATCCACCTCTCTCTGAATGAATCGCTCGCTTCTGGTGAGGCCCTCAAGCACGCCATGAGGCCCTCAAGCCCGGCATTCAGAAAGAAGCGCGGCCGCCCCTACAGGGCCGCCAGGGTGGTCGCACAGCGCCCCAAATTCGGTGGGCAGGGAATTCCATTGGTCACCGGGACACAAGAAAGCCCCGCCGGCGGTCGCCGACGAGGCAAATCTCTGGCGAGAATGTCCGGTCGCGCGTTATATCGCGAGCTTCAAATCCTTGGCCGGCCGGAATGCCACCTTCTTGCTCGCTTTGATCTTGATGGCCTCTCCGGTCGCCGGATTTCGGCCCATGCGGGCTGCGCGCGCGCGAACCTGCAAGATGCCAAAGCCAGAGATCCGGACCCTCTCGCCTTTCTTGAGATGCTTGGTGATCAGACTCACAAGATCGCCGAGGATGGCCTCCCCCGCGCGTTTCGTGAGTTGATGATCCTTAGCCAACCTTGCCGCCAGATGCTTGAGCGTAACGGGGCTAGCTTTGGCAGCAGCCGTTGGTGCTTTCGCCTTGCCTGGGCGCGAAACCGCCATGATGGATTGCCCTCCTCGGAGGCGCGAGAATGCGCGGACTGTAAGAGATATGATTCGAGGCCTTAAGGAAAGCGCTGTTTCCGCGGCCACCGGCTCAAAATGGGCCCTGTCGTCAGCGCGCGGAGCATTGGAACACAAGGTTCGGTGGGGCTTTTGCGGCATCGGCGGGATATCGTGGAATCGATCCGAGAACGAAGCGGAATCGCAACGGGAACGTCGTTCTCTTCCGCAGAACGATATCGGGCGAGAGCACTCAAAGCTCCTGGGGCTGCCGATGACACGTTTGCGCACGTCCGCCCCATCGAGCGCGACGGTCAACGCGATGCAGGAGCGCGCGTCGCGCCGTCGATCAGCACCGTATAGGTACCGCACACGCCGTGCTCGCGTTCCGGCGCTGGCGCGAGGATGTTAACGGTGCATTTACCATGAGCCGACATGGTTTTCCTCCGTGCCGACGCGCGGCACCAGCCAGACTTCACGCCGGTATCCAATCATGCTGCATCAGCCAGCCCCAGAGCCGATATCGAGCATTCGGGAAACGGCGCTCTACGGCCCCGTGAAACGCTTTCTCGAAGGCCTCGGATTCGACGTGAAAGGTGAAATCTGCGGCTGCGATCTGGTCGCGTTGCGGGCGGACGAGCCACCGCTCGTCGTCATCGGCGAGCTCAAGCTCGGCTTCAACCTCGAACTCGTCCTCCAGGGGATCAACCGCACATCTGCTTGCGACGAAATCTGGCTCGCGGTCCGTGCGTCGGCGCGAGCCGGCCGTGAGCGCGATCCGCGCGTGCGTAAGCTGTGCCGGTTCCTGGGTTTCGGCCTTCTCGGCGTGTCCGTGGCCGGCCACGTCGAGGTGCTGGTCGAGCCGGGGCCTTGGCGTCCTCGCCGCGATCCAAAACGTCGATCGCGCCTGGTCAATGAACATCGGCGGCGTCTCGGCGATCCGGTCCTCGGCGGAACGTCCAAGTCGCCGATCATGACCGCCTACCGCCAGCGGGCGCTGGCCTGCGCAGCTTCGCTTGCAGGCGGTCCGCGGCGAACATCCGAGGTCAAGACTGCCGTTCCGGATGCCCCAAAGATCCTCCTGCACAACGTGTACGGTTGGTTCTTCCGCGTCGAACGCGGCGTGTATGGCCTGACGCAGGCGGGGACGGCGGCGCTTTCGCGCTGGCCCGCGGGCTGAGATCGGTTGTCCAGTTGAAATGGCGCGATGTCCTGGTCCGGCAGGTCGCCACTCGAAGCGAACATGCCGCGGATGAGCCAGGAGCAGGGTCACGTGCAACCATGCATAAGACTGCGCAACCGGCGAGGGTAGAACGGTGGCCCGCTAAGCTTCGACTCGATGACGGCAACGCACGGGTGACGAGCGCGCCGTCCACAAGCTTGCGTGCGCGCGCTTCCGGGTCCATGACGTGAAGCCGGTTTCCGGTCGTTTCTGTCGGTTTCAAATTATTTTCACTGTTGCTCGAAAACCCCGCCATGACTGCGTCTTTTGAGCGCCTCTTGTTTCTTTCATTTTCCAGCCCTATACCACGAGGATGCTTACAATCCGATTACAGTGAGTTTGGATGCCTCGGATCAAGCTCACGCAATCCGCGGTCGCGCGTGCCGAACACGACGGCAACGATCGTAACAACTCATTCTATTGGGACACCGCGCTAGGCAACTTCGCGCTTGCCGTCTCGCCATCGGGGCGAAAAACCTACGTCATCCAATATAGATCGCACCGGGTGTCGCGGCGCATGACTGTCGGTCGGGCCGATCACCTCAACGTTGACGAGGCCCGCAAGCTCGCTCGGAAACTCCTCTCGCAGGTGGACCAAGGCACGGACCCGCTTCTTGAGAAGCGTCGGGTTGAAGGGGCTTCACGGTCGACGCTCCGGGCGGTCGGTGAAGAGTACATCGCGGCCAATAGCAAGATGCGCAGCATCGGGCTCCGGCGCTCCGTACTCGATCGGCTGATCTATCCAGAACTCGGCGCCTACCAGATCGAAGAAGTGCGCCGCGTCGACATCGCTCGCGTGCTCCGAAAGATCGGGGCCGAGAATGGCCTCGCAGCCGCAGATCAGGCGCTCGCGATCTTGCGTGCGATAGTGAACTGGCACGCGCTCAACGACGAGGACTACCGGCCGCCCTCATTTCGAAAGATGACGCAGACGGCGGACGAAGACCGGATGCGGTCGCGCGTGCTCACTGATGACGAGATCCGCGCCATCTGGACCGCGGACATCGCCCAGCCGTGGGGCGCCTTCGTGCGGTTCCTACTGCTCACCGCGCTTCGCAGAAACGAGGCGGCGCGAGCTAGGTGGGGTGAAATCCATAACGGTGCGCTCGTCATTCCTGCGGCGCGCTACAAGACTAAGGCCGAGACGCGGTTCCCGCTGAGCCGGGCCGCCACCGCCCTTTTGGATGGGCTCCCGCGAGTTCACGGCAGCGATTGGATTTTCACCACAGACGGAAAGCGACCGATCTCGTCGTTCACCGGCGGCAAGGAGATCATAGACCGGGCGTCCGGCACCCGTGGCTGGACCTTCCACGATTGCCGGCGCACGGCGCGAACGCTTCTCTCGCGAGCCAAGGTCGACCCCGACGTGGCGGAGCGCGCCCTCGGACATAAGATACGCGGCATTCGCAAGACCTACGACTGGCACGACTACGCGTCCGAGATGCTCCAGGCGTTCGAGACGCTCGCCGCGCTGATCGAGCGCATCGTCAAGGGAGGATGACCTCTATGGCGAAGCGCACCAAGCAAGTACGCAGCCGGCCCTTGCAACTTGATCTGCGCCCGACGCTAGAGGCCAGTTCTTTCGAGGATGCGGTGTGCAAGCTCGAAGCGGACCTCCGCGCTCGGTGGAAGGGCGATGCGAAACGGCAGACGTTGGAAAGCGGCTGGGCAAAAGATCTCCTCACGGCGCTGATGCACGTCCGGTTCGCTATTGGTCGGGGTGACGCAGCCGCGGCCGCGCTGCAAACCCTCAAACTCGCAACGACCATGAGGGCGTTTGAATATGCGTTTTGCTACGGGGAGGACCAAGCCCGCGGCGCCAAGTCAACGCGAGCTGGTCGGAGCGGCGCCGAGATGAAGCTGGCGCGGCTGCGGCCTCGCGAGAAGCGGATGGCCCGCGAGTTCATAGCGCGGTCACAGGGCGCCGGCCGGTGGAAGGGTACGGCTCTGATGGCCGACATCGGCAAATCTCTACCGAAACCGTTGGGACGCAGCGCGAGCTACGCCGCTGTTATGCGGGGGCTACACGCCATCGTGCGAGATCTTGAGGCCGAGAACGAACAGCTCAAAGATTTCGTCCGGCAAGGGGCCAAACCGGACAAATGAACGGATAATTCAAAGGCTGTGATTTTCTTTCCGAGAAGGACACAGCCAATGCAAAACGACACTGCCGGCCGCAAACCGCGCATGACGCGCGCGCAGCTCGCCCAGTTTCTCACTGAGAACGGTTATCCGATCAGCTTCTCAACGCTGAATAAGTGGTGTGCCCCTGCCGTGGACCGAGGGCCGCCCGTCGACGCGTGGTAGGGAGAGCGCGCACTCTATGACCCCGACGTGGGGCTTGCCTGGGCGGAGCGGCGCCTCCGTTCCGCCCGCCGCTCTACCGAACTCAGTGCGACGGCCTGATCGGCGATGCCCACAAATGAGAACCCCGCCCTGGCCGGCGGGGTCTCCGAAGATGGTCATGCTGCTAAGCTGATTGTCTCGGAAGATACGTCGACCACCGCGCCCGCGCAAGCGAATCGTCTCGCGTTTCACCCGCTCGCGGATCTCTTCCCCCTCATGGAGGGACGTGAGTTCGAGGAGTTGGTCGCCGACATCAAGGCGAACGGGCTGATTGAGGACATCGTCCTGTTCGACGGAATGATCCTCGACGGCCGCAACCGCTATCGCGCCTGCATGGCGGCGGGCGTCCCTCCCACCACGTACAACGCCGACAAGTGGATCGCGGACCCGGCCGCGTTCGTTATCAGCGCCATA
>Ga0307310_10000473_pt1 | contig 13341 bp, 13 predicted proteins | sample ER_DNA_197_FD_194502 | JGI IMG/M metagenome (GOLD analysis project Ga0307310, IMG submission 194502) | Bulk soil microbial communities from the East River watershed near Crested Butte, Colorado, United States - ER_DNA_197 | ecosystem: Environmental > Terrestrial > Soil > Floodplain | place...
ACGCGCGATTACGCCGCCAACCGAACGGACGTAGCCCTCAGTGGCCCGACCAAACCCGCGATTAAACCAGCGGAAGAGGCGGTTGCGCGACTGGCCCTGGTCGGGTCTCAGCAAGATTGCGCAGAGCGCCGGCGTGAGCGTGAGCGCCACCATCCCGGAGATCACCACCGACACCACGAGGGTGATGGCGAACTGGGTGTACATCTTGCCGGTGATGCCGCCCAGAAACGCCACCGGGAGAAACACGGCGCAGAGGGAGAGCACGATCGCTATCAGGGCGCTGGCCACCTGACCCATGGCCCGGTCGGCCGCTACCTGCGGCGACACCTTGTCCTCCGCCATGATCCGCTCGACGTTCTCGATGACCACGATGGCATCGTCCACCACGATGCCGATGGCGAGCACCAGGGCAAACAGCGTGAGCAGGTTTATCTGGAACCCGAGCGCGAGAAGGCCAAAGAAAGTTCCGATGATGGCGACCGGCACGGCCAACACCGGGATCAGCGTGGTGCGCCAGTTCTGCAGAAAGATGAACACCACCAGCGTTACCAGGGCCATGGCCTCGAAGAGAGTCTTGGCCACCTCGTCGATCGATGCCGTGATGAAGGGCGTGGTGTCGAAGGGGATGAACCAGGTCACGCCCGCCGGAAAGCTCCGGGCCAGCTCGTTCATCCGCGCCACGATCGCCTTCTTGACGTTGAGCGCGTTCGCACCCGGCCGCAGGTACAGCCGGATGGCGGCCGTGGGCACACCGTTCACCCGGCCGACCAGGTCGTAGCTCTGGGAGCCGAGCGTCACCTTGCCGATGTCCCTGACCCGGACCAGCGACCCGTCGGAGTTGGCCCGGACGATGATGTCGGCGAACTGCGTGGGATCGGTGAGCCGGCCGAGCGTCGTCACCGGCACGGTCAGTTGGTTTCCCGGGGGGGCCGGTTCCCGGCCGATCCGGCCGGCCGGATTGGTCGTATTCTGCTCTTGCACCGCGGCCTGTACATCCGACACCGTGAGACCGAGTTGGGCCATGCGGTCCGGATCGAGGCTCAGCAGCATGGAGAACTGGAGGTTGCCTATGCCCGAAGCGTCACCCACCCCGGGAATACGCTTGAGTTCATCGATGACGTAAATCCTGGCGTAGTTGTTCAGGTAGCTCGCGTCGTAGCGCGGATCCTTCGAGCTGAGTCCAATGACCGCGAGAATGTCGGTCTGGGCCTTCGTGATGGTGATCCCCTGCCGCACCACTTCCTGGGGCAGCTGAGGCTGGGCCAGGTTGACCTGGTTCTGGACGTCCACCGCCGCGAGGTCGAGGTCCCGCGACAGGTCGAAGTACACCTGCAGGTTCATCGACCCGTCGCTGGCGTTGGACGACTTGAAGTACAGCAGGCCGTCGAGTCCGGAAAGCTGCTGCTCGATCGGTGCCGCCACCGCGTTGGCCACGTCTTCCGCGGTGGCCCCCGGATAAACTGCCGACACCTGGACCGAGGGCGGCGTGATCGGGGGATACCGGTTGATCGGAAGCGTGGCGAGCGCAAACAGTCCGAGCAGCACAACCACGATCGAGATCACGGCCGCGAAGATCGGCCGCCGGATGAACAGATATCTGATCTCGGGCGTGTCGCTCATCGCCGCTCTCCCAGCTGGGGCTTCTTGGCCTGGATTGGCGGTGCAGCGGAAGGAGGAGCGATGACAGTCGAGTCCCCGTGGACTGCAAGTGTGGTGTCGCTCTTGGGATCATATGCCACCGCCCGAACGGGCGCGTCCGGCCTGATCTTCTGGGCCCCATCCACGATGACCTTGTCGCCCGGCTTGAGCCCCTCATCGATGATCCACTGGGTCCCCTCCCAGGCGGTGGCGGTCACCGGGCGCGCACTCACCTTGTTGCTGTCGGCGAGGGTGTAGACGAAGGGGCCGTTCAGGCCCTGCTGCACCGCGCGCTGCGGCACCAAGATGGCATCGTTGCGCTGGAGACCAAGGACTCGTACCCTGATGAACTGACCGGGCAGCAGCGTGTGCTGGGGATTGGGAAACTCGGCGCGGAGCTGAAGCGCGCTGGTGTTGGGTTGGAGCGCCACAGCAACAAAGTTCAGCTTTCCCGTCTGACCGAAGATGCTCCCGTCGGCCAGGGTGGCCTGAACGTCGAGCACGCCTCGGGGGACTATGAGGCGCTTGGCCGCAACGTCCCGCCGCCACTGGAGGACGAATTGGTCTGAAGGGTTGAAGTAGACGTAGATCGGATCCACCTGATCGACCGTCGTGAGCTCGTCGGCCGACCCCGAGGTGAGCGCCCCGACCTCCATGATGGCGCGCCCCGCCCGCCCGGTGATCTCGGACCGGACAAACGTGTCGTCGTAATTCTTCTTCGCCGCATCCACCGCGGCCCGGGCATCGAGCACGGCAGCCCGGCCCTGGTCATACGCTGCCTGGGCGTTGTCGACGTCCTGCTGGGCCACCGCGCGCTCGTCCAGGAGGGGCTTCAGCCGGTTCAAGGTGCGTTCGGCATTGGCGAACTGCGCCTCGCTCTCCGCCAGCCGGGCCTTGGCGCTCTCGTAGTTGGCCTGGTAAGTACGTGGATCGATCCGGTAGAGGACCTTTCCCTTCGGGACATCGGTCCCCTCCACGTAGGGACGCTCGACGATCACGCCCGAGACCTGGGCGCGGACTTGAACGCTCTTCGACGCCGCGGCCTCGGCCACCCACTCGTACACCGCCGGGATGGTCTGCTTCTGGACGCTGAGCACGCTGACCTCCGGCGGCGGCGGCGCGCCGGGTGCCGCCTTCTTGCGGCAACCCACGAGGAGGGCAGCTAAGCAGGCAATCCCCAGAAAGGCTGTCCCCACCGCGGGACTCGCCGGCCGCACGGCTGTCGGATTCACGTCACTCTCCAATGCGCTGGGGGACTCGATCTCGCACCAGGTCCGAAGCGCTCGAACCCAGTCTAAGGTCTCTCCCAGAGTCCTGGATCGCTTGCACGGGCGTGCTTCCCCGATCGGGGAAGAAGCGGCGCGATTACGACGTTACCCACCTCGGCGACTTGGCCGCCGGGTCCACCTTGAACCGGATCCACATCCCGGACAATCCATGTCCCGGCACGCCGCAGAAGATCCGGAAGCTGCCACTCGGCGGGGCGGTGAACCGCATGACGTCCTTTCCACCTTGGGACAGTCCCTGCGTTAGGTCCGTGGTGTAGGCGGTAGGGATGGCCGGATCTCCGCCCATGTTGGGCATGGGATCCTTGTCGGCGATCAGCTCGGCGCTGTGCGGCGTGCCGTCCAGGTTCACGAAGTTCATCACCACGGTGCTGGCCGGCGGCACCATCAGTGTCGCCGCGCCGTTGGTGTAGCCATTGAAATTGAAGGGGCCGGCGGTACCGGGAGCGCCGGCCTCCAGATCGAAGGTGACGGTCTTCGTCGCCGCATCGTAGGACAGCCACTTGGACGGCGCGGTCTGCGCCGTCCCGGGGAATGCCCAGCAGAGACTGCCGAGCGAGAGCAGGAGAAATTTCATGCGCGGGAGCTCTGCGGGGGATACTTGGTGAACAGCTTCGTCACGGCAGCGTCGACCTCTTTGGTAGCGCGGACGGGGTTATCGACCGGCAGGTTTACGACGTCGGGTACTTCGCCTTCCCATACGACCTTCTTCGTCTTGGCGTCAACCAGATTCACGACAACAGTCCCGTCGGTATAGGTCTCGACCCGACGCTGGACGGTCATCGGCCACGCGACGCCCCAGCGGTAGTACCGCCATCCCCAACCGCCGCCCCAGCCCCAGCCGTCGTTGTAGGTGTAGAGCTGGCGGTGGGTCTTATCGACCATGCCGTAGCCGACATAGAGATCGGCATTCTGCCGGTCGGCCGGGGTGAGTCCCTTGGTGGTGAGCTGGGCCTGGACTGCGTTGCGCACCCGCTGGTCGAGCAGTTGCTGCGCCGCAGCAGTATCGGGCGACGACACCAGCGCGAAAGTCGTGAACTGGGAAAAGCTGGTGGCAGGGCTGTAGTCGGTGGTGACCTGCTGGCCCGCGCACCCGGCCGCCAGGATCAGGCCTATGCCAAGGGTGAGCCGTCGCATTCTGGTCTGCATGTGTTCCTCCACGTTGGATGTTCGTTCCTTCGGCGGCCGGACTGGCCCGGACACCTCGGGGAGGAAGGTGGGGTCATCTCCCCTGACGCAATTGGACCGAGGTGCTCCCCTGATCAGGTACCGTCCCAATCTCCCCCGAACGGGGAATTGCCCCGCGCTCCACAAAGCGGTTTCTTCGAGCATCTTCGGTGGGGAGAAAAAGTCCGATGAGTGGGGCCGAACGTTCGAGCGATGCCAATGGATCGATCCGTGTCCTCGTGGCTGACGATCACCCCGTGGTTCGGACCGGGCTTACGGCTGTACTCGTGCAACAGCCCGATCTGCAGCTCGTGGCAGAGGCGGAGAATGGGGAGCGCGCGGTGGCGCTGTACCGGGAGCATCGTCCGGACGTTTGTCTGATGGACCTGCGAATGCCGGTGATGGACGGGGTCGAGGCTATTCGGACTATCACAACCGAGTTCCCCAGCGCGCGCATCCTCGCCCTCACCACGTACGAGGGGGACGCCGACATCCGACGGGCGCTCGAGGCGGGCGCCCGGGGCTATCTCCTCAAGGACATGCTCCTCACCGACGTGATCCGGGCGGTTCGCGCCGTGCACCGCGGCGAGCGGGTGATTCCTAACGCCGTCGCCGCCCGGCTCGCCGAGTTTCCGGACCGCAGCGACCTCACCGAGCGGGAGCTCGAGATCCTACAGCTGGTGGCCAGGGGCTTGAGCAACAAGGAGGCGGCCCGCGCCATCGGGCGAACCGACGAGACCGTCAAGATCCATCTCAAGAATGTCTTCACCAAGTTGGGCGTGGCAGACCGGACCGAAGCGGTCACCGTGGCGCTCACCCGCGGGCTGATCCACCTCGACTGATCTCAGCAGTAACCCCGAGTTCCGACATCACCCCCCGAACGGGGAATTCAAAGACTCCCCGACCGGGGATAGCTCCGCCCGGTGCGATGCCGCAACGTTCAAATACAGCAAGTCGCCTGACTTCTTGAGCGACAGGAGTTCTCGATGACGAGCGACGCAGGCGTTTTGTTTTGGCAACCGGCACCTGATGTGACCACGGAGCTGGCGTGCGCACACCTGGAGGCGCGAGAGGTTCCGCTCCATGTCCACGAGGAATGGCAATTCGGAGTGCTGGATACTCCGTCGAAACTGTCGCTGGGTGCATTTCGGCGGTATGACGCACACGCGGACGACGTCACGATTGTCCACCCGTACGACGTGCACAGCGAGGGCGGCGAACTAGGCGCGCGCCCGAGATGGCGCATGCTCTATGTCATGCCGGCGATGGTCAGCCGGCTATATGGTGGCGAAGTTCCGCGCTTTCGCCGGCCGGTCGTCACCGATCCGGCGGCCGCCGCCGAGCTGCGCGATTTGTTGCGCCACAGCCGTGACGGCACTATCGCCGGCCCCGAATTCCTGTCGCTGGTCACCCATTGGTTGGAGCAGTTCCTGCTCCGCCACGCCGAAGACGCCGTCGCGCCGCAACGCGTGCAGGCGGTCGAGCGGGCCCGCGCGTACCTCCAGAATCGCCCGACTCAGTCGGTCACCTTGCCGGAGGTCGGGGCCGTCGCGGGTGTCACCGTCTCCTACCTGGTGCGTTCGTTCTCCCGGGCGGTCGGCCTCCCTCCCGGGAGTTACCATGCGCAGGTGCGCCTAGCCCACGCGCGGCGGCTGTTGGCCGAGGGGAAGTCAGCGACCTGGGTGGCGTACGAATGCGGTTTCGCGGACCAGTCGCACCTGAGCCGACGGTTCAAGGAGTGCCACGGCGTCACCCCGGGCGCGTTCCAGGAGCAGTACCGGGCGCAGCGGCCCCCTCTCGACGCGGTGGACTCAACCGCAGCGTGAGGTGCTCCTGGCGCAGAAAATGCAAAATCGGTCCCCGGTCACGTCGCAACTCACCACACCGCTCTGACCAGGAGCCGGCCCCGAGGTCGCAACACCATGACTGGCTTGACGTTTCCGTGGATCTTCATAGGCCTGGCGGCCGCAGTGGACGTGGTAGGACTGTTCTACCTGTGGCGCCGACGCAATTCGGGGACAGGAACCAACCGAACGGCCGTTCGGAGTGGGGCCCGGCCATTACGGATTCAGCTGGCGGAGAGACGTCGAGCAGAGCGGCGCGGCGTTACTTGAAATCGGCTTGACGGAGGTGTACCAGCAGTTCCCCACAGAGTCTTCCTCGGTTCGCCCCAACCGCGTAGGAGATCGTCATGTCCTCTCGCACTCCGCTCAACCTCGCGCTCTCTCTCACCGCGCTTGCCCTCCTTGCTTGTGGTGAGACCACAACCCCCACCCAACCCGAGATGGCCGGGAATCCCGAGCCGGCCGCCCTGTCCGTGGCGGCAGCTTCGAATACCTGGACCGAAAGAGCCCCCACACCGTATGATGACTTCATCTACGGGTATGATCTCGGGATGGCGCCCAATTCTGCCGGGCAATCGATCGTGTATGCCTTCGGCGGCACCTCAAGCGACGAAGGCGGCACCGGAAAGAACGTCAAGGCCTACAATGTGGCCACGAATACCTGGACCGGAAAGGTTGCGCAGGTCGGCGTGTTCTACTCGAACGGCGTCGGCAAGATCGGGAGCAAGCTCTACTTTTCAGGAGGCTACGTCAACGCCGGGAACCTGCCCGACGCCAGCAGGCAGCTCTGGGCTTATGACTACTCCAGTGACCGGATGATCCCGAAGGCCAATTTGCCGATCTTCAGCGCCGAAGGGGTCAGTGGTGTCATCAACGGCAAGCTCTACGTGCTCCCCGGTGCATGTAACGGGAACGGCTACCCCAATGCGGGGTACTGTGCCGTGGAGGCAACTCGCCGCTTCTACCGCTACGATCCGGCCACGAACACCTGGGTAGCCAGGCGAGCGGCGCCTCACTTCCATCGCCGAGGTGCCGCTGCCGTTCTCGACGGCAAGCTCTACGTCACCGGGGGCTTGGGCGCGTCTGGAGAAGGAATCAGCGCTCTCGATGTCTACGACCCAGCGACCAACACCTGGAGCACCCTCGCTCCAGTCCCTGGGGGCGGATCCCCGAGGGCGGGAGCAGCCCTGCAGGGACAGTTCTTCGTTATTGTATCCTCCACTCATGCCTATGCCTACAACCGGTTCACCAATCAGTGGAAGGCCAAGGCCGCTCCGCAGTTTTCTGGGTCAACGACATTGGCGCAGCTAAACGGCAGCCCCCGCCTCGTCACGGCAACCGGAAGCCACACCCTGATGTACACGCCGTAATGGCGTCTCTTACCAGCGACGAACGGGACTAGCGAGGGCGAAAGGCTGGAGGCAGCAAGGAGACAAGAGAAAGGGGCTTAGTAGATTCTACTAAGCCCTTTGAGTTGAAACGTAGAACTGTTGCTTGAAGCTCCCGAGGAGGGACTCGAACCCCCGACCCGGTGATTAACAGTCACCTGCTCTACCAACTGAGCTACTCGGGATTGTCGGCAGCAAAAACCTAGCGGCGGGTAGCCGGTTCTGCAACGACTTCGGCATCACTACTGATTGGCGACCGAGTCCAATCGCGCGTTCCGTGCAGCGGCCGAATCGGACACGTCCAGCGCGCGTCGGACACCCGTAGCCCCGGGCAGCCGTGAGGCGCCGAGAATGCTGTCCCGCTCCCGCTCGCTCCGGACATGCTTGCTTCCTTCCCGGTCCTCCTTGGGCGTACAGCTGGCGAAAGAAATCACCAGGAGCAGTGCGGGCAGACCAGTTCGTCGCATCGTTGATCCCTCGAGCTGGAGGAGGGTCCAATCTAGCGACCCTGCCACCACAAATTGCGCACCGGTGACCGGCGGCACATCGTGCTGGATCCGGGTACCGCAGGTTTAACCCGCAACCAGCCGCAACTCGAAACGCCAGTTCAACAGCTTACGGTCCAGCGTGAGTGCCCGCTCGCATCGTCCGTCTCGGGGTGAGCATTCACTCTTGCAAAGCTGACTTTTTCCGTCCGTTTGTTGACACCGACGCGGCAGAAGTTGCATTCTAAGTTGTTGTTGATAAAACTGTTACACATTTTCAACTACCCGGATTCCCGTGGCCTACTTACCTTCTGTCCAATGCCTCTGCACTCTGTAGTCGGACACCATGAGACGCGTCGCCGTCTGGCGCGTGGGGTCCGGAGCAAGCGGTTACCCCAGGTCCTCGTTCTGGCTGGCCCGTGGGGTGTAGGCAAGCAGCGGTTGGCTTTGTGGCTGGCCCAACTGGTTCTGTGCGAGGCGGCCGGGGAGGAGCCCTGCGGGATCTGCCGAGCCTGTCGTCTGGTCGGCGGGCTGACCCATCCGGACCTGCACTGGTTCGTCCCGATTCCGAGGCCAAAGGCCTCCGAGACGGACAAACAGGTAGAGGAAGCATCCCAGGCAATCGCGGATGCCATGGAGGAGCGGCGCAGCCGGCCCCTCTACGCCCAGAGCGACGGGATGGCCAGCCATGGGATCGCCAGCGTTCGCCTGCTGCAGCGCCAGGCGGCTCTGACGTCGGTCGAAGGAGGGCGCCGAGTCTTCATCATCGGCGAGGCCGATCGCCTGGTGTCTCAGGAGTCGAGCCAGGAGGCGGCCAACGCGTTGCTCAAGCTGTTGGAGGAGCCGCCCCCGGGAAGCCTGTTCGTATTGACGACCGTCGACGCTCAGCGGTTGCTTCCCACGATTCGGTCCCGGGCCGTCCTCCTGAGGGTAGGCGGCATAGCGGACCCTGATGTGCGCGGATTTCTCGCGGCCCATCTCCGGCCGGCTCCATCGGCGGCAGAGCTGGACCAGCGGGTCGCGGCGGCAGAAGGGTCGATCGGCCGGGCGCTGGCGGTTGGAGACGAGAGCGGTAAGGCCCAGCATGCAGCAGAGCGGCTGCTGGACGCCGTCATGGCGGGGCCCGGCCCCAGTTTTGAGCAAGCCCTGAAGCAGGCCCCGTGGTCTGCCCGGGGAGACTTCACCGCCATGCTCGATGCGCTCGCGGAGACGCTGAGCGAGGCCGCCCGAGAAACGTTGGGACAGACACCGCGCCGGCCGGTGCCTCGAGCCCTCCGTGGCTACGGCCACCCCGACCGGTTGCTGAAGGCGATGGAGCACGTGGCGGATGCGAGGGACGCGGCGTGGGGAAACGTGAATCCCCAGATCCTCCTGGCCGTGCTGGGCGAGGAACTGGCGGAAATCCTGTGAAGCTGACGCACCTGGACGAGCAGGGCCGAGCCCGCATGGTGGACGTAGGCGATAAGCCAGTTTCGGAGCGGACGGCCTCTGCCGAGGGCGCGGTGCGGATGTCTCGAGAGGCGTTCGAGCTGGTGGCCGCGCAGGGGCTCGCCAAGGGGGATGTGCTTGGGGTGGCTGAGGTGGCGGGAACCATGGCAGCCAAGCGGACGGGCGAGTTGGTCCCGCTCTGTCACCCGCTCAATCTGGACCTGGTCCAAGTCGAGGCGCGGCTCGAGCCCGAGCTGCCCGGCGTGCGCGTCACCGCGCTGGCGAAGGCTACGGGACGTACGGGGGTGGAGATGGAGGCGCTTACCGCGGTGGCGGTCGCCTGTCTCACGGTGTACGATATGGTCAAGGGAGTGGATCGCGGGATGGTCATCGAAGACGTTCGACTGGTCAGCAAGAGCGGCGGCACCCGAGGAGATTGGCGCCGGTCCGAGTCGTAGCGGACGGCCTTCTCACACTAGAAAGGGGTTGGCGCGTGGCGAGACCCATCGATTACGGTGAACCGAAGCCATGGACCGCGGAGCGAATCCTCCTCCGGGTCGGTGCGTTGCTGCTCCTCGCCGTATCCATTGGCGCGCTCGGCGCGTGGAACAAGCGCGTGCGCGCCACCGATCACGCCGACATCCCGGACGTCAGCGTCGTGGCTCGCCAGATGGGCAGCCTCAGCGATCAGCTCGAAGCTGCCAAGGGCGAAACGGTGGTCATCAAGCTCCAGTTGGAGCGGGCCACCGCCATCCTGGAGAATTCGACCAGGTACCAGATTCCCGCCGACCTGTCGGGCGCGATCTATGATATCGCTTTGAGTGAGGGAATCGACCCTTCACTGGGGTACCAGCTGGTGAAGATCGAGAGTCAGTTCAATCGGAAGGCCGTAAGCCCGATGCAGGCGTTCGGGTACACCCAGCTCCAGGTGGCAACAGCCAAGTTCTATCAGCCCGGCATCACCCAGAAGGACCTGTTCGACCGGGACACCAACCTGCGCCTGGGATTTCGCTTCCTGAACGAGCTCCTGGCCCGGTTCAACTACGATGTACACCTGGCCCTGCTGGCGTACAACCGGGGCCCCGCACGGGTGGACCAGATCCTGGCCCAGGGCGGCAACCCTGCGAACGGCTATTCCGACGCGGTGCTCAAGGGATACCGTCGGAGCGGGTCGGCCGAGGTGCGCTAGCGGATCTTGAGCGCGATGCCGGTCTTCAGGGGCTGGCGCTCGCTTAATCCATTTGCTTCTCTGAGAGCCTGGATCGAGACGCCGTAGCGTTTCGCCAGGCTCTTCAGCGTATCCCCCCGCCGCACGAGGTGCGTCCGCTCGCCGGAGTGTTCCACTGGTGGGGCCTTGGGAATGACCCTGCGCGGTGCGTCGGGCGACACGACCCTGAGCCGCTGCCCGGCCCGGATCCGGCCGCGGCTGTCCACCACGTTCCAGAGCCTCAGCTCGCGTTGGGTGACGCCGTACTCGTCGGCGATCTCCGAGAGCGTCTCGCCCCGCCGCACCCGATGAAACGCGCCCGTGCTCGTGCCCGCCGCCACGACCGGATCCGCCATGCGCCGGGCGACCGAGGTGGAGAGTGCCCCACCGGTGGGCACGATGAGTCTCTGATTGATGCGAAGCCTTCTGCTGTTCACCCGCGGGTTGGCCGCGGCGAGCATCGCCTGGCTTACTCGGTAGCGCAGTGCGATCCCACCCAGCGTCTCCCCCCGTGCTACGAAATGCTCGATGAAGGTCACCCGGCGGCGGGCTGGCAGCTCGGCATAGGCTGCGACCGTGGCTGCACCGCGCCCCAACGGAAGCCGCAGGAGCGACCGGGTGCCTGGCGGCGTGGTGAGCCTCAGGTACTGCGGGTTCAGCTCGCGGATGGCGGCCACGGTAGTGTCGGCCAGGCCTGCGATGACGTCGAGCCCGGTCATGTCGGGCACCACGATGGAGTCGTACGCCGCCGGCTCGGCTCGGCCGGGATTGAACCCGTACCGGCGGGGCTGCTTCGCGATCATCGCGGCCGCGATCAGCTTGGGGACGTAGTCCTTGGTCTCGCGACGAAGCCACTTGGTGTCGTACAGCCGGAAGAAGGTGGCGTCGGAGTTGACGGAATCGCTCTCTTCATCGGGCAGCCGCACCAGGCCGCGCGACACCTTACCGGAGCCGGCGTTGTACGCCGCCGCGGCAAGATAAAACGAGCCGAAGCGGCGGTTGAGATCGCGCAGGTGGCGCGCCGCGGCGTCGGTTGCTCGAAACGGATCCCGCCGTTCATCCACCCAGGAGTCTACCCGTAGGTGGTAGCCCCGGGCGGTGGCCTTCATGAACTGCCACATCCCGACCGCCTTGGCCCGGCTGGTAGCGGTGTTGGAGAAACCGCTCTCGATCAATGCCAGGTACACCAGATCGCCCGGGAGATTCTCTTGCTGGAGTCGCTCACGGATCATGGCCTCGTATCGCGGCATTCTCGTGAGCCAGATGCTCATCCGCTCGCGGCCGCGGGTCTGAAAGAAGTCAAGGTAGTACTGGACCCGGTCGTGGCCGTTGTAGGTCTTCACGTCGATGTCCCAGGTCACCGCATCGGCGAGTGCCTCGGCGCCGCCTTCTACGGCCACGTCCACACTACTGTCGGACTCGTTGCCTTCCGGATGCGCCGTAGCCAACTCCTCGAGCACGGCCTCGTCCGCTGCCGAATCGGCCGCGAGGCGCCCCTCCGCCGCGAAGTCCGCCGCGACGAGTGCCGAGTCCATCACCGGGGCGGACGGAAGATTGAGCTGATCGGACAGGGAGTCTGTCGTGCGGCGGGAAGGCCGATCCATGTTGGTCAGCGGTGATCCCGCTGGCCCCGGCAACGCAGGGGTGGCTCCGCGGGAACCGCCGCATCCGACGAGGACAAGGAGCGTAAGGGCTGACAAAATCCGAAGCATAGGCATTACCTTCGGTAAAGTTTCGGCTTGGGTCATGGGACGACCGCCGCCCCCACCTGCAAACCGCAGGAACCAGAGGCGAACTGAAGGGGGGAGCCGAGGGTTGCTGAGCGGATCTATCGCATGTACAGGCGATTGCCGAGGATCCGGTTCGTCGCGTTGAGAACCGCCAGGGCAGCGCCGCGCGCCGTGTCATTCTCGGTCAGGTACGACCCCACCACCCGTTGTCCGTTGCCTTCCCCGTGCACCGCCAATGATACGATCACCACAGTGGAATCGAAGGCGCGCACCGCCTTGACGCCGAGTAGCTCGAAGCTCATGCCCCCCTGCACCGCTTGCCCCAGGGCCACAACACAGGCCTGAGCGGCACAGCGCAGCTCACCCGCCTGGGACGCCAGCCCTTCACCCTCGCCGGTAAACTGCTCTGAGTCGCGCCACGTCAAACCCACCCGAGCGCGACACCGCCCGTTGGGCAACCGGTCCAGTGTGAACTCCGCGAACCGCAGTCGTTCGGGGAGCGGGGTTGTGGTTGACATGTCGGTCCTTGAACAGGCCTGAAAAGCAGCGTGAAGATCAAGGTGTCAGCAAGGCAAAGCCCATGCCACCCCTAGCCCAGGCGCGAGACGAGAAGCGCGATGAGATCGTCGTTGGAAATGCGCTCCGCCCGGACGAACAGTGCGGATTTCGACGAGGAGGATAGTGGGTAATCCGCCCACACCGAGCGCTGCCCGGGCCCGGTGCCTCGGAAGGAGAAGACGAGATTCCAGTGTGGTGAGTTGGGCCGTCGTTCCGCGGCGACCGACACGTTCCAGCGCTGGTCGCCGTGCTCGAGGACTCGCCATGCCATCGTTGCGTCTCCAGAATTAGGTCAAGAGTCCTTCGGCACGCGCGTCATCCGCGGTATCGACGTCGCGCAGCGTCGGAAGCTCGTGCCACGCGGCGCTGATGCGCGTGAGTCTCGCGCGAGTCTCCGCCAGGACGCGGTCGGTGCCCCACGGCATTCCGGTGAAGATGTCGGGCAGCGGCGTGCGCCCGCCGATCAGGTAATAACCGCCGTCGTACGCCGGTCCGATCACGAGGCCGGTGCGCTCGAGATGGGCACAGGCCTCGCGCAGCATTGGAGCGGTGAGAGCCGGACAGTCCGCCCCGATAGCGACCCATGGATGACCCCGCGGCACTGCGTGCG
>Ga0307310_10000474_pt1 | contig 13337 bp, 11 predicted proteins | sample ER_DNA_197_FD_194502 | JGI IMG/M metagenome (GOLD analysis project Ga0307310, IMG submission 194502) | Bulk soil microbial communities from the East River watershed near Crested Butte, Colorado, United States - ER_DNA_197 | ecosystem: Environmental > Terrestrial > Soil > Floodplain | place...
GACAGCGGACGTTCTTCATCCTCGAAGGCGTGACGATGTATCTGCCGGAAGAGGCGGTTCGCAGCACGCTTCAATTCGTGGCGGCCCGTCCGCCCGGCAGCGGCATCGTGTTCGATTTCGTCTATCGCGCGATGATCGACATGATCGCCAAGATCGACCTGGCGAATGTTCCCGCGGCGGCGAAGCCGTTCGTCGAACGCTTTTTGAATCTGACCAGGAACGAACCGTGGGTCTTTGGTCTACCGGTGGGAACCGAGCGCGAATTTCTGGGCGAATTGGGTCTCGACCTCCGCGAGGCATTTACGATCGGCGGCGAGGAGTCGCTGAAGCGCTATCTGACCAGGGCCGACGGCACTCAGCTCGGCGCCGAGGCGATCGCCGCCGCGATGGCCCGGATGGCTGAACGTGCTCGAGCGGCGGGCGCTGAGGCGGGCCAGCAGATCCCCGAGCGCACGAAAGAGCAGCAGAGGCTGATGGCCTATCAGCTGGCGGAGGCGGTGGTCTCCTGAGGCCCAGTACGCCCGCGTCGATTTCGACTACGATTCTCCGATGCGGCGTGGTTCCCGGTGTGACCGCTTTGCTTTATCGTAAGGGAGGAGTAACCGTGGTAAAGAAATGTGCTTTAGTCGCAATCTGCCTCGCGTCCTTGTGTGGGAACGCGATGGCGCAGGACGCAAAAACCGTAATCGCCAACGCGCAAAAAGCCTTGGGCGATCTGAAATCCATCACGTATTCGGGATCGGCGAAGGATGTGGCATTCCAGCAGTGCGGATCGAACGCCGCCGACATGAACTGCCGCGGAACCCATGATCCGATGCGGCCGATCACCAACTACGTGCGGGTGATCGATCTCACGGCGCCGACGTCGCGTCAGTCGGGAGCGACGAACAATCCATCGGGCGGCGGCGCGACCATCCCGATGCCGGGGACGTTCTTCCAGCAGGTCACCCCCCAGCAAGCGGATGTATCGCAAGGCTGGAACAACTCGCTGGAGCTTTACATCACGCCCTGGGGGTTTCTCAAAGGCGCTGCCGAGAACAATGCGACCGTGAGCCGCCGCAAGGTCGACGGCAAGAACTACACGGTCCTGACGTGGAGCCCGACGGTCAAGGCGCCCTCCGGCAAGAACTACGTGATCAATGGCTACGTGAACGAAAACAACGTCGTCGATCGGGTGGAGACGTGGCTGGGTGACAACATCATGGGCGACATGCAGATCGTGGCCACCTACACGGGCTGGAAGGACTTCGGCGGGGTGATGGCTCCTTCGAAGATCGTGCAGACACGAGGCGGGTGGCCGTACTTTGATGTCGATGTGAAGGCGGCGAAGGGGAATCCTCCAGATGTCGCCACGCTGATTCCACCGCCTGCACCGGCCGGAGGGCGTGGCGGACCGGGCGGCGGGGCAGCGCCTGCTGCTGGCGGTCCACCTCCTCTAGTCGTCACGTCCGAGAAACTTGGCGACGGCTTGTACAGGCTCACGACCGGAAACGGCAGCTACGATTCGGTGATTGTGGAGTTCAAAGACTACGTCATGATGCTCGAGGCCGGACAATCCGAAGCGCGCGGTCTCGCGTATATCGCCGAAACGAAGAAGCTGATCCCCAACAAGCCGATCCGTTACGTCATGAACACGCATCCTCACTCCGATCACACGGGAGGGCTGCCGGCGCTGGTGGCCGAAGGCGCAACGATCATCACGCAGAAGAACAATGAGGAATTCCTGGAGAAGGCGCTCAACACGCCACGAACGCTTCTGAACGACACACTCGCAAAGAACCCGAAGAAAGCCAAGATCGAAGCCGTGTTGGAGAAGAAGGTCTACTCGGATGGGACGAGGACGGTTGAGATGTATCACGTCTCGCCGGTTCCTCACTCGAACGGCTTGATGATCGCGTACATCCCCAAGGAGAAGATTCTCTTCCAGGGCGACTTCTCGCTGCCTGCTCCGGGGCAGCCAGGTAACGATCACGTCAAAGCGCTCGTGCCGATTCTCGAGAAGCTCAATCTGGATTTCGATCGCTACATAAACGTGCATACCTCGGCGGCTCCGCAGACCAAGGCGGAGCTCTGGAAGGCCGTGGGGAAATAAGAACGCGACTACCGCAACGGAACGCGGTGGGCGACGAATTCTCGTTGCCCACCGGGTTCGTTTGAACCCGCCGTCAGGTACACAAGCTCGTCCCCGGAAATCGTCATGAATGTCTCTTCGGTGGCTGGTGCCGGGAGCTCGAGCCGCATCACCTGTGTGATCGCGCTTTCTCTGGCGTTCATCTCCAGCCGGATGATGTGACGCGAGCCATCATCGTCGACCTGCACCGCGACGAGCGCGTGACCTTGCCACCGGATCCGCTCGAGATGACCAAGGGAGACCCCGTCCGGCGCGGCGACGGCCGAGACGGTTCGCGATCGCAGGTCGATTCGCGACACACCGTCGCGATGTGCCACGAAAGCGATGCCGTCGTCTCCTCCAGCGGTCACGCTGACCGGTTCCTGCGCGCCAATCCGCGCGACACGTTCGAGGGCCGTCCCGCCGGGACGAAGTATGAGCAGCTGCGGAGTCACCGAATCGAGGACGAGCACGGCTCCGGCCGGACCGACCGCGACATCGGCAAGCTTCACGGGTTCGAGCTCAACGGCGACGCGGAACACCTTCAACGGCCTGCCGGAGACGAGCTGCAGCCTGTGCAACGTCCCTCCGCCATCGGCCGCAGCGCTCGCCACCCACAAGTCTCCGCGCTTCGCGTCGATTGCGACCGCCGAGATGTCGAGAAACCCGGCGGAGTCGGCACGCACGAGATCGACTGTCTGATTCGAGCGCTCGTCCACCGCGATCAGCTTGCGTCCAAGCCGATCGCCCAACAGGAATCGGCGTGAGGCCGCATCGTAGGCGAGCCCGCTTACCGCAAACTGTTTGGTCGAGAAACGGACGGCTCGTGTCGCGGGCGCAAGGTTGGTGACAGAAACGCGGGGGCCAGGCGACGGCGCCGATGCCAGTGAGCCGGACGCTGCGACCGCCGCAATGCGGGCTTCCACGTCGGGCCAGCCTGGAAGCTGCCGGGCGCGACTGAAATCTTCGCCGGTCGCATCCGGCGCCACCCCCATCTCCGTCAGACGCTCGAGCATGATGAGCGCATCGTGTGGGCGGCCGCTCAAGGCTTGCGCGCGAGCCAGCAAGTACATCAGCGCCGGATCCTTCGGCGGGCCGATCTGGACCGCGCGCCAGGCCAGGTCGTGAAAGTTCTCGTACTCGCCTCGCTCCGCTGCGGCGAGGGCCAGCTGACGGCAGGCGCGCCACTCCGCGCAATCGCCGCCGCGGGGTGACTGCAACAGCGTTGGTAGCGCCTCGGCGGTACCCGCTGTGAGCGCGATCAGCAGAGCAAGTGCTGCGATGGCCATGCCGTTACTATTGTCGCCTGAAGCCTCCTACCGACATTTGAGTATAGTGAGCCCGCCTCGAGTGGCGCGCTTTTTGTTGATTGGATTCGAATGGATGCACCTCTCGGAACTTCGGCACATTCTCGGAGCTCGGAAAGCGACCCGCGCACGGAATATTCAATCCGCCTGAACGCGCGGAATGCCGCCTTGACCGTGCTGCGCCGACAGCACCGTGCGCTGGGCAACGCTCGCCTGTGCCTCTTTGCGGTCACTGCCGGAATGCTTGCGGCGTTCTTCGGTCGCGACTTGTTCTCGCCCTGGTGGTTTACGATCCCGGCGGCGGCCTTCGTCGGGCTGGGAGTCCAACTGCAGCGCCTGGAATCTCGAGGCGCGAAGCTCGCCAGGGCGGTCGAGTTCTATGAACGAGCGCTGGCGCGTTTGAACGGCGATTGGGCGGGAAAAGGCGCAACCGGCCTGCGCTTCCTGGACGAGCACCATCTCTATGCTCGGGACCTCGACATCCTTGGCGAGGCGTCGCTGTTCGAGTTTCTGTGCAACGCTCGTACGAGCATCGGCGAAGAGACCCTGGCGGCATGGCTGCTCGGTCCCGCGCTCCCGGAGACGGTGACCGCACGCCAGCGGGCGGTTCTCGAACTCACGCCACGATTGGATCTGCGCGAAGATTGCTCGCTGGCGGGTGATGACGCACGGTCGGGCGTGGATGCGGAAAGGCTGAGCGCGTGGGGTGAGCGAGGGCCGGTCCTCGAGCCATCGTCGTTTCGCGCCGTGGCCTGGGTCCTCTCGGTTGCCGGAGCGATCGCCGCTTCGTCGGCACTCACGTACCTTCTGGTCCGCCTCGAGATTCTGGAATTGCCGGAGTCCACGATGGCCGCGCTGCGAATCTACTTCGTGTCGATCGGAGCCGTCTGCCTCGCCGTCTCATGGCGTTTCCAGTCGCGCACGGCTCGGATAATCCAGGAGGTCGATAAAGCCGGACACGATCTGGGCCTGCTCGTGGGTTTGCTTGACCGGCTCGAGCGCGAGAAGTTCGATTCTCCGTACCTGATAAGCCTCCAGGCAAAGTGGATGACTGACGGCCCGGCATCACAGCACATCGGGCGCGTGAACATGTTCGTCCACATGCTGGACTTCAGGCGCAACGAGATGATGAAGTTGCTTGGCCCGTGGCTGCTCTGGACGCTTCATCTGTGCTACTTCGCCGAAGACTGGCGGGGGAGATGGGGGCCGGCTATTCGTCGCTGGTTGAATGCCGTGGGAGAGATGGAAGCGCTCGCGTCTCTCTCGGGCTACGGTTATGAACACCCGCGCAGTACATTTCCGGAGTTCGTCGCCGCGTCCCCGTTTCTTGAAGCCGAGGGGCTGGGACATCCGCTGCTCGCGGAAGATCGCGTGGTCCCCAACGATACGTCTCTCGGCGCCGATCTGCGGGTCCTGGTCGTGAGTGGTTCCAACATGTCTGGCAAGAGCACTCTGCTTCGAACGATTGGCGTCAATGCCGTGCTCGCGCAGGCGGGCGCCCCGGTCTGCGCGCGTCGTTTGCTCCTTTCGTCCCTGACGGTTGGCGCGTCCATTCGAACTCAAGATTCGCTTCAGGAAGGCACGTCGCGTTTCTACGCGGAGATTTCCCGATTGAGCAGCATCATGGCCACGGCCGGTACCAACCCGCCGGCGCTGTTCCTGATTGACGAGTTCCTGAATGGCACGAACTCGCATGATCGCTTGATAGGGGCCCAAGCCATCGTGCGCGGCCTGGTGGATCGCGGCGCCATCGGCTTGATTACGACGCACGATTTGGCGCTGACGCACATCGCAACCGCTCTCGGGTCCCGCGGCGCGAACGTGCATTTTCAGGACTATCTCGAGGATGGCCGGATGCGTTTCGACTATCGGATTCGCCCCGGAGTCGTTCAGCACAGCAACGCTCTGGAGTTGATGCGTTCAGTCGGATTGGAAGTGTAAAACTTACGAGTCCGATTTCGAATCAAGTGCCCGGAATGTCGCGTCGTCCGGCACCTCGAGGCCGAACGTATCGCGAAGCAGCGGCACCACCTCTGGACGAGTAATTTCCCGCACCTGCACGGCGGTGCCCCGCGTAATCGAGTACGTCAGGTTCCGCAGGGTATGCCGCGTGTCGTCGACGATGCGTTGGGCCGTGAGGTTGAGGACGAACGGACTCCGCGGGTGCGTGCTCGTAAACCAGTTTCCTACTTCGAAGTCGATCGCGTGGACGCGGTCAGGCATGAGGACGTACAGGTCCTCCCAGCTCCCCGAGATGTGACGCTGCAGCACTTGAACCAGGCCTTCGGCCGCCACTCGGTAGCCCACACCACCTTGCTCGGTCGCCCTGCCATCCAGCGCGATCGGTTCCAGAAGTCCGTCGCCGCCAAATCCGACGTCGGTCAGCCACTCTCGCCCTTCGCATGGCAGCGTCAGTACCATGTGCGTGCGGGGGCGCATCAACCCGCCAGTGCCTTGCCGAACGCGCGCTTCGCGGGCTTCGGGTGCGAACCCGATCGACTGGAGCGCCAGCATGAAGAGGCTGTTTTGCTCGAAGCAGTATCCGCCCCGTCGTTGCCGGACCATCTTGGCCTGCAGCGCGTCAGGATCGAGTGTGACCGTCCGGCCCATTTGGATATCGAGGTTCTCAAACGGTATGGCGCCGATATGCGCCCGATGCAGCGCGGTCAGCGTCGTAAGATCCGGCGCTGTGGTTCCGGAATAACCAATACGTTTCGAGTACTCGACAAGATTGAACGCTGTCATTCTCTCCAGGATTATCCTGTAAGCTATCCATAATCGCTATGGACAAGCCGCGCATCTTCCTGGGCTCGTCAGGAAAACAGGCGAAGCTGCTGCAGGCGCTGACACGCGGTCTCGAAGACGTCGCGCACGTCGAACCCTGGACGACATCCTTCAATCCTGGGACCACTACACTGGAGCGCCTCCTCGAGCTCACGCATGAAGTCGACTTCGCCGCGTTCGTGTTCGCTCGGGACGACTGGACGACCAACAGTACGTCCGCATCTCCTCCCACCGAAACCGGCCAGGCCTCTCCGCGAGACAACGTCGTCTTCGAAGCCGGCCTTTTCGGTGGAACCCTTGGAATGCGCCGGACTTTCATTCTTCATGCGAACGGGTCGAAGCTTCCGAGCGATCTCCTCGGCCTCACCTGCGTACGGTACGGCGAAGCGACGAGCGCTGCCGAAATGAGAGTCGTCAACCAGAAGCTCCGGAAGGCGATCGAAGGGGAGGGCCGTGTCGCCCGGATCGAAGGCCTGTGGTGGCAGTTCTCACTCACGGAACGCAATATCGGGGAACCTTCCGCCGTGAGCCTCTTGCGAGTCTCGCGCGACCGCGACGGGGCGCTCGAGCTGGCCGGCCGCTCGTGGCAAGAGGATGGCGGCTTATCGGCGAGATACTGGAGCGAAGCGGCGAAGGAGAGGAAGGAGGGCCCGGGCATTTTCTACTATTGGAAGGGAGAACGGCCCAGGCACCCGAACGCGCCGCAGTTGGACGGGACGGGAGAGATCCTGATTGAGTCGGTCGATCGCGCGGCCGGGTACTTCACAACTCGTTCGGAGACTGACCCGACCGTCAACGCGCGGACGTCCGGCATTTACTTGCGCGCCGATCCCGAGGACATGAGCATCCTGGACGGACCCGACGATCGGCAACGCGCCGGTTTGATCGCAGAGCGGCTGAAGCATTGGAAGTCGATCACGAGCACCTGAGATGGGCGCAAGCGGGGCGATCCCGCCGACTGGCCTCAACGTCCGACCCCTTGGTCCAAGGTGGTCGCGAGGGTCCAGCCTATCTGTGCCAAGATATTCAGCACCACACCCCACGGTGAAGTTCCGCTGGAGGAATGCATGCGAAATCAACTCGGCACAACAGCCACCGCGTGTGCGCTCACGATCGCCTGTCTGGCGAGCGTCGTCAGCGCACAGACTCCAGCTCAGGCTGCTCCCGTAAGCAGCGCGGTCGCCGCGCCGGCTTATATCTCCATTCCGCTGGAAATCGACGTCAACCGCCCCGCCGCGGAAGTGTGGAGGCGCGTTGGCAAGTTCTGCGATATCGGCGAATGGCTGCAGATCCCGTGCACGATCACGTCAGGGAAGGACGGGCAATTTGGCGCAGTACGTTCCGTCGCAAGCGAGGTCCTCGTAGGAAAGACCGAACTGTCCTACACCTATACGCAACCCGTCAGGGACGGCAGGCCGTACAATCTCTATCACGGCACGCTCGAGGCGAGGTCGGTGACGTCGGCCACTTCGAAGCTCGTCTACACCCTGTTCTTCGACAACTCGATGCTGGCGGATGACGCGGCCCGCGAAGCGGACAGGACGCGAAAAATTGCACAGTTCACCGCGGCGCTCGCCAACATGAAGATCCTCGCCGAAGGCGGCAGGCTGCCGCCGGCCCCCGCCCGCGGCCGCGGGGCTCCGGCGGGCGCCGGCGCAAGGGGCCGCGAAGACTAGGGTCGGCTGGAGTGGTTACTGAGGCGTATAAGGGTTATCGATAACAAAAAGCCACGTGCCATCCGGCTGTTTACGAACGACCTCGGTGCTGACACCTCGAGTCGCGATTTCGTTTCCAGTCCCGCTTGGAGGCTCGACAACCCAGGCTCCGTACAGCAGCGCCAAGCCTTCCTGTGATTCCACAACAGCACGCGTTTCAAGCGCCATCCGACCACGTCGCGCCAAGAAAATCTCGAGCGTCTTCCGTATGCGTTCGTGGCCTGCCACCGGTTTGCCGTCAACGACCAGAACCGCGTTGGGCTCATACAGAGCGATCAAGGCTTCAACATCGCCGAGGTTGAAGGCCTCGCAAAAGAGAGTGTGGATTTCGGCTGGGTTGTGTGCGGGCATCCGGTCCGTCCTTGTCGAGTATGCGAGAATCTGTTCCCTCGGAGGCAGCACATGGCCACGCTCGGTTTGATTGATTACGACTCGGCGTCTCACGAGGTTCAAGCCGTGTACGACGACATCATGGCGACTCGAAAGACCGACTGGATCAATAACTTCTGGAAGGCGATGGCGCACGACCCGGCGACGCTGCGCCGGACCTGGTCGAGTGTCAAAGAAATCATGGCGCCGGGGGCTCTTGACGCGCGAACAAAAGAGATGATCTACCTGGCCGTCAGCAGCAGCAACCAGTGCGGTTACTGCATCGCGTCGCATACGGCCGCGGCCCGCAAAGCAGGCATGACGGACGCCATGTTAGCCGAACTGATGGCCGTCGTCGGGATGGCGAATGAAACGAACAGACTGGCCAGCGGGTATCAGGTCGAGATTGACGAGCAGTTCAAGACGGGGGCGCCGGCCGCGAAGGAAAGCCATCCCCACTATTAGTATCCCCTTGAATGTCCTTATAGTTCAAGACTGTTTGTTGGGCGGTGAGACCCGTATCATCGCCAGCACATGTCAAGACCCAAGGATGGTGGTACCCACGACGCACCGAGCGCGTTGCCGCTCGCGCGCGTGCTCGATGCGCCGCACTTCGCGCGACTCGTCCCTCATCTTGAACCCGAGACACTCCATCGGCTGATCCGGCACAGTGGACTCGACGCCTGTGGAGAACTCGTCGCCTCTGCAACACCCGAGCAACTGACGTCGATCCTCGACCTCGACTTGTGGCGCCACGCTCAGCCAGGGCGGGACGAACAGTTCGACGCGGATCGCTTCGGAGAATGGCTCGAACTGCTCGCGGACACCGGCGGGAGCATTGCGGCGCGAATCGTCGCGGCCCTCGACGAACACCTCGTGATTGCCGGCCTCTCCCGGTACGTACGCGTCTTCGACCCGTCGGCGATCGCTCCAGTCGATGACGAGTTGATTGACCAGGACGTGACGCCACAGGGAGGCCTCGAGTGCGAAGTCGGCGGCTATCTGGTATGCGCGATTAGAAATGACGCATGGGATGCCATTATGGCGCTGCTCCTTGCGCTCGACGCCGACCATCCCGACTGTTTTCACGCGGTGATGCGCGGGTGCCGCCGGTTGTCCAACTCGATGCCGGAAATCGACGGGCTCGACGACCTTCTCATGGAGCCGGAGCAGCTGCTCCACGACGTGGCTCTCGACCGCGAGCACCGGCGGTCGTTGCAGGGATACAGCACGCCGGCGGACGCGCGAGCCTTTCTCCAGATGGCCAGACAGCGGAGAGACACGCGGCCGAACCCGGTCGCGGCCGCCTATTTTCGAGCCGCCGACGACACCGCAGCGGCAGCCGACCACGACGCATCAGGCCAGCCGCCGCGCCATTTGGAGCCAGCGTCGACGGACGAATCCGTCCCCGAGGCGCTCGACGCCATCGTCGGTTTGCTCGCCGAGGCGGGCCTGATGCCGCAGCGGCCCCGGGCGTTGCTTGAAAGCGCGCGGGAACAGTCCCGGCTCACGCGCATCCGGCCGCTGATGGAGTACGTCCGCGATATGGACGACACCGCGCACCTCACGCGAAGTCGAGAGCTGGCGTTCCTCGCCAATGTGCTGATCGCCGGGTGCTCTGTTCAGTCAAGACCCTTCACGGCGCAGGAAGCGTCCGATGCGGTCGTCGGCATCTGCAACCTGGGTCTCGAGCAATGCGGCGCGACCTTGCCCGACGCCTTTCTGGTGGATCACGACCTTGTAACGGCGTTCGAAGCGGGCTGGGCGGTGTTGCATGAGGACGTGAGCATGTTCGTGGCCGAGCGCCTCATCGTCACGCTGGGGGATCTACAGTGTGGGGATGTGGAAGTCCAGAGCGGATTGAACGCTCTGCGGCACGAGTTGGTCCGGCAGCGCGACACAGGCACGCCGTGGCGCGCGCGCGATGCTCTCGAAGTGCTCGCGATGCTCGATATGCCAGCCTGGGCCAGCCTGCTCGGCTTGCTGGATGAGTGTCCCGTGCTGCCCGCGGCGCTGACGGCGATCCTCGAGGGCCAGATCGGTGCCGTCAGTGCCACGGCGTTCGAGTTCATCTCCACGACGGACCAGATTGGCCAGGTTCGGGCGTTCATGGGGAAGCTTCTGGACGCCCTGACAATATAATCACGCGATCGCTTCTGCCATATGATCGGCTACTTCCTTCGTTCCATGCTCGGCAGCTCGCAGCTGCAGCGTGCGCTTCGCACGCATTTCAAGGGCATTGCGCTGACCGATATCGTGACGGCCTCTCGGGATTTTCCGATCACGTCACGCGTCGATGTCCAGACGGCGCTCGAAGACGTGGTCGCAAACCGCGGCAGCGCAAAGCTCCTGGGCATCCATTCGCCGATGAACCAGGAGACGCCGACAATGGCGCACCTGCTCACGCGGGGACCATTTCCGATGGATGTTGGACCGCTTCAGCACGACGAAGTCGACATCGGCGACGCGACACCGGTTCGATGCCTGAAGAACGGCCTCTGGCTTCCGCGCGCAGACGACATGCCGTTCGCGATCCTCATGAGCCCATCGATGCGCTACGGGCAGGTCGGCGGCGTTCATCTTGAAATCGCCGTTCCGTCCGGCGAGCGCGGCGTTCGATTGTCGGAGGAACTGTTTCGCGATATCGAAGTTCGCGTCGGCGCCGGCCGCACTTATCGCGGCCGTGTCATCTCGCTGGAGAGCTACCGCGATCCATCCGGTCGCGGCGGCGCGGTCAAGGTGCATCGTCTCCACAAGGTGAAGCGCGAGGATCTGGTTCTGCCACAAAAGACGATGGACCTTCTGGACCGGAACGTCGGCAAATTCGTCGCCGCACGAGACCAGATCAAGAGCTTCGGGTTTTCCACGAAGAAGGGGCTCCTGTTCTACGGACCGCCCGGAACGGGCAAGACGCACACGATTCACTATCTTGCATCGCAATTGCCGGAACATACGACGCTCCTCATCACCGCGGAACAAGTCGCGTTCGTCGGCGAGTACTTCCGCCTTGCGCGCTTCCTGCAGCCGGCGATGATGATCATCGAGGACGTCGACCTCATCGCGCGCGAGCGCGGTCACATGCACAGTCCCGGAGAAGAGGTTCTGTTGAACAAACTCCTGAACGAAATGGATGGACTGCGGGAGGACGCCGACGTCTTTTTCATCCTGACCACGAATCGGCCCGATCAGCTCGAGCCCGCGCTGGCCTCGCGTCCCGGCCGCATCGATCAGGCGATTGAGTTCCCGCTGCCCGACGAGGAGGGTCGCACGAAGCTGGTACGGCTGTACTCGCGTGGTCTCGACGTTCCTGAAGCGGTGCTCGATGCCATCGTCCGGCGCACGAAGGGCGCCAGTCCGGCGTTCATCAAGGAACTGATGCGCAGGTCCGCGCAGTTTCAAATCGAACTGGCGGCCGACCGGGTGCTGCGGCAGTCCGCCGTGGATGCGGCCATCGAGGAAATGATGTTCAGCGGTGGCACTCTGAACCTCAAACTGCTCGGCGGATCGGCGACGGACATGAGCGCCGCGCTCAGCTAGGATGTCCCCATGAGTAAGAACCTTCCAACCCGCCGCGACGTGCTGCTGGGAATGGCTGCCGTGCCTCTCCTCAGCGGCACGCTCGAGGCTCAGGCGGCCGCCTCTGCGATTTGTTTTCTGAGCACGATCGAGATGGCCCGGCTGATCCGCACCAGGAAGCTGTCGGCTCGCGAAGCGCTGGCTGCGCACCTCAAGCAGATCGAGCGTGTCAACCCGAAGGTCAATGCCATCGTGACCCTGGTGCCCGAAATGGCCGCCGACGCCGCCGCCAAGGCCGACGAGATGCAGGCCCGCGGAGAGAAGTTGGGCGCGCTGCACGGCCTGCCGGTCGCGCACAAGGACCTGCTCGAGACCCGCGGCATCCGGACAACTTTTGGTTCGCCCCTCTATAAGGACAACATCCCCACGGAAGACGATATCGTGGTCGATCGGATGCGGCGCGCCGGCGCGATCACCATCGGCAAGACCAACACGCCGGAGTTCGGCTCGGGATCTCAGACGTTCAACACGGTCTTCGGCGCAACGCTCAATCCTTACGACCTGACGAAAACCTGCGGCGGATCTTCCGGCGGCGCCGCCGTCGCATTAGCCTGCGGACTTGTGCCTGTTGCCAGCGGATCCGATACCGGCGGTTCACTCCGCAATCCTGCCGCATTCTGCAACGTGGTGGGCTTCCGGCCTTCGATCGGCCGCGTACCGAATCCAAAGGCGGCGTTCGCGTGGTTTACCCTGACCACTTCGGGATGCCTCGGGCGTTCGGTGGCCGATCTCGCCTTCGTGCTCAGCACGATCGCCGGCCCGGATTCCCGCGCGCCGCTCTCAATCGACGAACCGGGAGAACGCTTCGCACGTCCGCTCGGCCGCAGCTTCAAAGGCGTGCGTGTGGCCTGGTTCAAAGACCTGGGCGGCGTGCCCTTCGACTCGCGCATCCGCACCGTGGTAGACGGGCATCGCAAGACATTTGAATCCCTGGGGTGCATCGTCGAGCAGGCGGAGCCGGACTTCGCTCCAGCCGAGGTCGCGTTCCGCATTCTGCGCGCCTGGAATACGGCGAATTCGTATGGCGAGCGTCTACGCCAGAACCCGAATGCATTCAAAGACACACTCAAGGGAGAAATCGAGGAAGGTCTGCGCCTGACCGGCAGCGATGTTGCCCGCGCGGATACGGCCCATGGTCAACTCTGGCGGCGCTTTCAGGCATTCCTCGAAAAGTACGAGTACTTCGTGCTGCCCACCACGCAGTTGCCCCCATTCGACGTCAACACGCCCTATCCAACGGAGATCGCCGGCGTCAAATTCGACAGCTACATCGACTGGATGAAGTCCTGCTGGTATGTCTCGGCAACGGGAAATCCAGCGGCCTCGGTACCCGCCGGCTTCACGCCTGAAGGGCTGCCCGTTGGCGTGCAGATCGTCGGGCGCAACAAAGAGGATTTCGGCGTTCTGCAGATGGCCCACGCGTTCGAGCAGGCAACCGGCTTCGGCAGGACGCGCCCGGCCATCGCGTAGATCACG
>Ga0307310_10000476_pt1 | contig 13326 bp, 11 predicted proteins | sample ER_DNA_197_FD_194502 | JGI IMG/M metagenome (GOLD analysis project Ga0307310, IMG submission 194502) | Bulk soil microbial communities from the East River watershed near Crested Butte, Colorado, United States - ER_DNA_197 | ecosystem: Environmental > Terrestrial > Soil > Floodplain | place...
GGTCTCGGTCCCTGCCACCGGCGGATGGCAAACCTGGACCACCGTCAACGTTCCCGTCACGCTGACCGCGGGCCCGCAGCTCATGACGCTGCTCTTTGACCGCGCGGGCTTCAACTTCAGCTATGTCAACGTCGTGAGCAGCATGAGCGTGCCACTGCCGCCCCCGCCGCCACCTCCTCCTCCCGCGGATACAGGAACGCAAATCTCCGCATTGAACTGGAACATTCTGATCACCAACTACACAGAGGCACACGCACGCGAGGCGATGGCCGCCGCGATCGCCGTAAGTCCGCGGCCTCAAATCATCACGCTTCAGGAATCCTGGTCGGATTTTTTCCCCGCCTATATCGACGAGCTGCAGAGGAGGACCGGGCAGACGTGGTACGGCGTGCAGCAATACGAGTGCAAACCGGGCGCCTGGAATGGATCGACGTGCACCCAATGGTGGGACCAGGTTAACACCATCCTGAGCACGTTTCCAATCGTCGACAGCAGCGCGATCTATCTGCCTTATATGGATTGCTACGCCTCCGCGCGCACGGCGGTCCGGGCAGCGCTCAACGTCAACGGCAAGATCGTGCAGACGTTCACGACGCATCTGCAGACGGGCGGCTGCAGCGACGTGGCGACGGCCCGGTACAATTCGATGTCACTGATCAAATCATGGGCCGCGAACTATTCAACGCCGCAGATCTTCTCCGGCGATTTCAACGCCGACCCGGATCAGATCGCTTCCACACGCGGCATGAGCCCGAACTTCCTGGAAACCTTTGCGTTGGTCGGCACGGGGAGTCGTTTCACGTTCCCCAACTGGGCGCCGACGATGAAGCTCGATTATTGGTTCACCGATGCGAGCATGAAGGCGCAGCCGGTGTCATCCGAGGTCATCACCAGCACGGGGTCGGTCTCCGACCATTGGCCGGTGAGGGCCACGTTCCTGATTCGATAGACCTGCCCGGCTCATCCGTCAACGCACGAGGCCGGCCAACCGGCCCCGTGTGTTGACGATCACCCCGATGTCTCGCCGCTAACCAACGGCCGGGCTGGCTCGGCACGGTGAACTGCCGTGCCACCTTGATCGCGCAGCTCTTGAGGCTGCGGGGATCCAGTCGCCGCCGCTTCTCGTGCGATCATGCTCCGGGTGAAGGTCGCTGTTGTCGGCGCGAGTGGATTCGTGGGTGGCCACGTGCTCCGCGGTCTGCGCGCGGAAGGCATCGACGCTCGCCCGGTCGTGCGAAATCCACGGTCGTTGCCTCACGAAGCCGAGCGTGGCGTCGCCGATGCGCGTGATGTCTACGCCATTCGCGATGCAATTGCCGGCTGCGATTACGTCGTGCACTCGATCGTCGGTCCACCGGATGTAATCCTTGGCACGCTTGCACCCGTGTATGCCGCCGCAGAGGCGGTCGGCGTTCGGCGGATGGTGTACATGAGCACCGGCTCGGTCCACGGACAGACGCCGAAACCCGGAACTGACGAGAGCAGCGCACTCACGGTCCGGCACGCGAATCCTTACAACACGGCAAAAGTGCGCGCCGAACGGAAGCTCAGACGATTACGGGCTCGTGGCACCGTGGAGCTCGTGATGCTGCGCCCGACGATCGTGTTCGGTCCAGGATCGCGATGGGTTTTCGACTTCGCCGCCGGACTGCTCACGGGTAATGCGTACGTGGTTGACGGCGCGCGCGGCATCTGCAACAGCATCTACGTCGACAATCTCGCCTATGCAGTACGAATGGCGCTGACAGCGCAGGGGATCGATGGGGAAGTGTTCCTCATCGGTGACGAGGAGACGGTAACCTGGGCGGACCTGTACCGTCCGATTGCAGCAGGCCTTGGATTCGATTTCGATACGGTGCCGAGCTTCAGTCCGCCGGATGTGCCACTCGGAGTGGCAAAGGCCTACTTTGACGCGATGCGATCGTCGGAGCTCGGCCAGGCGTTGATCGCGCGGCTTCCTCCCGGACTGAAATCTACCGTGCGCACCGCCATGCGGGCGGCCAGATCCCGGGGCGTTCCGGCGCCCCCCGCTGTCGTTGCAGGCGACGCAGGTGCTGCGCCCACGCCAGAGATGATTGCGCTGCATCGATGCGCGTGGAGGCTTCCAACCGATCGTGCGCGTCGTCTGCTCGGGTACCGGCCTCCCGTGCCGTTCGCGGAAGGCTGCCGCCGAAGCGTAGAGTGGCTGAAGACTGAGTGGCTGCCATCGCGGGCGCCACGCTGACGATCGCGGCCGGTCAAGATGTCGATCCTTCTCATCGGCATATGACTTGCTCAACCCGCGCTCGAAACGGATGAGTATGACCCCGGTCTATGACGCGGTGGTTGTCGGCTCAGGACCTACAGGCGGGTACGCCGCAAAGGCATTGAGCGAAGCCGGCATGGACGTTCTCGTGCTCGAAGCCGGGTGCAGCCGGCGTCGCGGCGAAGCACGCCTTTTGTACGACACACTCAGACGAAAATGCGGCTACAAGATCGAGGAAGATCCGGCCGCCGTACGGCGGCAACGGATTCAATCGAGCTGCTACGCATGGCCGACCCACCCGCATGCGTTCGTGGACGACATCGACAATCCGTATACGACGGAGCCGGACGGACCATTCGCCTGGATTCGGAGCCGTCAGATCGGCGGGCGAATGCTCGTGCGAAGGCACGGCCTCCAGTTCTACCGGTTCTCCGATGCCGACTTCAAGGCGGGCGACCGCGATGGCGCGACCGCGGCCTGGCCGATCTCGTACGCCGATCTCGTCCCGTATTACGAACGCATCGAGCGGTCGTTGCGATTGACCGGCGGGGTCGATCACATTGCTCATCTTCCGGACGGTCTTCTTGCCCACGATCTGGGACCGAATACCGGGGAGGCTCTGCTGAAGACGGCAATCGAACAGAGATGGAAGGACCGGTACCTCATCAAGGGTCGCACCGCTCCGCCGCCGGCACCGATTGTGGAGGCGCTGGCCACGCGCAGGTGCACGCTTCGAACAGACGCCATCGTGAGCCGTGTGCTCATCGACCCAGGTACGGCGAAGGCAAACGGCGTCGCGTTCGTCGATCGATGGACACATCGCCACCGGGAAGTGCGCGCCAAGGTGGTCGTCCTATGCGCATCGTCAATCGAGTCCGTGCGAATTCTTCTGGCGTCGGCGACGCGGCAGCATCCGGAAGGCCTCGCGAATTCCTCCGGAGTGTTGGGGCGATATTTGATGGACCACACACATCTCACCGGCATCCACGGCACCTTCCGGCTGTCCGAACCGATCCAGACGGCAAGCTGGTCGTACATTCCGTGCTTTCTCAACCTCGGAAAGCCAGACGGTCGATTCGTGCGCGGCTACGGTATCCAGGTGTTCACCATGTGGCGCGAATGCGCAGTGACGTCGTTCGGTGAGATGCTGCCGCATCGCGACAATCGCGTCACACTCGATCCGGAAAAGACCGACAAATGGGGGATTCCGATTGCGCGGATCAGCTGTCGCCACAGCGACAACGAGCGCGCGATGGCGAAGGATCAGGCTGATACATGCCTCGAGATCCTCGAAGCGGCGAAGGTCGAGATCGCAGGAATCAACACCGAATTGTCTGTGCCAGGTCTTGCTGCGCACGAGGTGGGCACCGCACGCATGGGAAGTGATCCGCGGAGCTCGGTCCTGACGAGTTTCTGCCAGGCGTGGGACGTGAAGAACCTGTTCGTCATGGATGGCTCCTCATTCGTGACCCAAGGCACCCAGAACCCGACCCTGACGATGCTCGCTCTCGTTGCTAGATCGTGTGATTACCTCATCGACACCGTCAAACGCGGCGAGCTGTAAACGCAGGAAGCCCGAGCCACGGTCCGGCTAAAGCCGGACGCTACGTACGAGGGCCCTGGCGATTGGAAATGAAGTTCCTGGAAAGGGCGGGGAACTACAGTCAATCGGCGTCGCGAACACCGGGCAGCTCGGCCGTTACCGCTGGCGGATGCTGCACCGGTTGATCTACGTCTCCGCCCTGACGTTTGGTCTACCGTTTGCACGGTCGGGACCGGACATTATGCTTGGGCTTAGTGCGTGTGCCGTCGCCCTGGCCCTCGCGACAATCGTCCTCGAATCCGCGATCATCGAATACCGGGTCATTGGCAGCGTGCGGGAGAGCCTCCCCGGCCTGGCGGCCCACGTTGCGCTCTACATTGCGGTCACCGTCGCGACGTGTGCCGTCTACTACGGTGTCCTTCGATTGTCCTCACGCGGACTTGCCACTCGCCGCGCGCAGGTGCTGGCGATCGGCGTTCCTGTGGCGCTCAGTGTCCTGCTCGCGTTCCGTGCGCCTCAAATTTCCCCGGACGTTTATACATACGTCGTCCACGGCCATCAATTGGTCACCGGCATCAATCCATATGTGCAGCCGGCAAAGGAAGCTGCCGGCACACCGATCGGAGCGGAGCTTGCGCAGTACGGCTGGATCGCAGTGCACGGAGTGTCGCCCTACGGCGCGCTGTGGACGTGGATCGAACATCAGGTCGGGCGGGCGACGCCAGACATTCCCCGGCAAGTGCTGCTCTACAAGGCCATCGCGGTCAGCTCCATGCTGGCGTGCGCGTGGCTCATCTGGTTGATTCTGGGGCGCGTCGACCCCGAGCGGCGCCTGTTCGGTACGCTCGTGTTCCTCTGGAACCCGGTCGTGATGTTCGAGATCGCCCACGAGGGACACAACGATGCACTGATGCTCCTGTTCCTGTTGCTGTCGATCTGGTTCTGCCTGCAGCGGACCGCGGCGCCATCTGTGATCGCGGCGATCATCGGCGGCCTGGTGAAGGTCGTGCCCCTCATCTTCTTGCTGCCTCAGGCGGTCTTTCTGTGGCGCTCTGAGCGCAATCGTTGGCGGCTGCTGCGCATGATGCTGGTCGGGTTGTGCGTCGGCGTGATGATCGGCATAGTGGTTTATCGGCCGGTATGGGTCGGTATCGAGACGTTCGACGGACTGAGAGAGCACGGCCGCCCGAGCGTGCTGCAGTCGACGCCAGGCGCGCTGCTGTTCTACCTGCAGAACTCAATTCGATATGACATCGCGGTCCGCCTGCTGTCGCTGATGTGTGGTGCTGCATTTGGCGCGTACCTTCTGCTCGCCGCGCTCCGTATCCATGACGAGCGCAGCTTGTTGCGAGCGTGCGGCGGCATCGCGGTCGTCTACCTCGTGCTCGCGCCAGGTTACTGGCCATGGTATATCGTGATGCCAGTCGCATTGCTGGCGCTCGCTCCTGGCCGTGGTGTCGTGGCGGTGGTGATGGCATTCACGTTCTGCGCGCGACTGGTGGCGCCAATTGACAACATCCGCCGCAACGGCTTCTATTCGTGGACCGATGAAGTGGTAGTCACCACGATCATCGGTCTGTGGCTGCCGGCGACCGTCTACCTGGTTGCGTTCGGCAGGGAAATCGCCACGGTGGCTGCGCTGGACATGCAGTGGGCGTGGCAGTTTGTCGGACGCACGTGGACGGCGCGCAAGATCGAACGCGCGGCGTGACGGAGCGCGCGGCACATGGCTCCGAGCTAAAAACTAAAAATCGCGGTACCAGCCATTGCCGCGTTCGTAGTTCGCTGTCTTTTGCAGTGCGACGCAGGTTCCGGCTACTCCAAGGTCCCATGAACGGTAAAGCAGATCTCGGCGGAGGAGTTCGTCCGAGTGGGGAATTCTTCGCAGAAAGGTTCTCAAGGAACCTATCAATGACCGACTCGAGCCAGGCGCACCAACCTGATCTACTGGAACATAGTTACCGTAGCTCAGCGCGACGCGAATGACTCTGTTGATGCACGGCCAATCAGCGTCATCAAACACCAGTATTCCGTTCACATTGAGCATTCGGTCGATGTAGAAGAACTCGATCATGCACTGTTCAAAAGTGTGCAGGCCATCTATCAATGCAAAATCGAGCTGGATGCCGTCTCGCAACAACTGAGCTAGCGCAAATTCCGAGCATTCTTCTACAAAATCTATGAGATGAGAAAATCCGGCCGTCTGTATGTTGTGTAAGCCGACACAATGCCACTTCGTTCGCTGAAACGGGTCGATCACTATGTGTCTAGCCGGTCGTGACAACTTCTCGAGGGCCTCGCAGATGAACAATGTTGAGATGCCATAAGCGCTTCACCCGTTCGACCATTCGGCTTAAGAGTTCGCCCTCTTTACGATCCATGAACGTGGGCAACCCCGCCGAATTCAGCGCTGAGTACGTCTGCTCCCCATCGGTCACCGTTTGTGATTGGTAGATTTCTTCTAGAACACCGACCATAACTTCCTCCTCAGCGCTGACGATCATCGGCCCGCGTGCAACGCGGATGCCGTAAATGATGAGTCTAAGCTCATCAGTCGATTTCCACATGTCTTACCCGAGGTCGGCCTGCGTTCGGACCAGTTGCGGGCCCCATCCTCAACAGCAGCTCGCTCCAGTTTGCGTTCCCGGACTGGTGACATCCACACGCCCGGCACTGCGAGCCGCTGTCAACGTCAACGGCAAGATCGTGCAGATGCAAGGCGCGAAGGTCTCGGAAACCCCGTGGGCGCTCGAGGGCCGGTCTTTGGCCTCGACGGGTCCGCGCGTCGCAGCCCCCCGGTCCGTAGGACTGGTCGGCGATTACGCGGGACGGACAGTGCACATCGTCGACGTGTACGCCTTGTGCGATCCGCTCCTCTCCGGGCTGCCGTCGACGGACGCGTGGCCTATCGGGCACTTCGAGCGCCGCCTTCCGGAGCGATATCTCGAGACGCTCTCGACCGGCCAGATGGCGATTCGTGATCCGAGGCTGGCCGCGTTGTACCAGAAGATCGTCACCGTGACTCGAGCGCCTCTCTTGAGTCGAGCGCGCCTCAATGCCGTGATTGACTTGAACGGGGGAGGGTCCGACCAGTTGATTGTCGCCTGGAAGAGCGCCGCGCGAACGCCGGATCCACGCCAGCTTTTTGGTTCGGTCCGATGATCTCGACGAAATCAACTCGCATGCGCGGCAAGTTCAGCCTGCCCGCTGATTGCATGCGCCGGCTGTTCTGCTCGCAGTTCCAGTAATTCGTAGAGGACGTCCATCACGCGATCGGTCGCGGTCCCGCATCCGGGGAACAGATCCTGTGCCAGCTTGCGCCGCATGGTTGAAAGCCGTGCCGGCCAGCGCAGTTCATCGCGGACGGCTTCATCCAGCTGACTGATGTCGTGGACCACCCGAGCCGCGCTTTGCAGCAACGCCACTTTTTCAGGATTGATGCGCGCATGATCGATCAGGTCCTGCTGGTGCAACACCACGACCGGCCGATCGAGCACCATGAATTCGAAGCCAACGGTACTGTGGTCAGTAACGAGGAGGTCCGCCGCGACCAGATACGGCGAGGCATCGGCGTCGTCGACGACGAACACGTTCGGCCGCGTCGCGTACGAACGCAAGCGTTCGCGCCAATCGACGCCGCCCGACCCGCGGGCTGTGTACGAGCACGCATGGAGCTTGACGATGACGTTCAGACCGGAATCAGCGAGCACGGTGATGACTTGCTCGCCGACCGCATTCAACGAGGAGCGCTCGGACCATGTGGGCGCGTAAATGACGGTTGGCCGGCTGTTGTCGAGTCCCAGCCCTGCAGCAATGGCCTCGCGGCCTAACGATCCATTGACGAGGCAATCCGCCTTCGGATAGCCGGTCAGCGCCGCCACATCGCCGCCCGCGTCGACGAGTCCCGCCGCGACATATCGATCGAGGCGATCGCGGTTCGGAAACAGAATGCGATCGAAGATTTTGACTTCGGCGGCCAACTCGCGCGGGGCGTCGAGACCGTATTTTCCGGCCACGCCGTGGAACAAATGCACGCGGCGCGTTCGGCGGCGCAGCCACGTCATGCTCCAGAGGTCCGTGTTGATGTACAGGTCCGGCTTCATCCATGCCGCCCGCCGCGGCGTCGCCAGACGATCCCGCCCTGATGCGCCCGCGAAAATCTCCGCCGCGGTGAATTCGCTGCCGTGCGGCACGAGGGTGATGCTGATCCGCGGGTCGGCCGAAAGCCGTTCGTACACAGGCCGGAAAACGTTGAACAGCATCGGATTGGCTGCTTCGAACATCACCCGGCGCGGCAGCCGCGGCGACCCGGCGACGTAATCGTCGGCTTTGTGAAGGGCGTTGACGACGACGCTGCGGGCCGACGTCCTCTGGTGGCGCCCACGATGGATGTACTCTCGACTGCGCGTTCGGAAAAAGCCCCAGAAAAACCGCATCTGCGTTTCGTAACGGAATGCTTCGTCTAAACGCCCGCGCATCATCTGTTTGAGCCACGCCGCCGCATTCACCAGACATTGGCGATAGAGGTGGGCCGGTACGTCCAGCAGGCGCCCGGTTGCCGATCGCTCGAGCGTCTTCGATCGCATGACGGCATGGAAGTGACCGTGGCCCTGGTGCCATCGCCGATGATAGGCCTTCTGGAGACGCCCAAGGTCGACCGGACTCTTGGTGACGAGCTCCGGCAAGTACAGCGCACGTCCGCCCGACTCCCACAAGCGGATCAGGAACTCGTGATCTTCAATCGAGCCGATTCCGTCCTTGACCCGCTGGACAGCCGGTGAAAAACCGCCGAGCCGGCGAAGCGCGTCCCGTCGAAACGCCATATTGGCCCCGACGAGACATCGCGCGTCGTTCCGATCGAGCCAGAGGGAGACATCCCCGTAGTCCAGGATGGCGAGCGGAGCCCAATGGCTGCGGGTGAGCCATGACGGCGGTTCGGTTGGCCAGACCGGAAGCACCTTTCCGCCGACGCAGTCGATATCGGGGTGGGCCGTAAAGGCCGCGTGGATTCGCGCCGCCCAATCTGCCGCGACGCGGACGTCATCGTCTGTAAACGCCACGATGGCGCCGCGCGCCAGCTCGCAGCCTGTGTTGCGAGCGTAGGAGATGCCCTGCCTGGCTTCAAAGACATAGCGAATCGCAGAGGAGTCGCTGGCCATTTTGCGTACGACATCGGCCGTCCCGTCGGTGGAATTGTTGTCGACGACGATAATCTCGGTCGTTAGTAAAGGCGCGGACTGCGCCAGCAAATGGGTGAGAGCATCAGGCAGCAAACCGACTCGGTTGTGCGTGCAGATGACTATCGAAAGATCCACCGGATGAGATTCGTAGGCGGCCACGCGAGGCTCACCTCTGCAATTCAGGTTCCATCTCGGCGCGCAAGAGTCTTGAGGGACTACCGAACGACGCGGGGCTGTACCTCGCGGGGGCCATTCGGCTGTGCTGGAGCAGGCACGACCATGCCCGGAACCGGCACACCGGCCGGCACGCGAGGCGATGCGCCGGGCGTGGCGGGGCGGGTCGTCGGGTCTGGCGGCTCGCTGAAGCCCGGCGGCAACGGCACGTAGGGCTGCGGTCGCGGTGCGGCAGACGTCCCGTCCTGATCGTCCGGTACCGGCTGCCCGTCAGGTCCGATCACGCGCTGGGCGCCCGGTGGCACGAATACAGGTGCGGCCTGGGGCTGCGGCGGCGGTGGCTGCTGGAAAATCGGCGTGGGCACAGGAGCGGGTATAGGCTGACGAAGCGCGGTAGCCGGCGGCGTCGCACTCGTCGGGAGAATCAGAATCCGATCGAACAGCGATCCGTCGGAAACGCCAGTGGGCCTCGGCGCGGCGATATAACCTGCTGCAGTCCGCAGCAGGAGATCCAGCGCTTCCCTCTCGGGAACATTGGTCAGCTGCAGCGTCACGAGACCGCCGGGCACGCGCTCGCCGTTGACGATGCGCGTGCGGCCGATGCGCGCCCATTCAGCAAGAATCTGCTTGACGGAGGCGTTGGCCGCGACGAGAGTCACGCGACCGTCGCGGATTGTCAACTGAACGGGATCGGCCGTCGCCACCGCCGGGACGACGGTGACGACCACGAGCCAAATCAGAACCAGAGAAATGCGGCGCATCACTCCTTACAACTATACGCGCCTCGAGTCGGCATCGAGCTCAACGGGAAAACAATATGGTCCGGCTAAAGCCGGACACTACGTACGGACACTACGTGCGATGCGACTCGATCAGCGATCGGAGTCGATCGCCGCGAGCACTTCGCGGACGGCCACCGCGTTCGGCGCCATTGACGCCGCGCGGTGCGCATATTCGCGCGCGTGTGCGACGTCGCTATCGCTGAGTGACATCCGAGCTTTGAGGACAAGGCCGTCGACATTCGACGGCTCCTCGGTCAGTAGACCGTCGATGACTTCCCCCGCTTTTGCTCGCTCTCCCCGGTCGTACAGAATTGCGGCAACGCGGCTCTTCGCCAGGCTGCCTTCGTCCCGTTTACCCACCGTCATCGGCTGCAGCACGCGCAGCGCGTCGTCGGGTCGGCCGCTCGACATGTAGTAATCCGCCAGGGCGATGACGCCTGAGCCGTCCGGCGACTGCGCGGCGACATTCAGCCAATAGGGCTCAGCGTCCTCGCAGCGGTCCGTTTCGTTCAGAAAACTGGCGTATAGCTTGTTCGCCGCCAGATCCTTCGGCTTGCTATCGAGCGCTGCTCGGAGCTGGCGCTCGCCATCCGCGAAGCGGTCGGTGTCGAAATAGACCTGGGCCAGGGCAACGCGCGCTTCCGAGGACGACGGGTCGAGCGCGATGGCTTTGAGTAGCGATGCTTCAGCCGCGAGAGCGTTGCCGCGCTGCCGCTGGATCTCCCCGAGGGCGAAGTACGCCCGCGCGCTGTTCGGATCCACGGCGAGCGCCGCGGCGACGCGCTCTTCGGCGTCCGCGAAACGGCGGACACCGGTGAGCGCACTCGCCAGGATGAGCTGGGCGTCCAGATTGTCGTGGTCGGCGTCCAGAACCGTTCGCGCCTGAGCCGCTGCGCGATCGAATTCGCCGATCGCGAGAAACTGCGACGCGGCCTCGATGCAAGCCGCCTTGTTGCTCGCGTCCAGCGCGCAGGCGCGCTCGTACGCGGCTGCGGCGTTCGCCGGATCCTTGAGAGCGGCGTAGGCTTGGCCGAGCCTCATCTGTGCGTCCGACGACTGCGGATCCGTCCGCGCCGCGTTTTGGAACTGGATGACCGCCTCCGGGTACTGGCCCTTGGCGAGATACTGATCGCCACTCGACAAGAAGCTCTGAAACGAATGGCCCGAACAGCCGCCAAGCACCGCGGCGGCGATCATCACGCTGACGATTCGCATGGCCTATAACCCCTGGTTCTTCCGGGCCTGGCGACGGCGGCGGAACGCCATGGCTCCGAGGCCAGCGCCGATGAGGAGCAGCGTGCCGGGTTCGGGATTGACGACCGCTCCGACTCCGGCATCCTTGACGAGCGCATTGCCTCGACCCTGACCCAAGGCGGCTCCGTCTGAGGCATTCCCGCGGCCCGGTCCGTTCGCGCCTGGGGGATCCTGATTACCGTTGGAGTTCCCGTTCCCGGGAAACCCGCCGGAAAACCGGCCGCCACTCGAATTCGATACTCCAGAGGATCCCGCGCTCGACGCACCGCGGCTGGCAAAAAACACCTGCCCGTACACGCCGTTCGCGCCACCCCGGAAGGCCTTCCCACCGATGAACTGGCGGCCGCGCTTTCCGTCGGAGGAACACGACGGCAACGACGAGGACGAGACGGCGGAGGCAGGAGTGGCTGGCCGCGGTTCGCGCGGCGCGGCGGCCACGGACGCGGCGAAACCCGCGGTGAAGATAGCAGCGATTGTGATCGAAGAGGCCGGCGTCATTTTTTCAACTCCTCGCCCGGCAGGTGCTCAAAAAAAGGAGAATATTTCCCTTTCGGCCGTTGTCCGGGCGGCTGAGGCCGTCTATCGCAAAGTCCAGACCGAACGGTCCGGGCGATTGTTGAGCTGGTATTCGCGGTCGGCGCATCGCCGCCGTAGGTGGCATGCCAGTCGAACCAGAACGAGTAGGTCTTCACTCCCGGCTGATCGAAGTACTTGTTTCGCAACGCAAGGTATGTCGCTCGCGCCGTCTCGTAGCCGCTCCATCGGCCCAACAGGCCGGCACCCCACGGACCGGTGCTGCCGCAGGCGAAGGCGAACCCGTTCCGCGCCCGTAGCCGGCCTTGATGCGAAAGCCGACCAGCCAGCGCAGATACTCCAGGCAGCCGCAGCTTCCCGAATGCGGCCGAATCGACCAGCCGCCGCAGCGATCGCCACCGGTCGGGATACGAGACGGTCCGAAAATCGTCCTGCGCGACCAGCTTGAAGCGCGTATATCCGGCGTCGCGCAGCAAGTCCAGCATGGCCACGGCCTCGGAGGGTGTGAGCGTCTCACCGTCGGCGACGCATTCGCTCTCGACCGAAATGAAACGCGGGACCATTCCCCCGTCGAGATCCCTGACGCACATTGAATCGTGGCCTTCGATATCGATCTTCGCGTAATCAGGAACGCCGAACGTCTTCAGCACATCGCCGAAACGCCACGTTTCTATTTGAACGGGATGGCAGCGGCTGCCGTTGCGTGTGGCAATTCCCTTGTCGAATGAATTCCAGACCGAGTTGTCCTCGCAGATCCAGAAGGTTGCCATCGCCGCCTGTGCGGCAATTCCGACGTTCAGGATCGCCAGCTGTCCGGCTTCGATCTCGCGCGAAAAGCGTTCTCGGCCGAGATCTGCCAGCGTCGGATCCGCCTCGACGGCAACGACGGCGTACCCCTGATGCAGGTAGAACGCCGTATCGCTGCCATCGTGCATGCCGACATCGAAGATCAGGCCGCGATATTTGGTGGGACTCCACCATGCCGCGCTTGCCGCCTCGGTTGATTCACGTTGGGTGAGCAAGGTCGTTATCCTTGACTCGATCTCGCGCGCAGTACGCTGACGGCGGCACCCTCGCGCCCCTTGAGATAGAGGTTGGCGACGCCGTCATATGAGACGTGCTCGATGACCTGGAAATGGGTGATGCCGCGCGCGACCCCCAGAAACTTGTGCTGATCGGGATCGACGACGTTGACTTCGATGGCGTAGAGCCCTCGTGTCAGGTTGGCGTCGAACGAGAAGTTGAACGTCCGCACGTCCCCTTGACGAGCGTGGACCGGCGGCACGCCGACGAAGTCCGAGCTCGCTCCGTACACGTACAGTTCCCGCCGCATGTCCCAGACGACGATCCCGACGGTGGCGTGGTCGACGTCGCACCGGAATTCAACGGTCACGTCGAGATCGAGGCGATCGCCGGGACGAACCTCGAGCGCGCCGTTCTGGGCGGCGGGATCGACGCCCGTCAGACTGCACCGGATCGTGACGTCGTCCTGATCGCTCGTCCGTCCGCCGCTGCAATACTCCTGGATGACGGCGGCCGGCGCTCCGAGGCGCACGGTGGCGCCGTGGTCCAACAGCAGCACCTGGTTGCAGAGCTGCGCAACCGCCGGCAGGT
>Ga0307310_10000479_pt1 | contig 13297 bp, 14 predicted proteins | sample ER_DNA_197_FD_194502 | JGI IMG/M metagenome (GOLD analysis project Ga0307310, IMG submission 194502) | Bulk soil microbial communities from the East River watershed near Crested Butte, Colorado, United States - ER_DNA_197 | ecosystem: Environmental > Terrestrial > Soil > Floodplain | place...
ACCGGCGGCGTAGATGTCCGGATCGGAGGTCCGGAGGTGCTCGTCGACCATGATCTCGTTTCCCACCTGGAGGCCGGCCGCAGCTGCTAGTTCGGTGTTGGGCGTGATCCCAATCCCGATCAGGACCATGTCGGCGTCGATCCGGCTTCCGTCACTCAGCAGGAGACCGGTCACTGAGCCGTTGGTACCGGTCAGTTGACTCGCCGCAACCTCACAGCGCAGGTCCACACCGTGCTCACGGTGCAGGTCGGCAAAGATCGGTGCAGCCTCCGGGCCAAGGACTCGTAGCAGCGGCATCTCGGCGGACTCGAGCAGGGTCACGTCCAGTCCGGCGTGGCGGGCGGCGGCAGCGGCCTCCAGTCCGATCCAGCCGGCGCCGATGATGGCGACCCGCTGTGCGCGGGTGAAGCTGGTCTTGATGCGGTCACTGTCCTCGACGCTGCGCAGGTAGTGCACGCCGTCGAGTTCGGAGCCCTGCAGGCTGAGACGTCGCGGTGTCGAACCCGTGGCCAGCAGCAGCTTGTCGTAGCTCAGCCGCTCACCGGTGGCGGTGGTGACCGTCCGCGAGGCCGGAGTGAGCGAGGTCACCGCGGTACCCAGGCACAGCTTGACTGAGTGCTCCCTGTACCAGGGCTCCGGATGGACGAAGATGCTGTCGCGGTCGGTGTTTCCTTGGAGGTAGTCCTTGGACAGGGGAGGGCGTTCGTAGGGACGGTGCCGCTCGTCTCCGAGCAGGGTGATCCTCCCGTCGAAGCCTTCGTCGCGGAGGGTCTGCGCCGCGATGGCCCCGGCCAGGCCGCCGCCGACGATGAGAAACCTGGGGACGGTGGTCACGAGTCAGCCCTTTCAGGGGGCAGGGAGCGTCGGCTGCGGTGGGATACGGGTGGGTGCGGGGATGTGCTACGGAGCCGGTCCCCGAGCTCGTCCGTGACCGTGGCCCATGACCTTTCGAACTTGCTCAGTCCCTCGTACTCGAGCAGGTCGACCACGCTCCCGTAGTCGACTCCGACAGCGGCAAGGTCGTGCAACACCTGATGCGCATCGGGGTAGAACCGCCGGATGGTGTCGGCCCGGATGGTGCCGTGATCGGCTACCGCCGTCAGGGTGGCCTGCGGCATCGTGTTGACCACATCCCGGGCGACAAGGTTGACGACGTATCTGGTGTCGTCATACGACGGGTCCTTGACACCGGTCGAGGCCCACAACGGCCGCTGTGGAAGCGCGCCGGCCGCTCGCAGTGCTTGCCACCGGTTGCTGGACAAGGCCATTTCGTAGCGCTCGTACGCAAGTCTGGCGTTGGCGATCGCGGCTTTCCCTTTCAGCGCCAGTGCTTCCGGGGTGCCGATCGTGTCCAGTCGGTTGTCGATCTCGGCGTCGACTCTGCTGACGAAGAACGAGGCCACAGATGTCAGGGTGGACAGGTTGCGGCTGGCGGTGAGGGCGCGTTCCATGCCGTCGAGGAAGGCGTCGATCACCGCGGCGTAGCGCTGCAGGGAGAAGATCAACGTGACGTTGACGCTAATCCCTTCCGCCAGACACTGCGCGATGGCGGGCAGGCCGGCCTCGGTGGCCGGGATCTTGATGAACAGGTTGGGCCGGTCGACGAGTTGCCACAGCTGGCGTGCTTCGGTGATCGCGTCGGCGGTGTCATGGGCGAGGCGTGGGTCGACCTCGATGGAGACGCGGCCGTCGATGCTGTCGGTGGCCTTGTAGACGGGCCGGAGCACGTCGCAGGCACTTCGTACATCGGCGACGGTGAGCTGCCGCAACGCCTCGGCGGTGGACGTTCCCCGCTGGGCGAGTTCTCGGATCTGGTCGTCGTAGTCGGCGCTGCCGCCGATGGCGTTCGCGAAGATCGTCGGGTTGGAGGTGATCCCGACGACATGGCTGTGATCGACCAGTCGTTTCAACCCACCGGTGGCGAGCAGCTTCCGGCTCAGGTCGTCCAGCCAGATGGAGACTCCTGCTGCACTCAGGTCTTCGAGTCGGTCAGCCACGGCGCGCTCCTGGATGTCCGGTGGTGCCAATCAGAGTGAAGAACTCGGCCCGGGAGGCGGCCTCGCGGAATTGGCCGTGTAGTGCCGAGGTGACCGTCGTGGTGCCGGGCGCCCCGACTCCGCGAACCGTCATGCACAGGTGCTCTGCCTCTACGACGACACCGACACCGCGTGGTGCGACCTGCTCTTGGAGCCAGTCGGCAATCTGTTGGGTGAGCCGCTCCTGCACCTGGGGCCGGCGGGCAAACAGCTCGACAACTCGCGCCAGCTTGGACAGGCCGAGGATCCGGTCTCCGGGAAGATAACCGACATGAGCCACCCCAACGAACGGCAGCAGGTGGTGCTCACACACCGACTGCACCGGGATCGAGCGGGCGATGATCAGCTCGTCATATCCGGCGTCGTTGGGGAAGGTGGTCAAGTCGAACGGCCGTGGACTGAACATCTCCGCGTAGGCACGGGCCATCCGAGCCGGGGTGGCGCCCAGGCTCTCGGAGCCGAGGTCGACACCGAGCGCGACCAGGAACGCGGCGGCTGCCTGCTCGGCGGCGACAAGATCAACTCCGCTCGACGGCTGGACCACCCGCAACACCGCTCGTCGGCCAGCTTGAGCTGGCCGGCCACCCGTTAGGCGGTGCGCGGCCGGCGGCGCCGAGGTCATGATGCCGACCACTTCGAGGCGCCCACGGTGTCGCGGCGGAAGGTGGGCGCCAGGCGGGTTAGCGCCAGCGCGGCCACGAAGAGCCCGGAGTCGCGCAGCGCGACATCTTCGAAGCCAGAGATGAGCACCAGGCTCACGATGATCCCCGCCCGGCAGCCGACGGCGAGAAGAGCCAAGCCGTCGCTTCGTGTTGACGTAAGGGTCGGCAGGGCTGTGAGGTCACGATTGACTCCATCTCTAAAGGACACTATAGTCTACGTTAGACCGCCGAGCCTCTTTCGTCAAGAGATATGTTCTTTAGAAAGGTGGCGTCATCACGCCTTCCACAGGACCAGGTCTCCCGCCGCGCCATGCCGCGCTTGCCGCCGCGGCTGGTGCGGTTCTCGAGGCACCCTTAACCATGGCTCAGAGGCGCCGGAAGGGGCAGGGTCGCCGCCAGCCAACTACGGTAAGAAACATTGCCGAGCATCGGCAAGGCATTGCGAAGCAGGAAGGCCGGTCGGGACGGAACCGTTGGGTTGGATCAACAAGCTCAGGCGCGATCTACCGCTTGGATTGGTGGGCAAGCACAAGGGATGGCCTGGTCGAGCGGATCGAACACCACCGGGGGCGGGCCTCGGCAGGTCGTCCAGTTTCAGGGCGACGGCAGACCGCCTGGGATGGGTAGTCCCCGAGGTCGCAGTCTGTCGTCAAGAAATTGGTGTGGGAACAAAGGTGGCATTCAATGACCGACAGTGATCTCGCCGAGCGGCTGGCCGGCATCGCGGTCCTCGCGGATCCGATCCGACGCGACCTGTACCTCTACGTGAGCGGTCAGCCAGCGCCGGTAAGCAGGGACCAGGCCGCCGACGGTCTCGCCATAGCCCGGCACACCGCCAAGTTCCATCTCGACAAGCTGGCCGAGGAGGGATTGCTCGACACCAGCTTCAAGCGGCTCTCCGATCGTCGGGGCCCGGGTGCCGGTCGGCCCACCAAACTGTACGCGCGGTCCAGCCGGCACCTCTCGGTGACTCTGCCCGAGCGCCGATACGACATCGCCGGCCAGTTGCTGGCCGGCGCCATCGACAGCGCCGCCACTGACGGAACCCGCGTCACCGACGCCGTAACCGCGGCCGCCGACCGGTGGGGGCGAGCAATCGGAGACCAAGCCCGGACGGCTGCCGGTTCTCGGCCAAGTTCCGAACGGCTTGTCGACTGCACCTGCGAAGCGCTGGCCCGCTACGGGTACGCCCCAGCACGCGCCGGCGGCCTTATCGTGCTGCGCAACTGCCCCTTCGACACACTGGCGCGAGAACACACCCAGCTCGTCTGCGGCATGAACCTCGTCATCATGGCTGCTGTTGCCGACCGAGTCGAAAAGGGCCGGCTCGCTGCCCGCATGGCCCCCGCAACTGACCGATGCTGTGTCGTCTTCGACGCCAGCTAATGCGTCTCCGAGCGATCCGGACCAAGCCCGACCGCATCAACCAACTGACCAAGGGCCGCAAGCTTGGGGAAGCCTTTCGCGGTGGAGCATTGTCAAGACCTGTGAATGAGACATCTTGATCAGGCTGCCTCAGTGACCGAGGGTCGCTTCGGCGTCGTGGTCGTGAGCCTCGCGCTCTATGAGCTTGCCCTTCTCGAACTACGCTCCGGCTCGGACAAGGGCCGCGAGATTCGGGGCGTTGACGGCCCGCCAAGCAGGACTCTTGGACGGCGCTTGGGCAGACCTGCATGGCATTTGACAGCTGACGGCGGCGTCCCGATGTTGCCCGGGGTGGGTTCATCGCGGTCAGCCCGGGCGTGCCCACCTACGATGTTCTGGAGCGACAGAGACGGCACCGCCTGGACGGGAGATGGTCAAACCGTGGCACGTAGCGATTCATCGGCGCGTTCCCGCCCTGAGAACGATGCCGGCAGTGCCGGATCCGGTGCCGACCCTCGAGGTGCTCCGCCTCGTCTGCGGATGTCATCGGCCGTCATGTTTGTCCAGGAACTCGATCGTTCCGTGACGTTCTACCAAGAGCTCTTGGGGTTGAAGGTGGCGCTGCGGGATGAGCCCGCGGCGCTTTTGGTCAGCCCGGAGGGGTTCCAGCTGTACCTCCGGAGCATGGGGCCCGGGGCCCAACACCCTCTCGGCTTCGTTGGTATCCAGTATGTGGTGTGGACTGCTGACGGTGAGGAAGACCTTCAACGGTGTGAACGAGTGTTGCGGCGGCACTCGGCTCTTGTCGGCACTCAGACGGTCGACGGCTTTACCTGGGTTGAAGGCCGCGGGCCTGACGACGTGCCTGTCGTGGTGACCTATCCCGGACCTGATCGGGCGCCGAGACACCACATCCTGCAACGTATCTATCAGTGGTGAGGCCGTGGTGCTGGGTCTGCCTGTTGGCGTACGGGCGTGCCTGTTCGATCTCGATGGTGTTCTGACGAAGACGGCGACGGTGCACGCGAGGGCCTGGAAGCAGACATTCGATACCTTTCTACGACTACGGGCCGAGCGGACCGGTGAAAGCTGGGTCCCCTTCGATGCGGTCGCCGACTACGACCGCTTCGTCGACGGCAAGTCGCGGGCCGACGGGACCCGTTCCTTCCTAGCGTCAAGGGGCATCGAGCTGCCCGAGGGCGCGTCCGACGACTCGCCGGACGCGGAGACCGTGCATGGGGTCGGCAACCGCAAGAATGCGACTCTGTTACGCCGGATCCGCCAGGACGGCGTCGACCCATACAGCGGTTCAGTCAAGTACGTGGAAGCGGCGCGTGACGCGGGGCTGCGCCGCGCCGTGGTCTCCTCCAGTGCCAACTGTCGGGACGTGCTGATTGCCGCCGGCATCGAGGACTTGTTCGAGGTGCGGATCGACGGCGTGGTCGCCGAAGCGCGACAGTTGCGAGGCAAACCGGCACCGGACACCTTCCTAGCCGGGGCTGCTGCTGTGGGGGTGCACCCCAGTGAGGCCGCCGTGTTCGAGGACGCCCTTGCGGGGGTCCAGGCGGGCCGCGCGGGAGGGTTCGGGTTCGTGGTCGGCGTCGACCGGGTCGGCCAGGCGGAGGCGTTGCGAGACCACGGCGCCGACCTTGTCGTCGCCGACCTCGCAGCCATGCTGGACAAGCCGTAATAGACCAATCCCCGCCCTCACGGGCGAACTCTGGTGCCTCCGCGCCATTGGGTTGGATCTGGACGCGTTGGGTCAGACCGAGTCGGTGTTCGCGCTGTCCGACCGGCATTTCGGGTGAGGCCTGGACCAGACAGAGCCGGCGCGTCAACGCCGGCTCTCGATCAGACTGGCCATCTGATCATCGTGAAGGTGCGCTACACCGCGGCACCAGGTCAGGGGCATCCACAGTTCTCACCATTCCTCCTACACCGCCCCGTCTGAAAGCGCAACACTCGTGGGGATTTCTTAGTGGCTCCGCCGGTTGTCACTTCTCCCGGCAGAGCCCATCAGCGTTTCTCCCTTCGCAGTCGCCCCTTTTCGTCCGTCCCGGGATTTGCCGATTGGAACACGTGGGCCGTCGACGCTACTTGCCCTCGGGGGACAGGGTGGGCGTCGGTTCTACGGTGGCGAGGTAGGTAGTGAGCTCCTCGGCGACGATTGCCTGCGTTGATCCCCAGGGCGGCTGATCGTGGATCTCGGACCGCACGCCGGATCCCGCGATCAGGTACGCCGTTAGATAGAGCGGCTTCCCTCCGGTGAGAAGCGCTCCGTGCATCGCGGCTCGAAGTCGCACTGGTGGTGGTGCGGCACCCGCCAGATGGGCGATACCGGCGGCGGCGGTATCGGCCTGCTGCGCCGCGAGGCCGCCTTGTTTGACACGCAGGTCGGTGGCGTCGCCAGCGGCGAAGACCCGTCCGCCCGTGCCACGGGCTCGGCAATACTCATCGACCTCGATGAACCGGTCGTCAGCACCTCCGGTCAAGCCGCGCACGTTCGGACCCGCGATCGTCGGCAGGGTCACGATTCGGTCGGGCTCCAGCTCGATGCCAGTGGGCTCTAGACGCAGCCGTCGCGGTCCGCGCACCCGCGCGTGAGACCCGGTGTAGAGGGTGATCCCGGCCTCGGTCAGCAGACGTGTGACGGCATCGCTGACGTCCCCGCCGAAGGCGTCCAGTGGCCGAGTGTCTACGGTGATGACCGAAATCTGGGGATGCGCGTCGGCGTCACGGGCCTGTTTGGCCGTCAGCAGCGCTAACTCGTACAACGGCAGCGGCCACGACGGCCCCGACGGCTCGACGAGCGCCAAACTGGTCATCAAACCGGATTCGATGCTCTGCATGATTTCCCGGTACAGGTGTTCGGAGGTGTGGTCGGTGAAGACCACGACGTCGCTGTTCGTCTTGCGTTCCTGACCCCCGAGCGCCAGGAGTAGCGCGTCGTATGGCACTTCTTGGCCACCCGTCGTATGCACAATGCGCGCAGCCGTATCAAGCCAGCTCAGGCTGTCTCGAACCCAACGAGCGTTGGCGTCGGCCGCGATCCTCTCAACCGGGTACCTAGTCGGCGGCTGGCCGTGCGCGAACGGCTCCAACACCCTCGATGGGCGGTACACCAGATGCTCCGCGGGGCTAAGCAGCGTGACCGAGACCGCTTCACCAGCCAACCGCCGCAGCCGCAACAGTCCCTCAACGCCGGCAATGCCAGCGCCGACGATAACGACCCTGAAGTCCGCCATAACGTCAACGACCCCGATCCGCGGACCTGGTCAGGCCTCCACGCAAGTCCACGGCCGCGTCGTCTCTCGACCGCTCACGTCGGTTTTGCCAGCTCGAACTGCCCAGAGGGGATCGGTCCCTTCTGGAGGCCGGCAAGGATCGCCGCCGCGATCCCGCCCTCCCCACTTCCAGGATCATGTGCTGGTGCCCGTGAACGGAGTCGGCGGCCGCTGCCTTCACGACATGACGTTCACGGGCAGGTCTCAGGACGACGGCCATTGCGCAGAGCCCCAGGTCCGTTGAGGCAGGCGGGAGGTTTCCTTGCGGTACTGGCAGGGCATGCAGAACCTCGCCATGGGCAGGGCCTCGAGACGTTCGAACGGGATCCGCGCTGCACAGTGCTCGCACTTGCCGTAGCCACCGCTGTGGAATCGTTGCAGCGCGTCGTCGATGTCGGACAGGGCCGACTCGGCTGCGACCGCCAGTGCATGGGCGACCTGCCGTTCGGCCTCGTCAGTCGATGATGGTGGTTCGGCAACGGCTGCGGCGAGGTCCTCGAGTTGACCGACTCGGAAGCGTCGCTGAAGGTGAAGCTCCGCCCGCAGTTTCCTCAGGCGTGCCGGGGTCACGGAGGACGCTGCAGGCCGCGCGGCCTCCAGATGGGTGCTCATTGGCTCTCCTGGCGGGTGGGATGTGATCTTGGTGAGTGGACCTGTGACTGCTTGTCCTGGCCATCAGGTGCCCTGGGCCCTAAGCCGGCGTCTCACCGCAGCGGGGGTCGGCTTGATGCTTCAGCCGGCACGGGCCGAGGTGTCGGTGTGGCAGTCGGCAGATCCCGCCACTGGGTAGGTGGGTGAAGCCGCATTGACCGGCGGTCGCCGCGGCAAAGTCGATGCTGGCGTTGTGCAGGTCGAGACGCTGTCGGGTGCCGACACGGGTGGCCGACATGACCTTCCTTTCCTTTGTCCTCCGGTCGGTGCAGGTCTGCGCTTGTTCGGAGGAGGCCGGCGGCGCGGAGGGTTGCTGCTCTGCGCTCCTGCCGGGTGACTCTTCAATTGTGACCACCCGGTGCGCTGGTGGATAGGGCCGCGGTCGGTCATGCTGGGGACCTCTCCTTGCCGATCCTCGGCAAACTGGTGCCCAGGGTGAGGTGGCGACCGTTGGAGGAGGTAGTGCGAGATGGGATCTCGGCTCGGTCCGGATGATGTGGCTCGGCGGGAAGCGGGACCGGACGATTGGCTTTCAGTTGTCGCTCGTTCGGCGGCCGCTGACGCGAAAGCCCCGATAGAGCTGCTCGGTGAGTACCTGGTCTTCCTAGCCGACGCGGCCCTTTCGGGCCGGCGTCCCCAGAAGCGCGAGCTTGCCGCAGTTCGGCGACTTGGTGGACTCGCGGCCGAGCAGGGTGTCGACGCTAATCAGACGGTCGACCTGTATCTTTCGGCGGCCTGGCGGTTGTGGGAGGACATCCCGATGGTAGTGCAGTCGCGCGACCGAGACGAGGTTCGTGCCGCCGCGCAGGCTGTCCTGCGGGTGATCAACGACGCCGTGGGGGCTCTGGTCGAGGGCCATCAAGCCGCCCGGCGGCAGATGATTCGACAGGAGGAGTCCGCACGCCGCGAGTTCCTCGACGATCTGCTGCGCGGCGACGCGGACGTTTCTCGACTTGTCCAGCGGGCCGAGCCCTTCGGACTGGACCTCGGGCGCAGCCACCAGGTGCTGCTCGCCGCGCCAGCCAAAACCTCTGTCAATGTGGAGCGAGCCGCGCTGGTCATGGAACGGGTCATCGTTGACCGGTTCGGCGACCGGGACGTGCTGGTCGCCACCAAGGAGGGCATGCTCGTGGTCCTTGTCCCCGCCGAGTTGGGGGACGTGGTGGTAGGCGTGGACAGTTCCGACCCGGCCGGTTTTACCCACGCCCGCTTGACCGCCCACGCCAAGAGTGAGCAATGGCAGGTAGCCGCTGGTCGCCCCTACCCGGGAGCCTACGGGATCGCACGCTCCTATGAAGAGGCTCGCGAGGCTCTCCTGCTGGGTCGACGGCTACACCTCGACGAGCATGTCGTGCAGGCTCGTGACCTGCTGGTCTACCGGGTGCTGGGCCGCGACCAGGCGGCCCTGGTCGACCTGGTGCATGCGCTGCTTGACCCACTCACCCAATCCCGAGGCGGCGCCGAACCACTGCTGCAGACCCTGGAAACCTACTTCGCCACCGGAGCCGTCGCCACGGAGACCGCGCGCCGGCTGCACATGTCTGTCCGCACCGTCACCTACCGGCTCGCCAAGGTCAAGAACTTGACAGGACACGACCCGGCCGACCCGGCCCAACGGCTAGCCCTGCACATGGCGGTTCTCGGAGCCCGGCTTCTCGACTGGCCCGCCGCCGACCTGCCTCGCGAACCCCTGCCTTAGCTACTTCGACCTGGGAGGCGCTGGTCAGGGCTGACCTCAGCGGGCCGCCGAGCATTACGGACCTGCTCCGGGCCTTCGCGCAGATGGGCCACAGTCGCGGAAAAGCAACCCCAGGCGGGCGCAGTGATGGCGTTGAGACGCGGTCGTCTCTCATGGGCAGCCCGGCAGGGCACCTGGCTGGGGACCCGCTTGGGGGGTTGGGGTCGATACTGGCAAGGCACCGGGGTGGACCGGCCGGCGCGGCCCCCCTGCGGGGAATGCCGAAACGGGACGGTCATGGCAACGCCGCGCCGAGGAGTTGCACGCCGACGGCCAGCACAAGGACTTTTCCGCCTTCCACGGCGATACAGGCCAGGTGGTGTCGGGATGGTGGTCGGGCGTCGCCGGCACGAATCTGCAGGGTCCGCCGGTCGAAGCGGGGCCGAAACTCCAGGACTTGGACAGCCCGAATTGCTCATGCGACCCTCTAGCAGCGTCCAGGCGTTGACCCCCGGCCGCAACGAGGTTGCGCCGACAGCGGTGAGCACAGCCGCGAGGCGACCACCTCGCCCAGGCCCACGGCGTGGCACACCAGCCAGCCGCTACCACGCCCAAGGGCCAGCGGGACCGGTGCCCGAAACCTCAGTGGTGCTTCCAAGGCCGATATCGCCAGTCGTGACGTCGGTGACGACGACCGCGAAGCTCCGCGTGCGCTGCCCGGTGAGGCCGTGGAGGCGACGGAGCCGCAACCCACGTCCCGGGCCGCCGACAAGACGTCGTAGATCGCAAGGCCCCGTTGCATCTTCTGGACGCTAGGCGCGCAGACAAGGTCCGGCAAACCGCCACGGCTTCGTTTCGGTGACGGGCGGAGCCACTGCCCGATGCCTTCCGAGATTCCTTCCTCCTGCGCGGCGGTCCCGCGGACAAAGTTCGCCGCAAATTGACTCGGACACGGCCATCACCTCAATCCTGAAGGGTCGTGGGAGCACGGCAAGGAATCGCTCGACGTAACCACGGATGCGCCTGGACACCAATCTGCCGAGGATCGGCAAGGAGAGGTCCCCCAGCATGACCGACCGCGGCCCTATCCACCAGCGCACCGGGTGGTCACAATTGAAGAGTCACCGGGCAGGAGCGCAGAGCAGCAACCCTCCGCGCCGCCGGCCTCCTCCGAACAAGCGCAGACCTGCACCGACCGGAGGACAAAGGAAAGGAAGGTCATGTCGGCCACCCGTGTCGGCACCGACAGCGTCTCGACCTGCACAACGCCAGCACCTCGGCCCGTGCCAGCTGAAGCATCAAGCCGACCCCAGGTGACCAGATGCCCAGAACTACGACCGCTTGGGGACACCGGCCGCACCGGAGCGCCCGAGGACCCGACCACCCGCCGGCGGGACAGGACCTGAAGAGAGGGTCGGAAGAGGAGTTGACATGGATGAGACGCCGCCGCTGCGGACCACGCCGGACGCCCGCGCCGAGGAGAGTTGGCAGCCCTTGTCCCGTAAGTGCGAGCCGGTCGGCCGCTCCTTCAACGCTGAAGGGGGTGAAGAGCTCGTCAGGCATGACGCGGGCTCCTCGTCACGCTCGCCCTACCGGCAGGCCCTGCCCTGGTGGCGGATGGTCTCCACCGGGTATGTGAACCGCCAGGCCGACCCCGATGCCGGCGTGGGTGCCGTGGTCGTGGTGCGCGGCGCTTGCCTCGCCGTCGTCTGCCTGCAACCGATGGACCCGGTCCGGCTCACCGCAGTGGTAGCCCGCTTGTTGCCCGTACTGAAGCACCCGGCTCGGCGACGCAACCCCGTCTCCGAGGCCTCCCCGAGCCCGGACGACTGGGTTATCGTCACCCGGACCTGGATGGAGTTGGTCGACACCATGGAGCTACTCCTGCGCCAGCCCAGACCGACAGGCCCCCGTACGGCCGTGTTCAGCACGTCGCCGGAGGCGAGTTCCGCCGCGATGGCTGCCCTCGACGACGCTAACCTGCTTCCGGCCGAAGTCACCCAGCACACGGAGATGCGCACCCGGCTGGTCGTCCCTGGGGCCACGCATACCGGTTGGCTGGTGACCGTGCCGCCCACCTCTGACATCACGCAAATGGCCCTTGGCATGGCTACCCTCGCCGAGGACCCCGGGGTCGACGCCATCGTCTGCGTCGCCGACGCGCCGACTCCGGAGGCAAGCCGCCAAGTCGCGGACATGCTTGACCGGCTCTCGGCGGACCACCCGGAGATGACCCTCGTCTCCGCAGCAGCGCTATCTCCCGGACAACAGGACGCAGGCAACCGGGTCCCGACGGTCCCAGGAATGGACCGGGCGATGCGGGCTGTCGCCAACGTCCGAATCGCATGAGCCACGTAGCCCATGCGTACGGAGAACGGGTCATCTGCGGGTCTGAGGCACGCCATCAGGAGCGCCTCGAACAGTGGAGTCGCAGCACTCGATGTTCGGCATCAGGGTGGCCGCCAAGGTGGTGTGCAGCAGGCGACGGCCAGCGACCCGGACCGAGGGTCAAGAGTCGAGGGCCGAGGGTCGACCGGGCTTGCCGGTTGCTCTCGGCACGAATTGACCACACGCCGATCACGGCCTCCCGTCAGCCCGAACATGATGCTGCGTCACATGCGTCCCGGCACCGATGTCCCGGCAGGCGTGACCTACGTATGGCGCTTGCCCCGCCGAGCACGTTTGCCCGGACCCCCCCGCACCCGACAGTCGACTCGCGACAACGTTCGACCTCAGAGGAGGTCCAATGCCCCGGACACCGTTCGAGATCGAAGACCAGGGCGGAGGCCAGTACCTCGTGCGAGCGAACTCGCTTGAGGATAGAACCATCCTCACTCTCGTGATGTCAGGGGCGTACACCGCCTCTGGCGGCACGCTGGCCGAGGACGAGGCCACGGCCAGCGCCGTCATGCTCTACCTGCTCGGGCGCCAGGACGCCAGCGACCTGCCCGCACGCGTCGAGATCGATGATGTGCTGGCGACCTACGCGGACGCCGCCGACGTCATCGCCGCACTACGCGAGTAATCCGCCCAGACCTACGACACGACGGAAGCGGCACCGCCATGACTAACAACCTCGCGAACCTGAGCCGGGCGCGAATGTCCATCCGGCTCGTCGACCTCTCTCGCGATCGTCGAGACCGGCACCCCGCCCAGCCGGTGAAGGGGGATCATGTGGTTGGCTTCACCACAACCCGCAGATCTTAGCCAACGCCCTGGCCACGATCGGCGCTACGAGGGCCAGCTCGCAGGGCTTGCCACCCCGCTTCACCACCCGTGCAAGGTCGTTCGGTACTGGCTGTCCACGGCTGAGTCTTCTCCCGCTCGGCTACGACCGCGCGTGCCCTGTCGACAGCGGCGCCGGGTTCTCGATCTCACGCGGACTAGACGCGGAACGTCTGCCAGTCGCCAACCGTGCGAAGCGACCATCAACCCGGTCCTGATAGCTGCTCGTCGATCGGCTGGCCGCCGCATGCTGAACGCAACCTCATTGTGGCACAGTCAGATTCGCCAACCTGGCTAGGCCAGATCGATCGTCAGGACGTGTGTACCTAATGGACAAGTCCCCCTCCGGACACGATCAAGTACACACACTTCCGTGGCGCTTGCCGCGATTGGCGT
>Ga0307310_10000484_pt1 | contig 13270 bp, 14 predicted proteins | sample ER_DNA_197_FD_194502 | JGI IMG/M metagenome (GOLD analysis project Ga0307310, IMG submission 194502) | Bulk soil microbial communities from the East River watershed near Crested Butte, Colorado, United States - ER_DNA_197 | ecosystem: Environmental > Terrestrial > Soil > Floodplain | place...
GCGGCCCTCGCTGCTCGACTACCACGACGCGATGCGCGGTCGCGAGCCGCCAGACGAGCGCCGCGCTCGCGAACGACGCTACAACCGCCCGAGGCCGCAGCCGCGTGCGCGAGCGTCCTCTCCCCAGAACGCCGCTCCCGACGCCAGGGGGACATTTGACACTCCGCTACCCAGGCTTACGACTGGTGCGATGAACCCCGAATTCGGTCCCGTCGGGTAGTCGGGCGCTCCGTCCCTCGAGAAACGCGCGCAGACCTTCCTGTCCTTCCTCGCCCGCACGCAGCCGTGCGGCAATCTGCGCAGTCTCCTCGCCGGCGGGCCGCTCGCGAATCAGACGCTTTGCCTCCCGCACCGCTTCAGGCCCCGACGTCAGCAGCTCGGAGAGGACGCGGTCGACGGCGGCATCGGGATCGTCGGCGATCTCCTCGATCAGGCCGATTCGGAGAGCGGTTTCCGCGTCGAAGCGTTCGCCGGTGAGGAAGTAGCGCCTCGCATGGGCACCGATCTTCGGCAGGACGAACGGTGAGATGACCGCGGGAATGATGCCGAGCTTGACCTCCGAGAAACCGAAGACCGCATCGGGAGCGGCGATCGCAACGTCCGCGCAAGCGGCGAGACCCGAGCCGCCGCCCAGGGCGTAGCCGTGAACGCGCGCGATTACGGGTGCCCGACAACGGTCGATCGTCTCGCACATGCGGTAGAGCCGCAACGCGTCCTCGACGTTCTCCTCATACGACAGATCGATCGCCGACCGTTGCCAGTCGACGTCCGCACCTGCGCAGAAGCTCTGGCCCTCGCCTGCGAGGACGACCGCGCGCGCGTCACCGACGTCCGCGAACGCATCGGTGAGCTCGGCGATCAATGCCGCGTCGAACGCGTTCCGGCGCTCGGGCCGCGCGAGTGTGACCCGCAGGAGGTGTCCTTCGCGGTCGATCTTTAGTCCGGCCACGCGTTCAGCTTAGAGTTGAGCCATGTTGCGAGGAGCACTGGCGGCGGCCCTGACGCCCCTCAGAGACGCGGGAGAGGCGCTCGACGAGGACGCGATCCCGCCCTACGTCGACTTTCTCGCGGCGGGTGGGGTGGACGGCCTGCTGGCCCTGGGGACGACCGGCGAGGGCTTTCTCCTCCCGGTGGAACAGCGGCTGCGCGCGGCGCAGCTCTTCGTCGAGGCCGCGAACGGGCGCCTGCTCGTGGCGGTGCACTGCGGTGCGCAGTCGACCTGGGACACGGTCGAACTCGCGGCGCACGCGGCCGACGTGGGGGCGGACGCCGTTGCGGTGATGGCTCCTCCGTACTTCACGCTCGACGAGACGGAGCTGCTCTCGCACCTCGATGCCGCCGCACGCGCTTGTGCGCCGACGCCGTTCTACGTTTACGAGTTCGCGGCTCGAAGCGGCTATGCGGTGCCGATTCCCGTGATTCAACGACTCCGTGAGGCGGCGCCGAACTTTCGCGGGCTGAAGGTGTCCGACAAGCCTTGGGAAAGGTTTGTTCCGTACCTGATCGAGGGCCTGGACATCTTCGTCGGTCCGGAGGCGTTGCTGCCGCAAGGGCTCGCTGCGGGTGCGATCGGCGCGGTCTCGGCGCTTGCCTCCACGTTCCCGGAGCTCGTTGCCGCAGCAGTGCGTGAGCCTGGAGGCCCCGATCTCGCTCCGGTGCGCGCCGCGCTCGAGCGCTTCCCGTTTCACGCCGCCGCAAAAGTCGTGGTCGCGAAGCGCGGCGTGCCGATCGGGCCTGACGTACGCCGGCCGTTGCGGATGCTGACCGATGAGGAGCGAGGGGAGCTCGAGCAATGGCTCGAATCGTCGTCGCCGGTTCCGGTTCCGTAGGAGCCTGCATCGCCTATCACCTCGCGCTTCTCGGCGCGCGCGACGTCGTCCTCGCAGAACGCGCGGAGATCGCGTCGGGCTCGACGGGCAAGGCGATGGGAGGCGTGCGGCAGCAGTTTTCCTCCGCCGCCGAGGTGCGGCTGGCGCAGGAGTCGATTGCGTTCTTCGAGGAGCTCGGCGCCTCGTGGTTCCAGCAGGTCGGCTACCTCTTCGTCGCCACGACAGATGTGGGCCTCGCCGAGCTTGAGGAGCGGCGCGAGCTCCAGGCGGAGCTCGGCGTGCCGGTCGAGCAGGTCGATCCGCGCTTCGTGCCCGGACTGAACGCGGACGACGTGCTCGGCGCCGTGTTCTGCGCGACCGACGGCGTCGCCGATCCCCCGGCCCTCACCCGAGAGGTGGTCCGCCGCGCGGCCGAGTTGGGCGTCGACGTGCGAGAGCACACCGAAGCGCGCGAGCTGGAGCGGGACGTGCTCGTGATTGCGGCGGGCGCGTACTCCGGCGACTTCGGGGTGGATCTGCCCATCCGGCCGATCGCACGCCAGTTGCTCGAGACCGATCCGATCGAAGCCCTTCCGGACGATCTGCCGATGGTGGTCGAGCCGGAGTCGGGGTTTCACTTCCGCCGCCGCGACGATTGTCTTCGCATCGCGATGGCCGACGCCGTGCCGCGCTGGGGCTTCGAGGAGACGGTCGACGAATCGGTGTTCGCCGATCGGCTCGAGCGTCTCGCTCACCGCTACCCGCCGGCTGCGCGCACGCGCATTGCTCGTGCGTGGGCCGGTCTCTACGACATGACGCCCGACGCGCACCCGATCATCGGACCTGTGGGAGATGGGCTCTACGCCTCTTGCGGCTTCTCCGGACACGGCTTCATGCAGTCCCCCGCGGTCGGCCGCGCCGTGGCGGAGGAGTTGCTGTTCGGCGCGTCCTCGCTCGACCTCACGCCGTACCGCCTCGAACGCTTCAGTACGGAGGCCGTGTTTCCGGAGAACCTTGTTCTGTAGATGCCCGCTGTTTGACCATACGCATGAGGAAGACCCAAAAGCCGAAGAGCAGAGCGAAGGGCAGAAGGCTGTTCAGGATTGACCACCAAGCGGAAGAGCCCTTGCTCTTCGCATCGAACCCAATCCCCTTTTCCTCGAGCAACTGTTGGAGCTCGTAGGCGGACTGGTCGACGGGATACACGGTTGTCCTCGTCTGACCGTTCCTCAGCCGAAAGTCCACCTTCTGCGTCGATGGGTGGAACGTCACATGGTCGATCCCGCTCGGCTCTTGCCGGACGAGCGCAAGTGCGTCGCTGAAGCGCAGGCTCTTGGAGGAGCCGTTCGCGAGCGTCTGAACGCCAAGCCAGATCAGCGCCGCGATGACGATCAATGGGAAGAGTGCCCTGGGAAAGAGACTGTTCACTCGAACGCCGGCCGGCGGGCGAGGCGCAGAGTCACGCTGGCTGTGGCAGCTTCGCGATCACGGCCTTGATGCTGCGCAGGATGTCGGCCTCTTCATGGCCGAAGTCGTCCAGGAACGAGTGCAGTGCAGCATGCAGGAGCTTGAGCTCCTCATCGGAAAGTTCGATCGTGTGCATTGGGCCTCCTAGCCCCACGAGGGCGGTTCGTATTGACCGTCGAGCGGAGCGCCGAACGTGACGGACTCGAGTCCGTCGGCGCCGGAGACGAGCACGCGTGTCGCTCCCGGATCGACGCGAACAAAGCGGCCCGGTCTGAGCTCGACCTCCTCGCCGTCGATTCGCATCGTGCCGGAGCCCTTGACGACGAAGTACACCTCTTCCTGGTTCGAGTCGACATGGTCGTGCTCGAAGCCTTCCTGATCCGGCGGGAAGACGAAGTAGTTGAAGCCGAACGCCTTTGCGCCGACTGCGCGTCGGGCCTTCCGCACCATTCCACTGGGGCCTTCCCCCTCGAGATCGCTCACGTCGACGATGTCGTATCCAGCCACTATTCCTCCTTGTCTCGCTTGTCCAGACGCTGCGCGAACGCTTGCCGCAGGCGCTCGCCGTCGGCGAGCACCTGCTTGTAACGCGGCCGGCGGGGCGGCAGCTTCACGATCTTCACGTCTCGAGCAGGGTCGCCGTACGAGTGGTGGTAGGCCTCCGACTCCCCCAGCTCGCGCAGGCGCTGCTTCGACTTCCTGTTGAAGAGCCGCATCACATCCGGAAGATGCCGAACGTGGTCTCGGCGATTGGTGCGTTGAGCGACGCGGAGAGACCGAGCGCGAGAACGCGCCGTGTGTCCAGCGGATCGATGATGCCGTCGTCCCACAACCTGGCTGTCGAGTAGTACGGGCTTCCCTCGCGCTCGTACTTCGCGCGGATCTCGTCCGGATCTGCGTCGCCGACCATCGCCAGGACGGTGGCGGCTTGCTCGCCGCCCATCACCGAGATGCGCGCGTTCGGCCACATCCACAGCTGGCGCGGCTCGTAAGCGCGGCCGCACATCGCGTAATTGCCGGCTCCGAAGGATCCGCCGACGATCACCGTGAACTTCGGCACCTTGGCATTCGCTACCGCCATGACGAGCTTGGCGCCGTCGCGTGCGATGCCGCCGGCTTCGTACTCCTGCCCGACCATGAAGCCGGTGATGTTCTGGAAGAAGACGAGCGGGATGCGCCGCTTCGTCGCGAGCTCGATGAAGTGCGCGCCCTTCTGGGAGGACTCGGCGAACAGGACGCCGTTGTTCGCCAGAATCGCGACCGGGTAGCCCTCGATGTGCGCGAAGCCCGTCACGAGCGTCTCGCCGTAGAGCGCCTTGAACTCGTCGAAGCGCGAGCCGTCCACGATGCGCGCGATCACCTCGCGTGCGTCGGTCTGATGCCGGAAGTCCTCCGGGATCAATCCGTAGAGCTCAGCAGGATCTGCGGCAGGGGGCTCGGGCTCAGCTTGCACCCAGGGCGGCTCGGGCTTGCGTCCTTGCAGGTTGCGCACGATCTGGCGTGCCAGCGCGAGTGCATGCTCGTCGGAGATCGCGTAGTAGTCGGCGACGCCGGATTTTCTCGTGTGCACGTCGGCACCGCCGAGCTCTTCAGCAGTCACGTCCTGCCCGGTCGCCGCCTTCACGAGCGGCGGCCCGCCGATGAAGATCGTGCCGGTGCCGCGCACGATGATCGTCTCGTCAGACATGGCCGGCACGTAGGCACCCCCGGCGGTGCACGATCCCATCACGACGGCAATTTGCGGAATGCCCTGCGCCGACATCTGCGCCTGGTTGAAGAAGATGCGGCCGAAATGGTCGCGGTCGGGAAAGACCTCGTCCTGCAAGGGCAGAAATGCGCCGCCGGAGTCGACCAGGTAGAGGCAAGGGAGGTGGTTCTGCTCGGCCACTTCCTGGGCCCGCAGGTGTTTCTTGACGGTGAGTGGGAAGTACGAGCCGCCCTTCACGGTCGCGTCGTTCGCGACGACCACGCACTCGCGTCCCTCGACGATGCCGACGCCGGTCACGATTCCTGCCGCGGGCGCCTGGTCCTCGTACAGGCCCAGCGCAGCGAGCGCATTCAACTCGAGGAACGCGGTACCCGGATCCACCAACCGGTCGATCCGTTCCCGCGCGGTGAGCTTCCCCCGCGACCGGTGGCGTTCGGTCGCCTTCTCGCCGCCGCCCTGGGCGATTTCCGCGGTGCGCTCGCGCAACTCGGCAACCAGGCCTTCCATACGCAGGCGCCGGCGGCTGAACTCTTCCGACTCGCGTTCGACCTGCGAGGTGAGGACGGCCATCGCTTTGAGCCTATCGCGGGGCGGCGCGGCCGGATACCGCCAGGGAGTGCCGGAAGGTCCAGGGTCTAGGCTCCTGAGCATGATCGTCGCCCATCTCGACCTGGATGCGTTCTTCGCAGCAGTCGAGGAGCTCGAGGATCCCAACCTCAGGACGAAGCCCCTCGTCGTCGGCGGTGACCCGCACGGCCGAGGCGTCGTCGCCACCGCGAACTACGTCGCGAGGAAGTTCGGCATTCACTCGGCGATGAGTTGCGCCGAGGCGCTAAGGCGTTGCCCGCAAACCGTCTTCGTCCGTCCGCGCCACTCGCTCTACCGCGAGTACTCGCAGCACGTCTGGGAAACGGTGCGCGGAGTCGTTCCCACTGTGGAGAGAACCGGGCTCGACGAGGGCTACCTCGACATCGGCGAGGTCGCGCAGACGTTCCTGGAGGCGCGCAAGCTCGCCGAAGCGGTTCAGACCTCTGTTCGCGCCGCGACGAACCTCACGTGCGCCCTCGGAGTCTCGACATCGAAGGTGGTCGCGAAGGTCGCGAGCGACCATCGCAAGCCGGGCGGACTGACCGTGGTCCCGGCAGGCCAGGAGGCGAGCTTCCTGGCCCCGTTCGACGTGCGCCGGCTCCCCGGGGTCGGCCCCAAGGCGGAGGAGCGCCTGCTCGCCGCGGGGGTCGCGACGATCGGGTCGCTCGCCGCGCTCGGGGACCTCGAGCTCCGCCGCGTGCTTCCCGGCAGCGTGGGGCGCGTCCTGCACGACCGGGCACGCGGGATCGATCCACGCGGGCTCGAGCAGCAGACGCAGCGCATCTCGATCAGTGTCGAGAACACCTTCGAGCAGGACTTGACCGATCGCGCGCAGCTGCACGCGGAGCTCCGCAGGATGGCCGACCGCCTGGCGGAGATGCTGCGCGGGAGTGGGCGGACGGCTCGCACCGTCTCGACGAAACTGCGCTACACCGACTTCTCCATCCGTACGCGGTCGACCTCTCTGCGCGTCGGGATCGACGAGCCGGCCAAGATCGGGGAGCTCGCGTGCGCGCTCCTCGACCGTGCGCTTGCTGACCGGCCCGGCGCGCTTCGGCTCGTCGGGGTCGGCCTGTCGGGGCTGGCCACCCACCAGCAGCTCGCGCTCGTCTGATTCGTTCCCACTTTGCGGGGGAAGCGTGCGCGGCCGAGTCCCGAAGGCTCTACAGAGTCCCGAAGGCTCTACAATCAATCGCGGAGACGCACGGCGTTTCGTTGTGGACCTAGCCCTCGAGTCCGCCGCGTGTCCAAAGGCCAACGCTCAAGAGGTAGAGGAGAATTGTTGTCGCGCCTGGACGTGGGCAAGTCGCAGCTCGTTCCGAAACGGGACGAGCAGCATCCGCCTGGAAAGTTCGTCTCGGACGAGCATGAAGCTGACTGCTCCCGGTTCCTCCAGGAGGTCAAGGAATCGATCCGGCGCCGGACCGAGCTCGGTCTCGGCCGCGATCGCTGAGGCGCGTCCAGGACTCAGCTGCCAGCAGGGGCACGAGCGCCGTGCTGCCAACGACGATGGACGCGACCACCCGGTCCTTGGTGGAGTCGAGGTATGAGCTGTACTCGAGGTGGGAGATCACGTAGATCCAGCTCAGGCCCAGCCAGGCGACGATCGTCCAGACGAAGGCGAAGAGCGGTAGCGCCCGCAGGCCGGTAAGCAGTGCGGCAACGAGCAGGACGGCGAAGATCGGCATCAGCAGTCCCCATTGCGTGGGATCGAGCATCTGGCCGGCGAGTGTCCTGAATGCGATCGGCCCGACGCCCAGCCTGCCGTGCAGATGCTCGTAGTCGAAGCTGTCGCCGAAGCTGTAGTTGATGTCGCGAATGTTGTGGTTGTGGACGTAGATCCGCCAGGGAAGCAGGAGCAGGAGGTCCAGCGCGGCCGCGACGGCCAGCGCGCGCCAGCGCGTGTGGGCCGCGGCCAGAAGGCCTAGAAAGACCGCGAGGACGAACAGCGAGCCTTCGTTCTTCGTGAGCAGCGCGCCGGCGAAGCAGAACGTCGCAAGCGCGAGTGCCCAGCGCTCGTTCGTGATCACCCAGCGCCCGGCTGCCGCGACGCCGACGCCGAACACCAGCGCGAGCGGAAGATCTGCGTACGCGGTCAGCAATTGGTCGAACACGGTCGGCGCCAGAGCAAGGGCGAAGAGCGAGAGCCAGAGGATGAGGGCAGGGACGCGATCGCGCAGGAGCGCGTAGAGCGCCAGCAGTGCTGCAACCAGGAAGAGCAAGAACTGCACGTGAACCAGCCGCGTGTCGAACGCGCCCATCGCGCGAAAGCCGACCGCCTCGAGAGAGGGCAGCAACAACGGGTAGTCGAGGTTTGCGAACCGGTAGGAGGCGTCGGCGAAGACGACCGGGTCGGCCCAGCCGAAGGCGTAGAGAGCGTGACCCTTGAGCGCCCAGATCGCCCATGCGTCGTAGCGATTCAGCGGCGCGACCCGGAAGGCGCGCCCGTAGTCGATGACCAGCACGACCAGAGCGGCGAACCCGACTGCGCCGATCCAGCCCGGCCGACGCCAGCCTGGACGTTCAGTGCCGTTCAGGCGCCAGGCGCAGAACGCGAGCGACAGAGCGGCCGTGACGCCGAGACCGATCCAGCCAAAGCTCACGTGCACGAGAGCAAGGTGGGCGGAGATGATCCCGACGAGCACGAGGCCGCAGAGGTAGGCCAGGCCGCACCGGAAGGCGAGCAGGCGCCAGGAGCGCGCAATGCCGAGCAGCGGCAGCATGCCGAGACCGGCAACGAGCATCAGCGCGTTCGCGCCGAGCAGGGCGGCCATTCTCATCGGAATCGATAGCGAAAAACGTGATCCGCCTGCTCGACCTGGATCGCGGGCAGAAAGTAGAACGCCGCATACGCGCGTACGGCCGCGCCCCTGGTGATGAACGGTCCCTTGGCGCCCGGCGGGACGTCGACCGCGTAGCGTTCTCGCGGCTGCAGCCGCGCCGCGAACGCGTCGAAAGGCGCCGCGTCGAAGCCAAGCCGGTCGCCCGCCGCGTGCCTGCGCTCGGCCGAGGTGAGCTTCGAGTCACGCGCAACCGATTGGGCGACATGGTGTCGAACCCCGTTCCCGCTGATCAGCGCCGATGCGGCGAGCGCTGCGACGAGAACGGCGGCTGCGACGATCGTCAGCCGAACAGGCGGACGCTGAGAAGGACGCGGACCGCCTTGAAGCCGTCCCTCCATGTGATCTTCTTCCCCTCTGCGTAGGTGCGCCCGTAATAAGCGATCGGAAGCTCGTAGATGCGCAACTTCTGCTTGCAGATCTTCGCCGTGATCTCGGGCTCGATGCCGAAGTCGTCCTGGCGAAGATCGAGCGAGCGTAAAACCTCCGTGCGGAACGCCTTGTAGCCGGTCTCCATGTCCGAGAGTGTCGTGTTGTAGAGGACGTTGGTCAGCAGTGAGAGAAAGCGGTTGCCCACGAGATGCCAGAACAGGTACGCGCGCTGAGGCTTGCCGCCCGACAGCCGTGACCCGAAGACCACATCTGCGCGCCCGAGACTGATCGGCTCGATGAGCGCCGGAACGTCGACCGGGTCGTACTCGAGGTCGGCGTCCTGGATCACGCAGATGTCACCGTCGGCGTGGGGGATCGCAGCGCGCACCGCCGCACCTTTGCCGCGGTTCTCCTGGCGGAAGAGGACGATGTTGTCGCGTCCGGTCCTCCAGTTCTCGACGAGGTCGCCGGTGCCGTCGGTCGAGCCGTCGTCGACGACGACGATCTGCTTCTCGAGGTCGAGAGCGGAAACGCGGTCGAGGACCTCGACGATCGTCGCTGCTTCGTTGTAGGCGGGCACCAGAAATGAAACGCGCACGGCGGCGAGCCTACCGTGAAGGCGAGATGGGAAAGCCCCTCTGACCGAACGTCCCCATCCCGCCGCCAAGCAGATGCCGGTCACGTGCAGCTTCTTGCGCTGTGCGGGTTCAGCTAGACGACGATGACGACGAGTGCGCAGGCGAAAACGGCGGACGAGCTGTCATCCAGAAGTTCAAATACCAAAGCGCCTCCACCGCGTCCGAGCGGGACCCAGGTGACCTCTTGAAGTCGCCATAACCCTTGTTAGGCGGGTATCTCCCGGGTAGGCGAGCTTCAGTATTCGAGCTCGATGTAAGGGCTTTGTAAAGGAGGTTTTTCCGTCTTTAAAGAAGGTTTGTCCACCTGTTGAGCGGACACGCTTGGGGGCGATACGAGCCGTCGGCTTGTCATCAAACAAGGGGGGATGTGTCAATGCGCATTAAGGTAATGGTTTCTTCGATTCTGGCGGCATCGCTGCTGGTGTTCGGTGTTTCTTCAGCAGTTGCGGCCGGAGGAAATAACTCGCAGCAGGCGGGGCTTGTCAACGTCAGCACCGGCGATGTTGCCCTGCTGAACAATGTTAACGCCGCCGTCGCGGCGAATGTCCTCGTGACTGCGTGCGACCTTACGGTTGGCGTCGCTGCGCTTGCGTTGCAGGAGCTCGCCGACACCGGCACCACCACCTGTACGTCGCTCGCCGGCCCGATCACGATTGACCAGGACCAGCCCGGCGGCGGCCCCGGCGACAGCATTCTCGGCGGAGGGAACAACTCCAGTCAGGTTGGTCTGGTCAACGTCAGCCTCGGCGACGTCGCGATCCTGAACAATGTCAATGTCGGAGTCGCGGCGAACGTTCTCGTAACAGCCTGTGACCTGACCGTTGGTGCGGCGATCCTTGCGGTGCAGGGGCTCGCCGACACCGGCACCACCACCTGCACGTCGGCCGCCGGTCCGATCAGCCTTACTCAGGCGTAGGAAGGCAGCTCAGGTGCGTTTCACACACAGGCGATAAGTCTCGACGAACGTGGGGGGCGTCAACGCCCCCCACGTTCGTCTCGACTGCTCGTTTCTGGCACATCGAGCTCACCGAGCACGAGCCTTTCTCCGGTGCGGGCGGTCTACCGCCGTGCGATCGCGCCCTGCGACGTCGCGGTGAATCCGACAGCCGGTCTTGTAGCAGGGGCGGAGGGACTCGAACCCCCGGCCTACGGTTTTGGAGACCGCCGCTCTACCAACTGAGCTACGCCCCTGGGCTGAGATGATTGTAGCCGTGGCTCTTCTGAAATCCTCCTGCGCGTGAGCCAGCGACCTGCGCTAGGAGCCCTGTTTTCATTGCTCGCGATCGCGTTGGCCGGCGTCGCGTTCGCGGCCGGAAACGGGGCAGGGGGTCAAGCCGGTCGATGGATCATCGCGTTCGCGGCTGCCGCCCTCGCGGTCTGGCTGGCGTCGATGGCCTTCCGGGCTTTCAGGTAAGCCGAAACACCGCGTATCCTCTGCGCGTGGCCGAGGGCGAAGACACGAAGACTCTGTGGCGCCAGTACACCATCGATAAGGGCGACAAGGCCCTACGCGACCGGCTGATCCTGACCTACGCGCCGCTGGTCAAGTACGTGGCCGGGCGGCTCGGCTCTGGACTCCCCGCGCACGTGGACGAAGGCGACCTCGTCTCCTACGGATTGCTGGGCTTGATCGGCGCGATCGAGCGCTATGACCCTGAGCGCGACGTGAAATTCGAGACCTACGCGATCTCACGGATCAAGGGCTCGATCATCGACGAGCTCCGGGCGATGGACTGGGTACCCCGCTCTGTGCGGGCACGGGCCCGCGACATCGAGCGTGCGATCGCCGAGCTCGAGCGCAAGCTTCACCGCGCGCCGACCGACGATGAGATCTCCGCGAAGCTCGGCATCACGACCGACGAGCTGGAGGACTCGCTCACCGACATCTCACGCTCGTCGATCGGAGCCCTCGACGAGCTCTGGACAGTGAACACGGGCGGCGGCGATTCGGTGGCCCTCATCGACACGATCGAGGACGCCGATGCGCCCGATCCGCAGGGCTCCCTCTCGAAGACCGAGATGAAGGAGGCGATCGGGGAAGCGATCGCGCGGCTACCCGAGCGCGAGAAGCTCGTCGTGACGCTCTACTACTACGAGGAGCTCACGCTGCGTGAGATCGGCGAGGTCTTGGGCGTCACCGAGTCCCGCGTCTCGCAGCTTCACACCAAGGCGATTCTGCGTCTCAAGGCCCGCCTCTCCGGCGCCACCACCCGCGCCTCGCTCGAATCCTGAGCGATACGATGCGGCGCTCAAGCCGCGTCGCACAGAGGAGTCAAAACGCATGCCACTCGAGCCGGGGAAGATCCGCAACGTCGCCGTCGTCGGCCACCGCGGGACGGGGAAGACGTCGCTCGTCGAGGCGCTCCTCTTCCAGGCCGGCGCCACGAATCGCCTGGGCACCGTCGAGTCCGGCTCGACTGTCAGCGACTGGGACGACGACGAGCAGCGCCGCCAGATGTCGCTCTCCGCGTCGATCTGCAACGTGGAGTGGCAGGGCCGCAAGATCAACATCATTGACACTCCCGGGGACGCGGGTTTTCAGGGCGATGCCATCGCCGCGCTGCGAGTCGTCGAGGGTGCGCTCTTCACCGTGAGCGCTGTGATGGGCGTCGAGGTCCAGACTTCGCGGCACTGGCAGCGAGCTGCGGCGGCAGGTCTCTCGCGGGTCATTGTCGTGAACATGCTCGACCGCGAGCGGGCCGACTTCTTTCGCGTACTCGAGGCCCTTCGTTCCCAGCTGTCGGACAAGTGCGTGGCGGTGCACATTCCGATCGGCGTCGAGCACGACCTCACGGGAATCGTCGATCTTCTGCACATGCAGGCGTACTTGGATCCAAACGGTCAGCGCGAGAGCGGCCCAGTCGACATTCCCGCCGAAGTCCAGGACGAGGTGCAGCAGTACAGGGAGAGGCTGCTCGATGCCGTGGTCGAGACTGACGAAGGCCTGATGGAGCGCTACCTCGAGGGACAGGAGCTCTCGCCCGAGGAAGTCGCGAAGGCATTGAAGGACGCAGTGACGCGCGGCGAAGTCTTCCCCGTCGCATGCGGTGTCGCGTCGAAGAACCTCGGCACCACCGCCGTACTCGACCTACTCGTCGAGGGCGTCCCCTCACCTGCGAGGAAGGGCGCGCCGATCAGCGTCGACGGCGCGGAAACGGCGGCGTTCGTCTTCAAGACGATCGCGGATCCGTTCGCCGGCCGGATCAACGTCTTCCGGGTGCTCAACGGCACGCTCAAGGGCGATTCGACGATCGTGAACGCCCGCTCGCACGCAAAGGAGCGCGTCGGTCAGCTCATGCAGCTAGAGGGCAAAGAGCACGTGCAGGTGGCGGAATTCGGCGAGGGCGACATCGGTGCCGTTGCGAAGCTGAAGGAAACCCAGACCGGCGACGTGCTGATGGATGCCGAACACCAGGTCGAGTTGCCCGAGATCGGCTTTCCCGAGCCTGTGATGAGCTTTGCGGTGACGCCGAAGGCGAAAGGCGACGAGGAGAAGATGGCCGCGGGTCTGCGGCGGCTGAGCGAGGAAGACCCGACGATTCTGATGCGGCGAGACCAGCAGACCGGCGAGCAGTTGCTGATGGGGCTCTCGCAGATCCATGTCGAGGTTGCGGTCGATCGCCTGAAGAGCAGGTTCAACGTCGAGGTCGAGCTGCACCAGCCACGCGTCCCCTACCTGGAGACGATCCGGAAGGAGTCGCGCGCCCAGGGCCGCTACAAGAAGCAGACGGGAGGGCGTGGGCAGTTCGGCGACTGCGTGATCCAGCTCGAGCCGCTCGACGGCCACCAAGGCTACGAGTTCGTGGACAAGATCGTCGGCGGTGTGATCCCGCAGAGCTTTCGTCCCGC
>Ga0307310_10000489_pt1 | contig 13229 bp, 11 predicted proteins | sample ER_DNA_197_FD_194502 | JGI IMG/M metagenome (GOLD analysis project Ga0307310, IMG submission 194502) | Bulk soil microbial communities from the East River watershed near Crested Butte, Colorado, United States - ER_DNA_197 | ecosystem: Environmental > Terrestrial > Soil > Floodplain | place...
GTACAGCGTGTCGCAGTTCGCTGTCAGGAACAGCGACTGCGAATCCATCAACTCGGGGAACGCCAGTACGTCGTTGTCCTCGACGCCGATGCCCAGGAATCCTCGGTGCATTGCCGCCAACGACGCGCCCGGGAAGCTGTTGATGAACGCCTCGACGCCGTGCATGAAGTCGAGGTTGTCGTACAGCAGCGCAGCCGTCTCCTCTGACGGTGCCCCATCGTCGAACTCCAACGTGCCCAGACGAGTCTCGACCTGTTCAGGGGTCGAGATGGAGCGAAGCGTCTCAGCGGAAACGGTCATAGTCCCTCCCAGTGGGTGGCGACAGCGCGAACAGAAAGTGATCAGGCTCTGCACGCCGCGAGGACGAGTGGACCTGAATCGCGGCGAGCCTAAGCAGGCGGGCGCCCGGCCACGTCATCCCGCTGGTATGAAATCGGGCCGCTCCGGGCCGGTAATGCGCCGCTCGCGTCGCGCGCCTCGCCGGTCAGAGACCAGCCACCCGTAGCGCCGCGAAATCACGCCCGCCCGGACTTTCATCCCAGCGGGGTGATGCCACCGTGCGCTCAGCCTCCCAAGATCGCCGACGTCCTAGGACCGCTCGATTCGGAGGTGGATTTCAATGGCGCCCGAGCGCAACGTTCAGTTCTCGGCACCTACGTGGCTCAGGAACCTGGGCTTCTCGTCGTGGCTGTTGGTCGGGTTCGTACTGATCATCGTCGGGGTCATGTGGCTGCTCGGCGAGACCTCGACGATCGTCATGCCGGTGATCCTCGCCACCGTGCTGGGCGCGGTCGCTGGACCGGCGGTCGCTTGGTTGGCGCGCCACAGAGTTCCCCGCGCCGGCGGCGCGATCCTCGTGCTGCTCGGGCTCGTTGCCATCGGCGTGGTGATCGCCTTGCTCGTCTTCGGCGGCGTATCGGCCCAGTCGGGGGACATCTCGGCGAAGGCGAACAAGGCGCTCGACAAGATCCAGGGCTGGGTCGACGACCTCGGCGTCGATCAAACGCAACAGGCCAAGGAGAGCGTGCAAAAGGCCGCGCCAGAGATCAAGACGACGCTGCTGAGCGGAGTCGCAACGGGCATCGGGGGCCTCAAGAACCTGGTGTTCTTCCTTGCGTTCGCGATCCTCAGCACACTGTTCGTGCTCAAGGACGGGCCGGTGATGCACCGCTTCGTCAACCGGCACATGGGCGTGCCCGAGCCGGTCGCCAACACCGTCACGACCAACATCGCCAAGTCGCTGCGCAGCTACTTCCTCGCCGTGACCATCATCGCCGCCTTCAACGCCATCCTCATCGGCGGCGCGGCACTGATCCTCGGCGTACCGCTCGCGGGGACGATCGCGGTCGTCACGTTCGTGGGCGCCTACATCCCCTTCGTCGGCGCATGGGTCTCAGGCGCCTTCGCCGTGCTGATCGCGCTCAGCACCGGGAGCACGTCGGACGCACTGATCCTGGCGGTCGTTGCCCTGCTGGCCAACGGCATCCTCCAGCAGATGATCCAGCCGCTCGTGATGGGCGCGACGCTGAGCCTCAACCCCCTCGTGGTGCTCGTCGTCACGATCGGCGCCGGCGCGCTGTTCGGGATGATCGGGCTGACGCTCGCCGCCCCGCTGACGTCGGCCGCGGTGCACATCGCCAACGAGCTGCGGGACCGGGACCCGGGCCTCGCGGCGGTCGAGGCGCCGCCGGGGCCGGCGCCGGCGCCAGCGCCGTCAGGCTGATCAGGCGCCGCGAGAGGCTGCGTGCCGTCGCGGTCGCGCTCGGCAGCTCAGTCTCGTCTGCGTGACGCTCGTGCTCAGTCCGTCGCGAGGCTGCGCCGTGCGATTCACGCTCGGCACTCGGCGGTCGTGGGTCATCACCCTGTGGGGATGAGTCCCGCATCGATTCTGGCGCCGGCGGCCGGCCGAAATCACCCAGCTTGGATGATGCCTGGGCACTTGTGGTCGGACACCGTGGTCCCACAGTCCGCGTCACCCAAAAGGAGGCCACATGTCCGACAGACCCGTCTTTCTCTACGCCGCCGTCTACGACGAGATCGCTGACGCCGAGGCCGACTACGAGGCCGTGTTCGACCTGCATGCCGCCGGGGCGATCGGGACCTTTGACTCGGCGGTGATCCGCAAGGAAGAGGACGGCAAGGTCCGGGTGACCAAGACCGAGAAGCCGACGCAGCACGGCGCCTGGACCGGGGCCGGGGTCGGAGCGCTGGTCGGGATCATCTTCCCGCCCGCGATCCTCGGCAGCGCGATCGTCGGCGCCGGTGCCGGCGCCCTGACCGGGCATCTCTCGAAGGGCATCTCGCGCGGCGATCTCAAGGAGCTCGGCGACGAGCTCGAGGCGGGAACCGCCGCGGTGATCGTGCTCGGCGAGTCGAAGATCGAAGAGCAGCTCGAGAAGGCGCTGGCGCGTGCCAACAAGGTGATCGAGAAGCAGGTCGATGCCGACGCCGACGAGCTCGAGCGCGAGATCGACGCCGCGGCGAAAGCGGGCGCGGCCTAAGGGAAGTCCACCGAGGGCGCCGTGGGGAAGATCCCACGGCGCCTCGGTGAAAACGGTCGTCCGCGCGGGGGGCCCTTACGCCTCGTCCTCTTCGGCTTCGAGCTCGGCTTCGAGCGCCATGACCGCGACGCCGAGCGCCGTGGCGATGTTGGCGGCGGCGCTGACTGTCCGCGGCGTGCCGATGATCGGCGCGACAGCGATGAGGATGCCTTGGGCCTGCTCGAGGGTGACCCCGGCGTCCGCCGCCGGGCCGAGGTTCAGGAGGTAGGAGCCCGGAGGGGCATCGACGGCCGCCAGGGCCGCGATGCGCGCCGCCATCAGCGAGTTCGCGTCGAGGTCGCAGCGCGCCACCGACTCAGCGGTCATCGCCGCCAGCGTGTCGAGGACGGGGGTCTCTGAGGGTGCGGAAGCCATGATGGTTCCCTTTCGGTTGGGGACGAGCACATACCGTCGTGCGCGCGCGGCGCCCTTGCATCACCCCGGCGGGATGAACCACCACCGGCGCACCGGCCCGCAGGATCACTACGCCCGGAACGGGCGGCTACATCGCGATTGCGTTCGACGTAGGCAGCCCACTCATCCACCTGAATGGCCGATGGCCCGCCTCGAGAGCAACACCGCTCATGACCTCTGACGACGAGCCGGGCCTGCCGGGAATCGGCTCCGAGCTCCGCGCTGAACGACTCGGGTTCGCGCTGCGCAGCATCGCCGTCGAGCTCGTCGACGAGCGCCGAAAGGTCGCGCAGCTGCGCCGGGAAGTCGCCGATCTGAGAGCGCGGCTCGCGTCTCTCGAGCCGCAGGCCTGCGACCAGGCTGCATCCCGCGCCACCGGGAGCGGGCCGGGCGCCAGCGACGCCGGCACCAGCCCGACCGAGGGCCGCCAGCACGAAGGTCCGCAGAGCTCTTCGCCTCGCGTTTGCCCTCCCGAAGGCGCGAGCCGCAGGCGGCACGTCCGACCGTCGTCGGCGCGCCGGATGTTCCGGTGCACATACGTACTCGGCAAGCCCTCTGCCTCAGACGCAAGCGTCTCGGCCTGGCCGATCACGTCCTCAGTGAGCTGAGATCACGTTTCCCGTGAGCGACGGCTCGTCGATGAGCAGGAAGAGCCCATGTGACCACCGACGAACCGCCGAAAGCGGATTACGCGTGAACGGCGGCCCGTGCGGCGGGTGCGTCAGCGCACACCGGCGGCCTGGGCGCTCTGCGTGGGACCGAGCAGCGCACCGATGATCCACAGCACCGGGAAGACGATCCCGATGAAGAACAGCACGTAGTGGCCCTTTCGGAAGGTCGCCAGGCCGAGCAGGACGAACAGCGTGAGATACAGGGCGCCCAACAGGATCCAGAGGATCATGGGTGCCTCCTTTCAGATGTCCACGAGCCTGCACCCTGCCCGGCGCAGAACCGATTGTCGGATTCGGTGGCCGCCGCTGGACCGGCGTCCTCAGGGCTCGGAGCAGCGAGCCCCCCGTCGATCATTCGACCTACGCGGTCTCCGTCAGTTCACGGCTTCACCTGCCGTGTAAGCGTCTGCTCCAAACGATCCAGGCGAGCCACCAGATCATCGAACCGCGCCTGGTCTCGGTCCTCGGCTGTCTGCTTCCCCTTGTCCTCGGCTCGCTCGCGCTCGCGCACGGCGCGCGTGACGAAGGTGGAGGTGATCGCGGCAACAAGGATCGACACGAACGCGATCCCCCAGAGCATCACGAGCACTGCGACGATCCGACCGGCGGTGTGTTCCGGCGTCACGTCGCCGTACCCGACCGTGGTCACCGTCTGGATCGCCCACCACAACCCGCGGCCGATGCTCGGGTACTCGCTGGGATCGAGCAGCCGCATCAAGAGACCACCGCCCACCACGACCAGCGTGGTGGCCAGGGCGATCACGCTCGCCGCGTTGCGCACGGATACCGGCTCCCTGAGAAACCGGGACATGCGCCGCTCGATCAGCCTGGGACGCGGCATCTCAATCGAGCCGCTTACCCCGAGGGTGTGACGGCTTGCTCGGCGACCCCGGCCGGCGGCGTGGGCTCGGCGTGCGCCGGCGCCGCGACGAGCTGGCCGCCCTGGAGCGTCTTGCGCCAGCCCGCGAGGATGCCGTGGACGCTCGCGGCACCGAGGATGGGCTGGGCGGGTGCTTCCAGGTGCGCCGGGTGGAGGATGAAGGGGCGCGTCTGAACGCCCCCGATCCCGCCGTGGAAGCAGATGAGCTCCTCGAACGCGCAGCCCTCCTCGAGCTCGGGGTCGTAGAAGCTGCCCACCATGATGTCGGCGACGTGCTCGAATCCGTCGGTCCGCAGGAGGTGCGTGGGCGCGGTGGGCGAGAACGGCGCCAGCGGGTCCTCGCCCTCGACGCGCCCGTCGGCGAGGTAGTGGGCGCCCCCGGCGCCGAGCGCGACCGGCCCGCTCTCGGAGGAGTGCACAAGCAGCCAGCCCACGTGCGGATGGGCGCGGAGGGCGGGGAGGAGTTTCGGGTGGCGCGCCTCGATCTCCTCGAGGGTCAGCCGGCGCGACTCCTCCATGAGGTAGATGAGGCCGAGGTTGCCCGAGCCGAGGACCACGACCTCCTGGTTGGAGACGTCGTTCTTGGCCTTTTTCGCCTGCTTTCCCGTGGCCTCGCTGACGGCGAGGCCGACCATGGAGTTCTGCTCGTCGCCGCCGGCGATCCCGGCGACGTCACCGTGTGCGAGGGAGCGCTCCACGAGCTCGTCGAGGCCGTATCCGTTGCGCTGCTTGAACGTCGCGCCCTGCGTCTGTCCGTGGTCGGACAGGACGACGATCTCGTAGGGCCGTGGGGCATAGCGGCGGGCTCGGTCGATCTGCGCGAAATGGGCGTCGAGCTTGCGCAAGGCCTCGAGTGTGTCGGCGCGCTCGAGCCCCGAGTGGTGTGCGACCTCGTCGTAGCTTGAGAAGGTCGCGTAGACGGCGGGGCGCCCGCGCATCATGTCGGTGAGCACTCCGGAGACGATCAGGTCGCGCACGAAGACGCAGAGCGCGCCGCGCATCAGCGGGTAGATGCCGCCACGATGGCCGCGCGGAAGCACGTCGCGGCGGATGGCACGCAGGGCCGCGATCCACTCGAGGATGACCTCGAATCCGAAGAGCACGAGCGTGCGCGTGACGTTGTCGCCGTTGGCCAGAAACGCCCGGTAGCCCGGGTTGGCCTTCTTCTCCTCCTCCATCCGGCTGACCGTGAGGATCACGTCCTGCGCTTCGCCGGAGAGCAGGTTGCCGCGGCTCGAGCCGCCGTCGGTGAGCAGCCCGATGCCGGTCGCGCGCCGGCGCTCGATCTCCGCGCAGTCCTGCGGCGCCGAGCACGTCATCATCGTTCCGGTCTCCTTCTCGACCCAGCGGAAGGCGGGGATGTCCTCGTTGGAACCCAGCAGGATCCCCGCCTGGCTTGCGCCCGTCTGGGAGGAGAGATCCGTCTCCCACTCGGCCAGATGGTGCGTGTCCTCGGCCAGCCAGCGGGCCATCGTGGGGGCGTTGCCGTCGCGCATCGCGCGCCGCAGAACGGGCAGCGCGAGCCCATCGATCTCCAGGTAGACGATCCCGGGGACGTGGGTCTCGTCGATGATGCCCTGCCGACGCGCGATGCGCTGCGCGATGCGCAGCGAGTACGTGTCATCCGAGCCGACGAGGACCGCGAGGGCGACGCTCACCGCGGCGACCACCAGGGAGGCAAGCAGCGCCCAGCCGAAGCCGTCCACCCGGATGATCCCATCGGTCAGGGCGTCAGCCAGGAGCAGGATGGCCGCGTCGGCTGCCAGGACGAGCAGGAAGCCGAGGACGAGTGTGGCGGGCAACCGCACCGCGGCGAGCACGGGCGGGATGACCGCGTTGAGCGCCGCGGCGATCGCCGCGACGAGCAGCGCCCCCCAGAAGCTCTCGATCCCGACCCCTGGCAGGAGCCCAGCGGCCACCATCAGGGCCACGCCCGTGGCGAGCCACGAGACGAGGAGTCCGAAGATCGTGAAGCGGGGACGTTCGGGCTTCCAGGCCGATGATTCGCCGTACGTCGGCTCGGAATCGCTGGGCATCACGTTCTCCTTCTCAGTGGGGTGCGCGTGCAACAAGCGGTGCCTGGCGTCGGGCCGCTGCCGCGAAACTCACGGTACGAGCGCCCGCCATCGGGTCGCATCACCCAGCGGGGATGAAACCCACACAAAAGTCATGCCGCCCCACTGACGATCAGCGCCCTTCATGGCGTTTGCGCCGGCGTTCCTGGCTCTGCTCGCGCAGCGTGTCCCAGCGCGACCGCGCTTGGGCGGTGACCTCGTCCCATTGGTGCTGAACCTCGTCGTCGGCGGGCTTTTCGCCCCGCCGGATGCGGCCGAGCTCCTCGTCGATCTCGCGGCCCGCTGCCGCCGAGCCGACGAGGACGACCATGACAGCGAAGAGCGCCGAGATCATCGCGAACACCGCGCCGATCACGCCGTAGCGGGTGGAGTAGCTGCTGAACAGGTGCGGCACATACACCGTCGCGCCGACCGAGTAGAGCGCGAGCAACACCGCGCCGAAGATGCCGAACGGGAGCAGGTCCTGGCGCTCGATCCGCCTGGCGCTGAGCACCCGGCCGCTCCAGACCAGGAACGCTGCGGTCAGCGGCGTGGCGAGCAGCGCCGCGCTGAGCTCGAGGCGGGTGCGCCCCAGCACGGCATGCAGAATCCCGCTGAGGGCCAGATACAGCACGAGCCCGCCGATCCAGAGCAGCCCGTTGAACGTGTTGCGCACGCTCAGCGGCTCCAGCTCCCATGTCTGCTCGACCAGCCGCTGCACGCCGCGAGTGAAGCTCAGGACCGCGACCATGAGGAACAGGAACCCGAGGATGCCGATGCTCGTGCTGCTGCCCTCGGGCGGCGCGAAGACGTCCTTGACCGCCTCGGCGCCGCCTCCGGTCAGATCGTAGCGGTCGATGATGCGGTCGGCCGTGCCCTTGCCCCCCAGCTCCGAGGCCACGGCGCTGACGACGATCGTCAGCGGGATCATGGCCGTGAGCGCGCCGGAGGCCAGCGCGATCGAGCGGTCGAAGCCCGCCACCTTCTGAAACCGGTTGACGACGCGCAGCACGAACTCCGGCCGCAGCCAGAACGTCAGCGACCGCACGACGCGCTCGCGGTCCACGCGCCGCCGCTTCGGTTCGAGGGGCTCGTCGCCCGCCATGGCTCACCTTCTCAGTGACCGCGTGACGCTCAGCGTGCTAGCTCGCGCTCGTCCTCTCCGAGAATGACGATGCCGTAGACGACCCAGACGCACAGGAAGAAGACGGCCAGCGACCACCACGGGTTGGTGCCGCCGATAGAGAACAGGGCCCCGATCGCACCAAGGCTGGCGCCGATGATCCCGATGATCCGGCCGTACGCGTTGGCGGCCAGCAGCGAGAAGCCGCCGGTGAGCTGGATCACGCCAAGGACGATGAGGACCCAGCCCATCGTGTTGAGGTCGTCGAGAATGAACCGCTTCTCGTTGACGAAGATGTTCGCGCTGTCCAGCGCGCCGATGCCGTAGACGATGTTGATCGTCCCCGCGATCAGCAGCAGAATCGCGGCGAATGTGGCTCGACCCGTACCTCGCATGGTGTACCTCCTGGGTGGTCAGCTGCAGTCCGAAGCGATGCCGACCCTAGGCATGCCCACGCGAGTTCTCGTCACCCTGCTGGTATGAGATAAGGCGTCACCGCCGCGCGTAGGGCGCCTCGCGATGAGGCGTCGCGGAAGCTCCTGTCGATCTCGTGGCGTCAAGCTCGCCGCGGCGCTGCAGATCGCGCCGCTCACCGTGCAGCGCAAGCGCCAGGGCGCCGATCCGCAGCCGTTCGTCGCCGCTCCGTCTCACCCGATTGGTATGAGATGGAGCGTCCCCGCCAGGCGTAGGCTCGCCCCGCGATGCCCGTCGCGGAAGTTCCCTTCGATCTCGTGGGCGTCAAGCTCGCCGCGCCATCGGCCCGGCCGGGCACCGTGTCCAAGGTGGACGTGATCGGCCGGCTGTGCGCGTCGACCCTGCCGTTCGCGACCGTCGTCGCGCCCGCCGGGTATGGCAAGACGACGCTGCTGGCGAAGTGGGTCGAGGCTGATCCGCGTCCCTTTGCGTGGGTCGCGCTCGACGGAGGAGACGACGATGCGGTGGTGTTCCTGCGCTACATCGTGGCCGCGATCCACGGCGTCGAACAGCTCCCGGCCGAGGTGTTCGCGGCGTTGTTGGGTCCGGGGGGATCCACCTGGACCAACCGCGTGCCACGCGTGGGGAGCGCGCTGGGGGCGCTCGAGCGCCCACTGGTGTTGGTGCTCGACGACCTCCACGCCCTCGCCAACCCGTCGTGCCTGGACGTGCTCGCCGCGCTCTTCGAGTACGTCCCGGCCGGCTCGCAGATCGCGATCGCCAGTCGGGAAGACCCCGCACTCCCGCTCGCCCGCTGGAGGGCGCACGGTTTGGTGCACGAGATCGGCGCGGCGGACCTCCGGCTGGACGAGCAGGAGGCCACGCTGCTGCTTGCAGCTGCCGGAGTCGAGTTGCACGCCGACGCGCTTTCCCAGTTGACCGAGCAGACGGAAGGTTGGCCGGCCGGCCTGTACCTCGCCGCGCTGTCGATGCAGGCCGGGGCACCTGGCCCGGCGAGCCCCGCGAGCTTCACCGGCGGCGACCGCTTCATGTCCGAGTACTTCCGTTTCGAGCTGCTGTCGCGGCTGCCGCCCGCCGAGGCGGAGTTTCTCACGCACACCTCGGTGCTGGATCGCATGTGCGGGGGCCTGTGTGACGCCGTCCTGGAGACGACACGGTCGGCACACACCCTCGAGTCGCTCCAGCATCGAAACTGCTTCGTGATACCCCTCGACCGGCGAGCCGAGTGGTATCGCTACCACCACCTGTTCGGCGAGCTGCTGCGCGACGAGCTCGAGCGCGGCGAGCCGGATAGCTGTCCTGAGCTCAACCGTCGGGCGATGGCCTGGTGCATCGCCAACGACCTGCCCGAAGCGGCGGCCGTCTACGGGCACGCCGCGGGCGAGACCGAGACAGTCGCCGGCCTGGTCGACGCCCTTGCGCTCCCGACGTACTACGACGGCCGAATTGAGACGCTGGAGGAGTGGCTGGGGTGGTTCGACGATGACGAGCTGGTGCGGTACCCCGCACTCGCAGTCATCGGCGCCTGGGTCCGCGCGCTGACGGGGCGGCCCGCCGATGCCGAGCGGTGGCTCGGTCTCGCCGACGGGGCAACCTCGACGCTCCCGCTCTCGGATGGCAGCTCCACGATCGAGCCCTGGGTCGCCACGCTGCGGGCGTGCATGATGCCCCATGGTGTCGAGCAGGCGCTCGCCGACGCCGATCTGGCGCTGACGCAGCTCGCCCCCGAGAGTGGATGGATCCCGGACGCGCTTCTCGTTCGCGGCATCGCCCAGGCGTTGCTCGGCGCGACTCCTCGCGCCACGCAGGACCTCACGGCGACCGTCGAGAAGGGGATGGCCATCGGCGCCGTGGACGTCGTCATCGCGGCGCAGGCACAGCTCGCGCTCCTCGCGGCGCAGCAGGGAGCCTGGGGCGAAGCAGGACAACGCGCACTTGCGGCACAAGCGCTCGTCGAGGAGGCGGGCCTGGGCGACTACGCAGCGAGCGCGATTGCGTACGTGGCGACGGCGCGCGTCGCCCTCCATGAGGCGAGACCGGAGGATGCCCGCGCGGCGCTGACCCGCGCGCACCGTCTGCGACCGCTGCTTGACCATGGCATCCCCTGGCTGACCATCCAAGTGGGGCTCGAGCTCGCACGCGCTCATCTCGCGCTCGCCGACGCCGGCGCCGCCCGCACGATCCTCACCGAGACCGAGCAGGTGCTCGAGGTCCGTCCGCACATGGGCTCGCTGATCGAGGACGCGCGGGAGCTGCACGAACGCCTGGCCGCCACCTCCGGTTCGGAGGGTGCGTGGGCGATGAGCCTGACCGGGGCGGAGCTGCGCCTGCTTCCCTACCTAGCCACCCACCTCATGTTTCCCGAGATCGCGAGCAGGCTGTTCATCTCGCGCAACACCGTCAAGACCGAGGCAGTTGCGATCTACCGCAAGCTCGGTGTCTCCTCGCGCAGTGAGGCGATCGAGCGCGCCGTGGAGGTCGGGCTCTTGGAGAGCTCGGTCTATCCGTCGCGGGCGAATCTCATCCCCGAGGGATCGGCGCCGGGTCGATGAACGCCGGGCGTTCCGGCCACGAATTGCTCGCGCGAGCTGGTGCGTAGATCATTGGGTGTTCGCCGCCACTCCTTGTAGTCCGATTGGTCTGAGATACGGTCGTACCACCACGGTAGGCTCGCCTCGCGATGGCGGTCGTGGAAGTTCCCTTCGATCTCGTGGGCGTCAAGCTCGCCGCGCCAGCGGCCCGCGCGGGCACGGTGGCGAAAGCGGATGCGATCGGCCGGCTGTGCGCCTCGACCTTGCCGTTCGCGACCGTGGTCGCGCCCGCCGGGTATGGGAAAACGACGCTGCTTGCGAAGTGGGTCGAGGCTGATCCGCGTCCGTTCGCGTGGGTCGCGCTCGACGGCCGAGACGACGACGCGGTCGTGTTCCTGCGCTACATCGCGGCCGCGATTCACGGCGTCGAAGCGCTCCCGGCCGAGGTGTTCGAGGCGTTGTCGGGTCCAGGGGGATCCACGTGGACCAACCGCGTGCCGCGCGTCGGGAGCGCGCTTGGGGCGCTCGAGCGCCCGCTGGTGCTGGTGCTCGACGATCTTCACGCCGTCGGCAACCCGGCCTGTCTGGACGCGCTCGCCGCGCTGTTCGAGTACGTCCCGGCCGGCTCGCAGATCGTGGTCGCCAGTAGGGAAGACCCGGCATTGCCGCTTGCCCGCTGGCGCGCGCACGGGTTGGTGCACGAGATCGGCGTGGCGGACCTCCGGCTGGACGAGGAGGAGGCCGGGCTGCTGCTTGAAGCTGCCGGCGTCGAGTTGCAATCGGACGCGCTTTCCGCGTTGACCGAGCACACGGAAGGTTGGCCGGCCGGCTTGTACCTGGCCGCGCTGTCGTTGTTGGCGGGGGCGCCGAGCCCGGCGAGCCCCGCGGGCTTCACCGGCGGTGACCGCTTCACGTCCGAGTACTTCCGCTCGGAGCTGCTGTCGCGGCTGCCGCCCGCCGAGGCGGAGTTCCTCAAGTACACCTCAGTGCTGGAGCGCATGTGCGGCGGGCTGTGCGACGCCGTCGTCGAGACGACGCGCTCGGCACGGACGCTCGAGTCGCTTGAGCGCAGGAACTGCTTCGTGGTACCGCTCGACCGGCGAGCCGAGTGGTATCGCTACCACCACCTTTTCGGCGAGCTGCTGCGCAACGAGCTCGAGCGCAGCGAGCCGGACATCACTCCTGAGCTCAACCGTCGGGCGATGGCCTGGTGCATCGCCAACGACCTGCCGGAAGCGGCGGTCGTCTACGGGCACGCGGCGGGTGAGATGGACACGGTCGCCGGCCTGATCGACGCCCTTGCTCTGGCGGTGCACTACGACGGCCGGCGGGAGACCTTGGAAGAGTGGCTGGGCTGGTTTAGCGATGACGACTTCAAGCGCTATCCGGCACTCGCCGTTGAGGCAGCCTGGGTCCGAGCCCTCACAGGCCGCCCTGCGGATGCCGAGCGGTGGCTCGGTCTCGCCGAGGGGGCAACCTCGACGATCCCGCTCTCGGATGGAAGCGCCACGATCGAGCCGTGGGTCGCCACCCTGCGGGCGGGAATGATGCCCGACGGTCTCGAGCAGGCGCTCGCCGACGCCGATCTGGCTGTCCATCAGCTCTCCCCGGACAGTGGGTGGATGCCGGCCGCACTGTGCCTGCGCGGAGCGGCGCACGCGCTACTCGGCGCAACCGACCGCGCTGCGGAGGACCTCACCGCGGCCGTCAGAGTCGGGCTGGCGAGCGGGGCCGCCGAAGTGGTCATCCTCGCGCAGGCGCAGCTCGGGCTCCTTGCCGCCAACCAGGGAGCCTGGGGCGAGGCAGGGCAACGGGCGCGGGCGGCACAGGCGCTCGTCGACGAGACGGGCCTGGGCGACTACTCATCAAGCTCGCTCGCGTACGTGGCGGTGGCGCGCGTCGCGCTGCATGAGGCGAGACCGGAGGATGCGCGCGCGGCGCTGACACGCGCGCACCGTCTGCGACCGCTGCTGGATCACGGTCTTCCCTGGCTGACCATCCAGGTGGGGCTCGAGCTCGCACGCGCTCATCTCGCGCTTGCCGAGGCCGGCGCCGCCCGCACGGTCCTCTCCGAGACCGAGCGGGTGCTCGAGGTTCGTCCGCACATGGGCTCGCTGATCGAGGATGCGCGCGGACTGCGCGAACGCCTGGCCGCCACCTCGGGCTCGGAGGGTGCGTGGGCGATGAGCCTGACGGGGGCGGAGCTACGGCTGCTTCCCTACCTGGCCACCCATCTCATGTTTCCCGAGATCGCGAGCAGGCTGTTTATCTCGCGCAACACCGTCAAGACCGAGGCGGTGGCTATCTACCGCAAGCTCGGTGTCTCCTCTCGCAGTGAGGCGATCGAGCGCGCCGTGCAGGTCGGGCTCTTGGAGAGCTCCGTCTACCCGCCACGGGCGAATCTCATCCCGGAGGGATGACGCGCCGGCGGCCCGCGCCAAGTGGAATAGGCGCAGGCTCCAATGGACGAATACAAGCAGCGCCTGCGGCGGCTTGCCGTGCACGACGATGCGCTCCTCGACGCGATCGCGGTGGAAGCCAAATCCTTTGCAACGTCGGTCATCGACGAGCGGACCGCGGC
>Ga0307310_10000495_pt1 | contig 13147 bp, 10 predicted proteins | sample ER_DNA_197_FD_194502 | JGI IMG/M metagenome (GOLD analysis project Ga0307310, IMG submission 194502) | Bulk soil microbial communities from the East River watershed near Crested Butte, Colorado, United States - ER_DNA_197 | ecosystem: Environmental > Terrestrial > Soil > Floodplain | place...
CCGCCGTTGCGTCAGTCAGCGAGGGTCTCGCAGAGGTTCTCGGCGGTGCCCGTGTATGCCACGAGCGTGAAGCCGTCGTAGACCACGGATCCGTGCCGAATGTAGAGCCCCACGTCAACGGTTTCCGTGGCGTCCATACCTTCCGTCACCCAGTTCAACGAAGCTCCGTTAAGGATGAAGTGAATCAAGCCGGCCGAGTCGGTGAAGATCTGACCAGGGCCGGAGATATTGCGCAGGACGCTGTCACCGGTCAAGTCGTTGGTGATGCTGGTGAAGAGCCTGCCGCTCCCCTTCATGGTCCCGTTGTCATAGACCTTGCCGGTCACGTTCGTGTCGACATCGGCCACCGTGACCTGGAACGGACAGACGGTTCCGGCCGGGAAGATCATCGGGTCATTGTGAAGTTCCACCATCACGGGTTGGCCTCCACCCGGGACGCCGATGCCCTCGGCGTATGCCGAGGTGGCGCCGGCCACCGTCATCAGCGCGGCGGCGCTGGCCGCCGCGGCGATCGAGGCAATTCGTGTGCGAGCCATGGGTTCGTCCTTCCTGGGAGTTGTGCTGCTACCCACAGGCTGGCCGCGGAGCCGAGGCCTCACATCAGGCGGTGCGCCCTATTCCGCGCCGACGACCTCCCCATTCCGGCGCTCTAACGACGCGTCGAGCAGTTGCCGCAGCCGCTGGAGGCAGTCGTGGCAGGAGGACTCGATGGAGTCGACCGGCAGACCGAGGGCAGCTCCAATCTTGGCGTAGCCGGGCCGGTCGGGAGCCGTCACGGCTCGGAGCAGCCCCTGGCACTCAGCAGAGAGCTGCCTGAAGCCGTCCCACAGCTGCGCGTCAGGCTCGTCCAGCAGCTGTTCGGCGTCTCGTTCGCGGTCCGAGATGTCGGTGGCCACCGGGGCCGCGGAGCGCCCGACGGCCATCGCCTCACGCCGGGCCGTCCGGGCCAGCCACATCGGCAAGTCGGCGGCGTCCGGGAGGCGGTGGCTGTTGTCGAGCAAGCTCACCCAGGTCCTCTGGATCACCTGGGAGGCGTCCGTCTCGGTCAGTCCGATCGACCGAGCCACGGACCACAGCATCGGCGCGTACTGGTCGGTGAGCTGGTTCCACGCAAGGCGATCCCCCGTCACGACGGCGCGCCAGACGAGGTCCGGTGCGACCGGGACCGGCAGTCGGTCGTAGGTATGGGCGTCCTGGGGCCTGGTCCACGGAGATTCTCCGTGCGCCCGGACCCGCATCGAGTCCGTCGGTCTCATGACTTCCTCCTTTCCGAACTGCCGAGGTGCCGGCATTTTCCTTCGTCCACGGTGCGGGAAATCGCGGCCCTTCACATCGGTAGGACTGCGTATCTCCGGCCGAATCGATACGTAAAGGGTGACGGCCTGCCCCCGTCGCGCACATCAGGTGAGGCACCTTAGACGGCCACCGAAACCGCCTTATTTCGCCGGCGCACCCGCCAACGGGACGTCGCCCCGGTAGGGACCTCGACGAGCCTCGCGCCGGCTCCGGTGCCGGCCGTCAGCACGACGACGCCGACCTGGCGGCGCAGGGTCAGGAGTCGCCCTCCGTGATCGGTGGTGACGAAGCGCTGCGCCACGAAAGGAGTCTCCGGGTGGCCCTCGACCGCGAATGGCCGCGTTCCCCGGCCGGCGTCGTGCAGGGTCAGCCGCCCCGACGACCAGGCCACCGACACGGTTGGCACGCCGGCCAGGCCGAACCGCCCCACCGCGACGGACGTCGGGCGATCACGCAGGGGCTCCGCCGTCTGGTGGTTGTCGCTCCACAACAGCCGGCCGTCGAGCACGTCGGTGGCGACGATCGCCGCGCCGTCGAACGTGATGGCCGCGGAGACCAGCATCGCCCGTCCGTCGTCCATCATCCCGAACCGGACCGCCACGACGATCTCCCGGTCGTCCCGGCGCGCGACGTCTCGCCGCCAGTCGGCGGGAACGGCGTGGTGATCCGGCAGTCCGGGCTCGTCGGCGCGCACGACTCGCACGCCGGAGGTGCTGAGCCCGACGGCCAGATAGCTGATGCCGTCGACGGTGATGCCGTCGAGGGCCGTGACAGCAACCCGGTCAGCGAAGGTGCGGCGGGTGACGAACGTCCCGTCCGGCTCGTAGAGCTCGATCGCCGACCATCCCCGTCCGTCCGACCAGGGAAACGTCGAGAGATCCGCCGAGCAGCGGACCACACTAACCGCGATGCGCCCCTCGACGACCGCCACCCGACTGGCATCGTGACCGATGACGCGCAAGACGTCCTGGCCGTGGAAGGGGAGGTCACAGCCGGGCCACGTCGCCCCGGCGGCGGCCTCGAAGGACGCCAACACGTCCCCGCCACGCGCCGGCGGGGCGACCACCTCGACCCGAGAACCGTTGAGGCGCACCACCTGGTCGAAGCCCAGGCCCATGACGTCAGCCGCCGCCTCGTTCGGGCCGGGCGCGGCGGTCGTAGCCGCGTTGGCACGCGAACTGGAACGAAAGGGGCGATGCACGGCAGATCTCCTGAAGGGGTTGACGACTTCTCGAGTCTCGCCGCGGCGAGCGCTGGCCACCGTCGGGCGAGCGGATGCTCCGCGGGTGGATCGTCGTGTCCTCCGATCGGCGGATATCGCTTGAGGTAGCGCGCCCGCGAGCGGTTGGCTGCCCTTCATGACCGAGAGCCCGATCCGCGTCGGCCGTGCGACGGACACCGACCGCTACCTGGCAACGGACGACATGGTGTGGTTCCAGGGAATCTCCCCGGCACCGATCGAGCGGCAGCTCACCGGCCTGACGGAGGAACACCGCTTCGCCGCGGAGATCGAGGGATCGGACACCGCGACCTATCCCGGGATCTACGGCGTCTTTCCTATGACGATGTCGGTGCCAGGGCCCGCCGGCGGCCTGCGGCAGGTGTCCTGTGCCGGCCTGAGCTGGGTCGGCGTGCACCCGGACCACCGGCGTCGCGGGGTGCTGACGGCCATGATGCGGCACCACTTCGAGCAGGTGCACCAGGAGGACGGTCTGCACGTCTCGGCCCTCCACGCGAGCGAACCGGCCATCTACGGGAGGTACGGCTATGGCCTGGCGTCGCTAGAGCTGCACGTGCAGCTCGGCCGCGGGACGACCTTCATTGCTCCCGAGCTCGAGGACGCGGCCGGCGGCATCACGACCCAGCTTTCGACGGTCTCGGACTCGGACGTTCCCTCGCGGATGCAGAATTGCCACCTGCGCTCCGCGGCGCTCGGCACCGTGGTCGGCGACGCCAGCTACTACGAGCGAGTCTGCTATCAGTCGCCTGAGAGCCTGCGCGACAAGGAGCCCTGGCGCGTGCTCTTCGCGAGGCGTGACGGCGAGGACGTCGGGTTCGCCATGTTCCGCCGGATTGAAAAGTGGGAGCACTGGCGGCCGGCCGGCGAGCTCAACGTGTGGATGCTGGTGGGCGACGCCGCCGCCCAGCTCGTCCTGATGCGCCGCCTCGTCGACTTCGACCTCATGGGCACGGTGACCGTGGGCAAGGTGGGGGTCGAGGACCCGCTACTCCTCTGGGCCGGTGGTCCCCGGTCGACCTCGGACGTCGGGACCTACGACAGTCTCTGGATCCGGCTGGTCGACCTGCCGGAGGCCCTGCAGGACCGGTCATGGACACAACCCTGTGACGTCGTCGTCGAGGTCGACGACATCAGCGCCGGGTGGAACCACGGCCGCTGGCGGATCCACGTCGACGACGCCGGCCAGGCCACCGTGGAGAAGAGCACTGGCGACGCGGACCTCAAGCTGCCGGTCCAAGCCCTCGGCGCCGCATACCTCGGAGGTGGAAACCTGGTCGCCCAGCACCGCGCCGGGCTCCTGGTCGAACAACGCCCGGGCGCCGCCGCCGAGCTGTCCCTCGCGATGCGGACACCGGTCGCGCCTTCGGGCGCGATGGGGTTCTGACAGCCAACTCCAAGGACCGGCGCACTGACGGCCGGTACCATCCCCACGTGCCGGCGTTGGGTCGCGCCTCAACCTCGCCGCCGCAGGAGGTCCGGTTCTGCCGGTCCGCCGACGGCGTGCGGATCGCGTATGCCGTGCACGGCTCCGGCCCGCCGCTCCTCATCTCCACGTGCTGGCTCAGTCACCTCCAGTTCGACTGGGACAGCCCGGTGTGGCGTCACTTCCTCGCCGACATCGGGCGATTCGCGACGGTCATCCGGTTCGACGAGCGCGGCTACGGCCTGTCGGACTGGGACGTCACCGACTTCTCCCTCGAGATGCGCCTCGCCGACCTCGAAGCGGTCGCCGACGACGCCGGCTACCCGCGCTTCGCCCTCATGGCCATGGCGCAGGGCGGCCCGGTCGGCATCCGGTATGCGACGGCGCACCCCGACCGGGTGACTCGCCTGCTCTTCTACAACAGTTACGCCGACGCCGCGCGGGGCATCACCCCCGAGGAGATCGAGATCGAGGACACCTTCGACCAGATGATCAAGGTCGGCTGGGCGCGTCCCGACTCGACGTTCCGCCGAGTCTTCACCTCGCTGTTGATCCCCCAGGCGACTGAGGAGCAGAAGGGCTGGCTCGATGAGCTCATGCGGGTCTCGGCCTCTGCCACGACCGCCTACGCGTCGCGCCAGCAGCGACGACACCACGGCGCCATCGAATGCCTTCCGTCGCTCGACGTCCCGACGCTCGTCCTCCATGCCACGGGGGAGCAGATCAACGGTTTCGACGAGGGCCGGTTCCTCGCCACGTCGATCGACGGCGCCCGGCTGGTACCTCTCGACAGCGAGAACCACATCGTCCTCGAGGACGAGCCGGCGTGGCCGGTCTTCGTCCGCGAGGTCGAGGCGTTCCTGGCGCTCGACCGGGAGCTCGCAACCGCGCCCCCGGCCACCACGTCCGCCCTCGACCTCTCTCCGCGTGAACGGGAGGTTCTCAGCCTCGCCGCCCAGGGCCTGGACAACGACGACATCGCAGGCGAGCTGCACCTCAGCGTCCGCACCGTCGAACGGCACCTGCAGAACGTCTACGTCAAGCTCGACGTCCAGGGAAGGTCGGCGCGCGCGGCGGCGGTCGCCCGGTTGCTGACGTCGGCCTAGACGCGTCGGCGACTACGCGCATACCGCCGCTTCGACCCGGCCCGTCCGCGAGCGGATTGCGCGTGCGCACCGATGCCGACGCATACCCGTCGTTCCTAACGTCATCGGCATGACCACTACACCCCTTGTCCTCGACCCCATCAAGACGAAGCACCGCGCCATGTGGGCGCTGGGCAACTACGACGCCGTGGCGACCGAGGTCGTGGCCGACGTCGGCGCCCGGCTCGTCGACGCCGCCCGGAGCGGGCCGGGCCAACACGTCCTCGACGTCGCTGCCGGCTCGGGGAGCGCCAGCCTGCCGGCGGCTCGGTCCGGCGCTCATGTCGTCGCCACCGACCTCACTCCGGAGCTGCTCGAAACCGGCCGCCAGCGCGCCACCGCGCAAGGCCTCGACATCGAGTGGGCGGAGGCTGACGCCGAGCACCTGCCGTATCCCGACGAGTCGTTCGACACCGTCCTCTCCGCCATCGGCGTGATGTTCGCGCCGTTCCACCAGCCGGTCGCGGACGAGCTCACGCGGGTAACCAAGCGCGGCGGCACCATCGCCCTCGCGAACTGGACTCCGGAGGGCTTCATCGGGCAGATGTTCGCCGCGATGAAGCCGTATGCCGCGCCCCCGCCGCCCGGGGCCTCCCCCGGACCGCTGTGGGGCACGGAGGCGCACGTCGGGGAGCTGCTCGGAGACCGGGTCTCCTCGCTGACCGCTACGCGGGAGATCTGCGACGTCGACCGGTTCGCCACGGGCGCGGAGTTCCGCGACTTCTTCAAGACCTACTACGGGCCCACCATCGCCGCATACCGGAACATCGCCGACGACCCCACGAAGGTCGCAGAGCTGGACGAGACCCTCGCCGACCTCGGCGACCGGTACCTCGATGGCGGCCACATGCCGTGGGAGTACCTGGTCGTCGTCGCCACCAAGGCCTGACCGCGCGACGGCTCCCCCACCCGCCCTTGTGCCCGTATCGGGCGCTTGGCAGGGTGGGGGAGTGAGCAAAGGCGCTGCGAAAACCGAGTCATCCCCTGCGCCCCAGCCCCGGACCCCCGAGGACATTCGCAACGTCGTCCTCGTCGGTCCGGGCGGAGCCGGCAAGTCCACACTGTTCGACCATCTCGTCGCGGCCCGAGTGCCCGGGCGACGTCCCCACGAAGGTGAACGGGACCGCTCGGTCGGGCTGGCCGTCGCCTCCTTCGAGAGCAACGGTCTGACGATCAACCTCGTCGACGCCCCCGGGTTCCCCGACTTCGTCGGCGAGCTCCGCGCGGGCCTCCGCGCCGCGGACGCGGCGATCTTCGTCATCTCGGCCGCCGACGACATCGACGGCGCGACCGCGCTGCTCTGGCAAGAGCTCGCCGCGATCGGTGTGCCGCGGGCCGTCGCCGTCAGCAAGCTCGACATGCCGAGGTCCGACTACGACGACACCATTGCCCGGTGCCAGCGCGCGTTCGGCGACGCGCAGGCGCTCTACCTCCCGGTCCACGACGCCGACAAGGCCGTGGTCGGGTCGATGGGGCTGCTCAGCCAGCGGGTGTACGACTCGTCGAGCGGCTCCCGCGTCGAGCGCGACCCCTCCGGTGACGAGGCCGCTGCCATCGAGGAGCGGCGCGGTCCGCTCATCGAGGCGATCATCGAGGAGTCCGAGGACGACACCCTCCTGGACCGGTACCTCGAGGGCGAGGACATCTCCACCGAGACGGTCATCGAGGACCTCAAGACCGCCGTCGCCAAGGCGACGTTCTTCCCACTGGTCCCGATCTCGCCGGCCACCGGAGTCGGCCTGGAAGAGGTGCTCGAGGTCATCGAGCAGTGCTTCCCGTCACCGGCGACCCGGCCGGCGCCGACCGCATACAGTCCCGTCGGCGCCACCCTCCCGCCGCTTAGCTGCGACCCAGACGGCCCCCTGGTGGCCGAGGTCATCCGGACCACCAGCGACCCCTACGTCGGGCGCCTCTCACTGGTCCGGGTGTTCTCCGGCACGCTGCGCGCCGACGAGGTGGTCCACGTCTCCGGGCACCTTGGCGAGTTCGTCGAGCGAAGGGGCGGCATCCCGGTTGAGGGCCACACCGACCACGACCACGACGAGCGGGTCGGGCCGCTCAGCTCGCCGCTCGACGACGCGGCACGGCCGACCAACCGCGGCATCGCGGGCGACGTCGTGCTCGTCAGCAAGCTGTCGCACGCGGAGACCTCGGACACCCTGTCGGCCAAGGACCGGCCGGCGCTCATCGAGCCGTGGGTGCTGCCAGAACCGTTGCTGCCCATCGCGATCCACGCGTCGAACAAGCGCGACGAGGACAAGCTCGCCGGCGCACTCCAGCGGCTCGTCGCTGAGGACGTGACGATGCGGATGGAGCACAACCCGGAGACGCACCAGGTGGTGCTCTGGACGATGGGCCAGGCCCATGTCGAGGAGATCCTCGGGCGTTTGAGTGACCGGTACGGCGTCGAGGTGGCAGCCGAACCGTTCCGGACGGCGCTGCGCGAGACCTTTGTGCGGAAGTGCACGGTGCAGGGACGGCACGTCAAGCAGAGCGGTGGGCACGGCCAGTATGCGGTCTGCCAGATCGTGATCGAACCCCTCGACCGGGGCTCCGGGATCGAGTTCGTCGACAAGGTGGTCGGCGGGGCGGTGCCGCGCCAGTACATCCCCTCGGTGGAGAAGGGTGCGCGGGCGCAGCTGGAGAAGGGCGTCCTGTCGGGGTATCCCGTCGTAGACGTGCGGATCACGCTCTTCGACGGCAAGGCGCACTCGGTGGACTCGTCGGACATGGCCTTCCAGACCGCGGCGGCGATCGCGCTCAAGGAGGCGGCGAACGAGGCGACGGTGTCGCTGCTGGAGCCGATCGACAAGGTCGACATCACCGTGGACGACGACTACGTGGGTTCGGTGATGTCCGACCTGCGCGGCCGGCGGGGTGCGGTGCTCGGGACCGAGCCGGCCGACGTGTCGGGGCGCACCGTGGTCCACGCCGAGGTGCCCCAGGTGGAGCTGTCCCGGTACCCCATCGACCTCCGGTCGGTGTCGCACGGGACCGGGTTGTTCACGCGGTCGCTGCTGCGGTACGACTACATGCCCGCGGATCTGGCCAAGCAGCAGAAGGTCAACGCCTAGACCCTCTCGTCGGAGGGTTGTGGCCCCGATCAGGGCCACGATCCTTCGACGTCGTCAGGCCCGTAGCACGCACGTTCGCCGTCGGCAGGCTCGGGGTGCGTCGGTCCAGCCTCGGGACGCAAACACTCCCCCAAGCTCCACGCTCAGCTCGCAGGGTGTCACGGCGACGTCAGGCCAAAAGGCCCGGGCGGTGAGCCACCCCTTAGTGGCGCTCCGTCGGTCGCGGACCCCGTCGCTGACCCGCGCGGGCCCGTCGTGGCCGAGCCGACCGTCCAGCTCGACCAGGACGCCGAACTCGTCGTATGCCACGTCGTGCCGTCGCAACCCGCCGGCGACGGTCACTGCCTGCCGGCGCCCAGGGGGGAGCCCGTGAGCGCGCTCGACATCCCGCACAAAGCGGACCTCCATCACGCTCTCCGCGCCGGCGGCCACGTCACCGAGAACGTCCGTGAGCAGGCGACGCTGAGGGTGTCGCGACCTCCTTGCGAGCAGCGCGAGCAACGACTCCTCGGTCACGAGACCGCGGTAGAAGGCGCGCCCGAGATTCGCCAACGTGTCTCCGCTCGTCCCGTCCTCGGCCAGGTCGAGGAGGGTGTCACCCGCCGTGACCCGCCAGGGCCAGTGCAGATCGTCGACGAAGGTGTTCGCGTCCACACGTCGGTAGGCCTTCACGCCCTTCGGTGCCACGACTCGGCGCCGTTCGTCGACGATCAGCTCGATGATCTGTGGGGCCTCGGTCAAGAGGCCGTGGACGAAGCCCGCCGTCCGATGGGACCACGCCGATCCAGGCACGGCCAGCAGCCCGGCCAAGGCCTCGGTATGCCAGTCGTCCTTGCCCGGCAAGGTTTGGTAAACACCCGGATGCACGCGGACCCACAGGCCACGCTCCAGCTTCCAGCGGACCGACTTCGACGACATGCCGGCCCCGAGACACTGGCGACGCGTCAGCAGACCTCGCTGCTCCGCGCTGGTCAGGCGAAGCTCCTCCGCGTTACGGGGCGGGTTCGGAGAGCCGAGGACCCGGTAGTCCGGTTCGCGAGCGGTCGGCCGACGCATACGTCACAGTCGCGGAGACGGACGGTCCTGCCGGCTCGGTATCCACAGCTCGTGGTCCCACGGTCACAATGTCGGAGGGTTGTGGCCCCTATCAAGGCCACGATCCTCCGATGTCACGGTGACGCCGACCGCGACTGCCGCGACTGCCGCCAGCGCTTCGGGCGGGAGGTCGGGAGGAAGGCGCCGACCTCCGTCGCCACCGCGGTCGGACGGTCGAGCAGCTGGGTGTGGGCGCGTTCGGCGCCGCCCTCATGCCGAAGTCGCCGTTCTGGGTCCTCCTCGGGCTCTCCGGTCTCAGCCTGTGGCGGCGGCGCGTCGCGGGGTAGCCGCCGCATACCGGCGCGCCTGGACCCGTAGCGCGTCAACGAGCTCCGGCGGCTCGCTGACGTGGAAGTCGAGGCCGAGCATGCCGATCCAGACGGCCACGACCTCGACGCTGTCGCCGCCGGTGACGAGGACACAATGCCCCTCGTCGACCGCCTCCACCACACCGACCGTCGGGTTGATCCGGCTGAGCACCTCGTCCGCCGATCCGTCGACGAGGATGCGGGCGTGCACCGCCCACCCGGCGAACGCCACCTCGCGCAGCACGAACGACGTGTAGTCCTTCTCAGGAAACGCCACCGGCGAGAACCGCCGTCCCCCAGGCGTTTTCAGCGTCACCCAGTCGACGCGATAAGGCGCCCAGGAGTCGGTATGCGCCTCGCGGGCAACGAGGTACCAGCGCCGTTGCCACGACACCAGCCGGTAGGGCTCAACCTGCCGCCGATCGGCCGGGTCGCTGCCGCGGTAGTCGAAGCGCACCTCGACGTGGTCCCGGATCGCCGCGGCCAGCGCCGTAAGGAGCGCCGCATCCACCACGGGATCCTCGACGTTCGACCCGGTGTTCTCCGGCCCCCTGATCACCGCCTGGTGCATCGCCGAGACCTGCCGCTGCAGGTGGTGCGGCAGCACCGAGTCGAGCTTGGCCAGCGCGCGGGCGCTGGTCTCCTCGATCCCCGTGATGCCGGTCGCCGCGCGCAGGCCCACCGCCACGGCCACGGCCTCCTCCTCGTCGAGGAGCAGTGGTGGCAGCGAGGCACCGACGCCGAGCCGGTAACGGCCGTGCGGCCCCCGGACGGCGTCGACGGGGTAGCCGAGCAGCCGGAGCCGGTCGACGTCCTTGCGGACCGTGCGGTCGGTGACGCCCAGCCGCTCGGCCAGCTCCGGACCGGTCCAGTCCCGCCGCGACTGCATGAGCCCGAGCAAGGCGAGCAGTCGCGCGGAGCTCTCGAGCACGGTCGGAAACTCCTTCGTTTAACAGGAACGAAGCGTTCCTGAACCGTTCCTAGCGTAGCGGTCATGACGAACACCGACACCACCCGGATCCGGCCCTTCACCGTCGACATCCCGCAGGACGCCATCGACGACCTGCAGGCTCGCCTGGCCAACACCCGCTACCCCGTCGAGGCGCCCGGGGACGCCTGGACCTACGGCACGCCGGTCTCCTACCTCCGCGACATGGTCGAGCGCTGGAAGCGGTTCGACTGGCGGGAGCAGGAGGCGCGGATGAACGCATACCCGAACTTCGTCACTGACGTGGACGGCCAGACGATGCACTTCGTCCACGTCCGGTCGGCCGAGCAACACGCGACGCCGCTGCTGTTGCTGCACACCTACCCCGGCTCGTTCGCCGAGTTCCTCGACATGATCGGCCCGCTCACCGACCCGGTTGCCCACGGCGGCCGCGCCGAAGACGCGTTCCATGTCGTGGTCCCGTCGATGCCGGGCTTCGGCTTCAGCACGCCGCTCGCACCCGCCCCGGGCGGAGGCGACTGGACCATGGCCGCGGTTGCCCGCGCATACGACACGCTCATGCGCCGGCTCGGGTACGAGTCCTACGGGACCCACGGCAGCGACGGCGGGGCGATGGTCTCGCGCGAGCTGGCGGTGCTGAACCCGCCTGGGTTCCTGGGGGCGCACGTGCTTCAGCTGTTCTCGTTCCCGTCGGGCGCGCCGGGCGAGATGGACTCGTTCGGGCCCAAGGAGTATGCGGCGCTGGAGTTCCTCGGCTGGTTCCAGTCGGTGGGCGGGTACAACACGATGAACGGCACCCGCCCGCAGACGATCGCCGCGGCGCTGTCCGACTCGCCGGTGGGGCAGCTGGCGTACAACGAGCTGTTCGAGAACTTCGGCAACGGGACCAGCCTGGTCTCGGCCGAGCAGGTGCTGACCCAGGTGTCGCTGTACTGGCTGACCAACACGTCGGCCAACGCCGTGCGGTACCACTACACCGAAGGACACTCCGGCGCGGAGCCGCAGGTGAGCCACGGCCGGACCGGCGTGGCGGTCTTCAAGGACGACTTCCAGACCATCCGGCCGCTGGCCGAGCGCGACAACGTGAACATCGTGCACTGGTCCGAGTTCGACCGCGGTGGGCACTACGCGGCGCTCGAGGTGCCCGAGCTCGTCGTCGGCGACCTGAGGACCTTCTTCGCCGGCTGACCAACCGGATTGGGGTGGATCGTCCACGCGGGAATGTGGACGATCTACCCCAATGCGTCAGCGCAGGACGAGGGTGTCGGCCTCGGGGTCGAGGTCGACCTTGACGGTGCCGCCGTCCCGGACCTCACCGGACAGCAACGCCTTGGCCAGGCGGTCGCCGATCTCCTTCTGTACCAGCCTTCGTAGCGGCCGGGCACCGTAGGTCGGGTCGTACCCGGTGAGAGCCAGCCACTCCTTGGCCGCCTCGGTGACGTCGAGCGTGATGCGACGGTCGCGCAGCCGGTTGGACAGCTGGTGGACCTGGATGTCGACGATCTGGGTGAGGTCCTCAGTCGTGAGCGGGTCGAAGATGACGATCTCGTCGAGCCGGTTGAGGAACTCGGGCTTGAACGTCTGACGCACCAGCCCGAGCACCGCCTCCGTGCGCGACTCCGGCGTGAGCAGCGGGTCGACAAGGAACTGCGAACCGAGGTTCGAGGTCATCACGAGGATGACGTTGCGGAAGTCCACGGTGCGACCCTGGCCGTCGGTGAGGCGACCGTCGTCGAGGACCTGCAAGAGGATGTCGAACGTCTCCAGGTGCGCCTTCTCGACCTCGTCGAGCAGGACCACGGAGTACGGCCGACGCCGCACCGCCTCGGTGAGCTGACCGCCCTCCTCGTACCCGACGTAGCCGGGCGGAGCACCGATGAGCCGCGCCACCGCGTGCCGCTCGGAGTACTCCGACATGTCGATGCGGACCATGGCCCGCTCGTCGTCGAAGAGGAAGTCGGCGAGCGACTTGGCAAGCTCCGTCTTGCCGACACCAGTGGGGCCGAGGAAGAGGAACGACCCGGTCGGCCGGTCTGGGTCGGCGATCCCCGACCGCGCGCGCCGCACCGCATCCGAGACCGCCCGTACCGCGTCGGCCTGGCCGATCAGACGCGCGCCGAGGTGCTGCTCCATGTGCAGGAGCTTCGCCGTCTCGCCCTCCAGCAGCCGCCCGGCGGGGATGCCGGTCCACGAGGAGATGACGTCGGCGATGTCGTCAGCACCGACCTCGTCCTTGACCATGACGTCCGGTCCACTGCCCGTGGCTTCCGACTCGTCGCGATTCGCCTGGTCGAGCTCCCGTTCCACAGAAGGAATCTGGCCGTAGAGGATCGCCGAGGCGCCCCCGAGGTCTCCCTCACGCTGCAGCCGCTCCGCCTGGGAGCGCAGCTCGTCGAGCTTCGACTTGAGGTCACCGACCCGGTTCAGCCCGGCCTTCTCGGCCTCCCATCGTGAGTTGAGCCCGTCGAGCTGCTCCTGGCGGTCGGCGAGGTCCTGCTGGAGCCGGGCCAGCCGTTCGCGGGAGGCCTCGTCGGTCTCGGCCTGCAGGTGCAGCTCCTCCATCTTGAGCCGGTCGACCTGGCGACGGAGCTCGTCGATCTCGACCGGGCTGGAGTCG
>Ga0307310_10000496_pt1 | contig 13127 bp, 9 predicted proteins | sample ER_DNA_197_FD_194502 | JGI IMG/M metagenome (GOLD analysis project Ga0307310, IMG submission 194502) | Bulk soil microbial communities from the East River watershed near Crested Butte, Colorado, United States - ER_DNA_197 | ecosystem: Environmental > Terrestrial > Soil > Floodplain | place: USA...
CGGCGTCGCCGACGTGATCGCGTTCCCGTTCCTGAAGTACGCCGTCTTCGGCCTGCCCGAGAGCGACGACGAGCGCTTCCACGAGATCCTCGTCGAGCATCAGCCGCTCGGCGACGGCTTCCCGGGCCTGCGGGCGTGGGCGGCGCGGGTCGACGCCCGTCCACGGGCATAGCGCTCGCTAGCCTGGATAGGTGCCCTATTTCATCTGCCCGAACTGCAAGCAGCGGTCGATCGACATCGACGGCGCCGAGGGCTTCTCGACCGACGCGGTCGCCTGCCATCACTGCGGGTTCGGCTTCCTTTTCGAGCTGCTCGACGACTACTACCCCGCGCCGGCCACGGGCTTCGTCGTCACGGACAAGGGCGCGCGCATCCTCGCCGTCGGACGCGGCATCTTCGAGATCACTGGCTGGAACGAGGGCGACCTGCTCGGCGCCGACCTGATCTCGAGCCTCGGTCTCACAGGCTTCGAGGAGGAGAAGAATCCCGCGGCGCTCTCGCTCGAGTGGGGCGTTCGGCGCCTCGACGAGAAGCTCGAGCTGCGCACGCGCTCCGGCCACGTCAAGCCGATCACCGCCGACTTCTTCCCTGCGTACGACGACGACGGCGGCCTGCTCGTCGCGTTGACACCACGGTGACCGTGGCGACGCTCGAGGGACAGCTGCTCGTCGCCTCACCGGCTCTGCTCGACCCGAACTTCCGGCGTGCCGTCGTCCTCGTCACGGAGCACACGGACGAAGGTGCCGCCGGGCTCGTGCTGAACCGGCCCTCACCGTCACCCGTGGCGGAGCTCGTCCCTGAGCTCGAGGACCTCGTCGACGACGGCGAGCAGGTCTGGCTCGGCGGGCCTGTGCAACCGAACGCCGTGCTCGTGCTCGGCGAGTTCGTCGATCCCGACGACGCGGCGGTGCCGCTCTTCGGGACGCTCGGCTTCCCGGCGCTCGACGAGCCGGACGACGTCATTCCCGCGACGACCCGGCGCCGCGTCTTCGCCGGCTACGCAGGCTGGGGCGCCGGCCAGCTCGAGAACGAGCTCGAGCGAGACGACTGGATCCTCGAGATGGCGCTGAACGACGACGCGTTCACCGAGTCGCCCGACGACCTCTGGGCCGACGTGCTCCGCCGCAAGGGCGGCATCTACGAGCTCGTGTCGCGCATGCCCGAGGATCCGTCCGTCAACTAAGTCGGACGATGCAACGACTGCAACCTGCTTTGAAAGCAGGTTGCAGAGTTACGCCGCGAACCCGAAGTAGACCTCGGTCATGTACGGCAGCCGGATCGGCTGCTCGGCGTCGCGCACAAGCTCCCGGACTCGCGCCTCGATGTCAGCACGAACCGATGGCGGCGACGTCGCGACGAAGCTGATGGAGGCGACGCGCTCTACGACACCTTGCTCGTCGAGCACTTGCTCGTGGGAGAAGAGCTTGCGCTCGCAGCGCTCGAACAACCCGGACTCGGCGAGCATCGTCTTCCAGTCGCGCTGCGTCCGCCGCGGCGTCTCGCCTTGAAGCGGCTTGATGATCGCCGAGAGCGAGGCCTGGAGTGGATCGCGCTCGTCACGAGCGTTCCAGACGAGTGCGACGCCGTCGCCCGGCTTCAGCACCCGGTGGATCTCGCGCAGCGCCTGATCTGCCTTGAACCAGTGGAAGGCCGCGGCAACCGTCACGCCGTTCACCCAGGCGTCAGCGAGCGGGATGCGCTCGGCCGTCCCGGCCAGCACGGCGACCGCCGGCACGCGCCGCTCGAGCTCGGCACGCATTTCACGCAGCGGCTCGACGGCGACGACGTTCGCGCCGCTCGGCACGAGCAGCCGCGTCAGCTTGCCGGTGCCCGCGGCGAGATCGAGCACCGTGCGGCCGGGGCGCAGCTCGAGCTTCTCGACGATGCTCGCGACCGCGGCAGCGGGATAGTCGGGCCGCCCGCGCTCGTAGACATCGGCGGCGGTAAAGCCGCGCGTAGCCGGATGGAGCTCAGACACGATCGGCGACGTAGACCTTCGTGAGCATCGGAAAGCGGACCGTGCCCGTACCGGCGAGTTTTCGCACCTCCGCCAGCGCGCGCTCGCGATCGGCGGGCTCCGCAGCGGCGAGCGCGCTCACCGACGAGATCCGCTCGACGGCGGCCGCGGCCGGTAGTTCGTCCGCGTGATGGAAGGTCCGCTCCTCCCGCCCCCCGAAGAGCGGCGACTCCTGAAGCTCCTCGTAGTGCCGGCCGCCGTGCGTTCCCTGTGGGCGAAGCGCGTTCACGACATCGTTCAGCGCGCGCATGAGCGTGTCGTCCTCGTCCCACTCGTTCCAGAGCAGCGCGAAGGAGCCACCCGGCCGAAGGATGCGGTGCATCTCGCGCAGGGCGTCGTCGACGCGGAACCAGTGAAAGGCCTGGCCGACGGTGATCGCGTCGACCGACGCGTCTTCGAGCGGTATCGCCTCCGCGCTGCCTGCGCGGACGTCGACGCCGGGAACGGCCCTTGCGAGCACGGCCCGCATCTCGTCGCCAGGCTCGACGGCGACGACGTCGGCGCCGAGCGCGACGAGCTGCCGCGTCAGCTTGCCGGTGCCCGCCCCGAGATCGAGCACGCGGCCGAGCCGCAGCCGGTGCGCGATCCAGGCCAGGGCATCCGGTGCGTACTCCGGTCTCGACCGTTCATAGACCTCCGCAACCGAGTCGAAGCTGAGCCGGTAGCGGTCGAGCTCAGACACGACTCGACGGGCAGAGGTCGTTGATGACGCAGTCCTCGCACAACGGCCGGCGGGCGTCGCACACGCGCCGACCGTGCCAGATCATCAGGTGTGGGAAGCGGCCCCAATCCTCGCGCGGCACGAGCTTCACGAGATCGCGCTCGATCTTCACGGGATCTTCCTGCTTCGTGAAGCCGAGCCGCTGCGACAGTCGCCGTACGTGCGTGTCGACGACGATGCCCTCGGGGTGACCGAGCTCGGACGAGACGACGTTCGCCGTCTTGCGCGCGACGCCCGGTAGCCGTACGAGCTCGCTCAACGTGGTCGGCACCTCGCCGTCGAACTCGTCGGTCAGCATCCGCATCGTGCCGCGCAGCGCCTTCGCCTTCTGTCGGTAGAAGCCCGTCGCGAAGATATCGCGCTCGAGCTCCTCCTGCGGGACGTCGAGATAGTCCTGCGGCTGCCGGTACTTCTGAAAGAGCGTCGCCGTCACCTTGTTGACGCTCACGTCGGTCGTCTGCGCGGAGAGCATGACGGAGATCAGCAGCTCGAGCGGACTCTCGAACTTCAGCGCGATCGCGGCGTCGGCGTGCTCGACCGCGAGCCGCTCGATGATCGGCCGGATCCGCTGCTTCTTGGGGCCGACGCGCTTACGCGCTTCCTTGACGAAGCTCCGGGGCATCAGCCCATGCTTGTCGAAAGCGCCGGATCCGAGAGCCAGTGCTCGTCGACCCCGAGCCGCGGCCCGGCACAGACGAGATCGAGCGCCGGGCAGGTCGAGCACGCGAAGTCGCTCGGCGTCGGCCGGAACACACCCGCATGGATCCGCGCGATACCCGCCGAGAGCTCCGCCTCGAGCGCCGGGATCTGGTTGGGAGTAAATGTCGTCGAGACGACGGCATCCGGCCGCTCGAGGAAGTGATAGACGATCTCGACCTCCTCGGCGCCCGCGCGAAAGCAGGCGAGTGCGTAGACAAGCCTCTGCAGGCCGTAGTCGGCCTCGACGATCTCCTCCGGCGTCGACTCACCGATCAGGTTCGTCTTGTAGTCGACGACGAGCGCGCGCGTGCCCTCAAGGTGGAGCACGTCGAGATAACCGTGCAGGAGGACGCCGCCGTGCTCGAACGTGAAATGCCGTTCCTTGTCGACGCGCGCGCAGGCCGCCACGCGGCGCGCGAGCTCGGAGTCGCAGTACGACGCGACATAGGTGCGGATGCGCTCGAGCTCCTCGTCGGTGACGGTCGGGTACCAAACCCTCACCTGCTCGAGGTCGGGCATCGCTGGGGCATGCAGGTCCACCTGCTCGAGGAGCCGGTGCGCTGCATCGCCGATCTCCGTCGCGCGTAGGCCGCCCTCGCTCGTGCCGCGCGCCGCAGCACGGCGCTCACGCATGCCCGATACGTAGAGCGCGTAGTACTTGTACGAGCACTGGTCGAACGTCGAGAGCGCGGTGAACGAGAGGCGCCGGATGCGATGGAGCGGCGGCTCGGCAGGCGCGACAAGCTCGGGGAGCACCGGAGCAGCGGCCGCGACAGCCGCCTCCTCGAGCGCGGCGAAGAGCTCGAGCTGCCCGGCCTCCGGCTCCGGCTCGTCGACCTCGGCCGCCTCCGCCCAGACCGCCGCGTCGAAGCGATCGACGCGCACCACGAGGAGTGCGTCGTTCCGCGCGATCTCGACGGGGGCGGTGCCCGCCGCCGTCAGCTCCTCGTCGGCGTCGAGCCGCCCGAGCACCCAGCCGATCGGCGTCGAGGCATCGGCCTTCTTTTCGCGGTCGATGGAGCCTGAGACGATGAGCCGCTCCTTCGCGCGCGTCATCGCCACGTAGTAGAGACGGAGCTTCTCGGCCTCCTCCTCGAGGCGGCGCGCTTCGCGCACGTCGTCGTAGTCGAAGGCGCCGCGACGTTTCGTCGTCACGGGATCCGCGACGCGGAAGCCGAAGCGGCCGTCGGCGAGCGCGAGGATCTCATCAGGCGACGGTGGGGCCTTGTCGCGGCCGGCGTCGGCGACGATCACGACCTTGAACTCGAGGCCCTTCGCCGCGTGGATCGTGAGCAGACGCACGGCGTCGGCACCCTCCTCCTCCGCGACCGCCTCGAGCTCGCGTGCGCCGACGGCCTCCTGCTCGCCCACGAAGCGCACGAAGCCCTCTACGTCGGGGCCACGCAGCTCCTCGTACGAGCGCGCGAGCCGCGCGAGCTTGCGCATGTTCGCGTACCGGCGGCGACCGTCCCACTGCGCGAGCACCGCGAGGTCGTAGTCGTGGTCGCCGACGATGCGCTCGCAGAGCCGTTCGAGCGAGAGGCGCGCCATCGCGTCGCTCAGCCGGTCGAAGCGCTGACGGAACGCACGCAGGAGCCTCGTGTCACGCTCGTCGAGCGCCGGCGGTAGCGAGTGCTCGATGCCGGCAAAGAGTGGCCGCTTCGAGGCCGCGCGCCGTACGAGTGCCAGCCCGTTGTTCGAGATGCCGACGAATGGCGACGCAAGGACGGTCAGGAGCGCGGTGTCGTCGTAGCGGTTGTGCAGCAGCCGCAGGTAGGAGAGCAGGTCGACGACCTGCTGCTGGCCGAAGTAACCGCGCCCGGTCGCACGGTAGGTCGGGAGCCCGGTCTTGCGAAGCTCCTCCTCGTACACCTCGGCGTCGGTGCCCGCGGCGAACAAAAGCACGATCTCGCCGGCGACCGCGATGCCTGTGTCGACGAGCTCGCGCACGCGCCGCGCGACTGCGCGCGCCTCCGCGCGCCGCCAGTGCACGTCGGTGTCGGAGTAGCTCGACTTGTCGGTGATGAGCAGCTCGACCGGATGGCCGAACACCGGATCGGGGAACTCAGCCGCGGCCGCTAGCGGCTGGAATTGGTCGCCGAAGTGCGAGCCGAAGAGCTCGTTGACGGCGGCCAGCACCTCGGGGCGCGACCGGTAGTTGAGCGTGAGCGGCAGCAGCTGCTCCGCGCTCGCGCGACGTTCGCGGAACACCCCAACGTCCGCGTGGCGGAACCCGTAGATCGACTGGTACTCGTCGCCGACGAAAAACACCTCCGTTCCCTGACTCCTCAGGAGATCGACGAGGTCGCATTGCAACCGGTTCGTGTCCTGGAACTCGTCGACCATGATCGAGCGGAAGCGCAGGCTCTCGCGCTCGCGGATCTCGGGGTTGTCACGAAGGAGGTTGCGTGCGTGGAGCTGGAGGTCCTCGAAGTCGAGCGCCGACTCGCGCGCCTTCGCCTCGGCGTACGCCTCGGCAAAGCGCTCGAGCAGCTCCTGGAGATGCGCGCGGTCGCGCGACGCGGCTTCGTCCAGCGCAGCTTGCTCGGTCGCGCGGCGCGCGTCCTCGTACGAGGCAGCCCGTTCACCCGAGGCACGAAAGCCGGAGAGATCCATCAGGCGATCGGCACGCGTGTCGCGGTCGAGGAGCGCGAGCAGCTGCGTCGCGGCAGTCCGCTGGTTGTCGGTCGACGCGGGCTCGTCGGCGAGGCAGCGTGCGGCGTCGCGCAGCTCCTCGACCCGACCGGCGAGATCGCCCCGCGCGCCGATGTCGAGCGACAGATCACGTCCGGCCGATCGCAGCGTCTCGTAGACGCCCGTGAGCATCCGCCGCAGGCCGTCGGCTCCGTAGGTCGCGAGCAGCCGCAGCCGGTCGGGGTCGCCGTCGCGGTAGAAATCGTCGAGCGCGGAGCGAAACGCCTCGCTTCGCAGCACGGCACCCTGCGCGTCGTCGAGCTCGCGGAAGCGCGGATCGAGCCCGGCGGCGAACGGATATGCCTTCAGCAACCGCAGGCAGAAGCCATGGATCGTGGAGATCCACGCGCCGTCGAGCTCGCGTGCGAGGTCATGCCTGCCACGCTCGGCGAGCGCGGCGCGAATGCGCGTACGCAGCTCGCCGGCCGCACGGCGCGTGTAGGTGATGACGAGGATCGAGTCGACGTCGAGGCCTCGGTCGCAGACCGCGCGCACGAACCGCTCGACGAGCACCGCCGTCTTACCGGTACCGGCTCCCGCCGAAACGAACACCTCGCCGGTCGCCTCGACGGCTGCGCGCTGCTGCTCGTTCATGCGCGCGGCACCCGGCAGATCGTCCAGAGGTCGCACCACGCCGGGCACTCGCCGCCCTTCGGGTCGTGCACGACGTCGCCGGTGCGGATCCGCCCTGCGAGCACCCGCGCGGTCTCGCGCGCACGGTCGACCTGGCCCCAGAACGCCTCTTCCTCGAGATAGTCGTTCCGCGAGTAGCCCTTGAGCGTCTCGCCTTCCGACGCGCGCAGGAGCCCGCGCGCCTTGCGCTCGCCGGCGAGCGGACGGTAGAGGCCACCGAGCGGCTCGAGCCCGACGAGATCGCGCAGCACGAGCATGTAGAGCGGGATCTGCAGACGCAGCTCGCTCTCGATCTCGCGGGCGCTGTGCGCGTGCTTGCCCGACTTGTAGTCCTGCACGATCCCGCGCGCGCCGAACGGGTCGACGTCGATGCGGTCGATCTTGCCGGAGAGCGACAGCCCGTCACCGAGATCGAGGCCGCGCTGAAGCTCGGGCGCCGCGCGCTCGCCGCCGAACAGGATCTCGAAGCGGCGCGGCACGAGCGTCAGCTCGGACTCGCACTCGGAGCGGACGACGGCCTCGAGGTCGCGCCAGAGCCCCTGGTCGAGCTCCCGTGCCTGCATCTCCGTCATATCCATGCGCACGCCCTGCAGCGCCTCGTCGAGGCACGCGCGCATCAGCCGCACGGCGTCTTCGGCGATGCGCTCGTCGAGCTGCTCGACGCCGAGCTCCTTCGGCATGCGCGTGAAGAACTTGTAGAGCGCGTTATGCGCGACCGAGCCGCGTAGCTTCGCGTCGACCTCCGCGTCGATGGAGCGCGGCGAGAGGAATCGCTCGACGAACCACGCCGACGAGCAGTCGGCGAACCGCTCGAGCTCGGTGACGTTGAACGTCGCCTTCGCCCCGAGCTGCTCGAGCACGAGTGCGTGCGTCAGCTTCGTCGGCCGCCGGAACGCGCTCGTCGCTCGCTCGAGCCGCCGCTCCCAGCCGTTCGCCCGCGCAAGCGCGTCTGCGCCGCCGGGATCGTTTGCGGCGAGCTCGGCGAGCGCGCGCAGGCGCTCGCGCTCCGTCGGCGCGCCGTCGAGCGACCACGTGAGAGCCGAGAGCGGACGCCGCCGCGTCCAGCGCCGCACGTCCTCCACGTCGAAGACCGCCTGCACCTCGTCCCAGAACGGGCTCGGCTCGCGTGGGCTGCCGTCGTCGGTCGCGGCCTCGCGCACGAGGTACAGGCGCTCGAGCGGCCGCGTGCAGGCGGTGTAGAAGAGGTAGCGGTCGCGGCTCACCGAATCGGGCCGCTGCAGCCGCGCGCCGCGCTCGTCGAGCTGCCGCCGTGCGTCGTCGTCGAGGAACGGCGACGACGAGCCGCGCCGCGGCAGGCTCCCTTCCTCGAGACCGAGCACGAACGCGATGTCGAAGCGACGCGTGCGCGCGCGCAGGAGATCCACGACGGCGACGCGCCCGGGCTCGTCGCCGCGGAGCGGGCGCAGCGTCTGGCGCTCGAGCGCCGACGCGACGTCGTCGCGCGAGAGCTCGCCGGCGAGCTTGCGCCACCGCTCGAGCTCGGTGAGCAGGCGGTTCAACGTCTCGTACGTGCGCAGGTCGAGCCGCGACGCCTCGCCGACCGGCGGCGCCTCGAGCCCGTAGGCGTTGCGCAGCATCCGCGCCGTGAGCAGCCGCACCGCCTCGAGCGGGTCATCGGCCTCGCGAAGCTCGGCGACGGCGGGGAACGGGCGGCCGTGCAGGCGCTCACCCTCCTCGACGACGCGATCGGGCGACTGCACGGCGCGGCCGCGAAGACGGCCCTCGACGAAGTCGACGGCGCGGCGCTCGACACCAGAGAACGGCGAGCGCAGGAACGTGAACAGATCGCCGCGCGAGCCCCCAAGCCACGCGAAACGGAGCATCGACACGAGCGCCTGGCCGAACGGCGTCTGCGCGAGGCGCACCTCGCCGTCGACCGCGTACGGGATGCCGAGCGTCCCGAAGGCCGTCTCGAGCGGAGCGCGCAGCCGTTCGACGCTCGGGCAGATGACGCCGATGCTCTCGGCCGGCACTCCCGTGCGCAGGAGCGCGAGCAACTCCTCGCCGACGAGCTCGAGCGCGCCGCGCGCACCCGCAGCCTCGAAGAAGCGCACCGCACCGTCGACCGCGACCGGCTCGTGCACCTCGTCGGCGAAAAGCGCACGCTCGAGATGCGCGAGCGCCGGCTGCGCGACTTCTGAGTACCGTGGCGGCAGCTCTTCGATGCGCCCCGCGGCAAGCCGCTGCAGGTCCTCCGCCGTGCGCCGCAGCGACGTGAACGCGGGCCGTCCGGGCTCGTACGGCAGCGACACGCTCACGTCGGTGCGCGCCGAGAGCGCCTCGAGCAGAGCCCACTCCGCACCGGTGAGATCCTCGAAGCCATACGCGAAGACCGGCTCGCCGTGCCAGGCGTCGAGATCGGACTGGAGGCGCTCGGCCGCGCTGCGGCGGAGCAGGTCACGGTCCCAGAGGTCGAGACGGTCGAGCTCGGCGCGGTAGGCGGCGTAGAGCGCAGCGAGATCGCCCGCGAGCTCGCCGGGGTCGAGGAGCCCGGATTCGAGCTCCCCGAGCGTGCGGAGCAGCTCGTCGGCGAAGCCACCGAAGCGGGCGGAGGCGGCGAGGCCGTCGAGCGGCGCGGCGGCGAGCACGCGGCGAACGAGCAGCGCGCGCTGCGCCTTCGAAACGACCGGGCGCGCTGCGCCGCCCGCAAAAGCGATGCGCTCGAAGACGTCGTCGAACGTGTCGATCGAGCCGCCGAGCAGGGCCGGCCGACGGCGGATCAGCTGGCGCGAGACGTACTCGACGTCCGACCGGTTCGGCACGATGAGCACAGGCTCCCGATCGAGGGCGTCGAGATAGCGGTCGAGCAGAAGCTCGACCTTGCCCGCGTTCGCGGGTCCCGCGATCAAGCTGAGGGGCATCCGCCCATCGTAGAGCGGCCTGCTGACGTCTCCCGTTACGGCCCGGGAAAAAGCCGGTCTACGCGGGAGTCGTTGCGGACTTCGGCCGTCGGCCGCGCCGCGCGGCGGGCTGACCGGGCATCGTGCCGGCGCATTCGCCGCAGAGATCGGCCTGCTTCGCGCCGCGGCGTGCGTCGGAATACGTGATCCGCATCACGGCGCCCTGCGCTTCGTCGACCTCTTTGCCGCAGTTGTCGCAAACGAGAATTGTTCTGCGTGCCATGCGATAAAGGTAGCGGAAATGGCAAGCGGAATCACGCGGCGGCTCGCGCCTGCCGAATGCGCCACGACCGGAGCAGGCTCAAGAGGGCTTGCTCCTCGGCGTCGAGGCCGATGTCGCGGGCGCCTACCACGCGCAAATGCGGCGGCCGGAAATCCTCCAGCGTTCTGCCCTCGAGATACTGGTCGATCACCGCCGGCGAGACGTATGAAGCGCGGCACACCGCGGGCGTATTTCCGAGCTCCGCGGCCACCCGGCGCATCGCAGCGCTCACCGAGCGGGTGGTGTCGGTCTTCGTCTCGGGGAAGCCGTCGCGGCTCGCCCGCTCCGCGAGGGCGACGGCGGCGGTGAGCGTCCCGCCCCAGGTCCTGAAGTCCTTCGCCGTGAAGTCCGGGCCGAGGTAGAGCTTGACGTAGTCGTTCAGCCGCTTGCTCGTCAGGTTGTAGACCGCCCCTTCCCACTCGTACTCGAAGACGCGCGCCCCTTTCACGGCAAGGAGCTCCTTCATCGCAGCGGCAAGCTCCTCGTCGACGAGCGTCGTTCGCACCTGAATCCTGTGCTTGCCGCGAAACGCGAGGGCAATGCGATTCCCGCGCACCGTGACGTGGCGCTTCGTCAGCGTCGTGATCCCGTACGTCCCCGACTCGCGCGCGTATTGCTCCGAGCCGACACGGAACCAGCCGAGATTGATCAGCCGCAACGCGATCGCCGAGACGCGCTCGCGATCGAGCCCCTCCTTGTCGAGATGCTCGGCCATCGTCGCGCGCAAGTCGGGCAGCTTCTCCGCGAAGCGGATGAGCTTGTCGTACTTGGCCTGCTCCTGTGCGGCGCGGTAGTCGGGGTGGTAGAGGTATTGCTTCCGCCCCGCCTTGTCGCGGCCCGTCGCCTGGAGCTTCGCCCGCTGGCTCGGCGAGATCCAGACGTCCTGCCAGGCGGGCGGGATCGCAAGCCGCTCGATCCGCTCGATCTGCGCCGGGTCGTCGACCTCCCGCCCGCGCGCGTCGTGATAGCGGAACGCCCCCTTGCGCCCTTGCCGAGTCCACCCCATCCCGTGTCTACACTGCCCACCCGATGCGAGACGACACCACGATCGTCGTCCTCGAGGGGGACGAGACCGGGCAAGAGCTGCTCGAGGAAGCGCTCCGCGTCCTCAGCCCGGACGTGGTCGGCATCCCGCTCGAGCTCATCCGCTTCGACCTCTCGCTTGCCGGGCGCCGCGCGACGCAGAACCGGGTCGTGCACGAGGCGGCGGCGGCGATCCGCGAGCACGGGCTCGGCCTCAAGGCCGCGACCGTCACACCTGAAGGCCGCGACGACGTCGGCTCGCCGAACCGGATCCTCCGCGAAGAGATCGGCGGCAAAGTGATCGTCCGCACCGGCCGGCGGATTCCCGGCGTCGTTCCGCTCGGCGGCGTCTTCTCGCCGATCTCGATCGTGCGGATGGCGGTCGGCGACGCGTATGGCGCCGAGGAGTGGCGCGAAGGCGAGGGCGACGACGAAGTGGCATTTCGCACCGAGCGCATCGAACGGCGCATCTGCCACGCGGTCGCAGAGTTCGCGTTCCGTCAGGCAGCGCGCACCGGTGCCAAGGTGTTCGGCGGCCCGAAGTACACGGTCAGCCCGACCTACGAGGGAATGCTGAAGGAGGAGATGGACGCCGCAGCCGCGCGCCATCCACTCGTGCCGTACGAGCCGCAGCTGATCGACGCGACGTTCGCGCTCCTCATCTCGTCGTCCGGCGATCCGCTCGTGATCCCGGCGCTGAACCGGGACGGAGACATCCTCTCCGACCTGGTGCTGCCGCTCTTCGGCTCGATCGCCGGGTCGGAGTCGCTCCTCGTCGCCTTCGGCGACGACTTCGAGCCGTCGGCGATCATGGCGGAGGCCGCGCACGGCACCGCGCCGGCGCTCCAGGGAAAGAACGTCGCTAACCCGATGGCGATGATTCTCGCCGGCGCCGCGCTCCTCTCCCACGGCGACGACGAGGCGCAGCGGGCCGGCCGGGCGATCCGCGAGGCGTGCCTCGAGTCGGTCGGGGCGGGCTTCCGCACCGCCGATCTCGGCGGCGAGCTCGGGACGCGCGAGTTCACCGACGAGGTGATCGCCCGCACCCGGGCGAAGCTCGAGATCTGGGCATCCCTCTAACCGCGATTTTCCGTATACTTACGTTACGTAGTAATGCGTAACGAGCATCCGCCCACGAACCCATTCACGTACGGCGCCCTCGCGCTCGACGACGCGTTCACGAACCGCGAGACGGAGCTGCGCGACCTCGTCGCGGACATGGAGAACGGCCAGGACGTCGTTCTCTACGCCCCGCGCCGCTACGGGAAGTCGTCGCTCGTCATCCGCGCGTCGCAGCGCGCCCTCAAGCGCAACGTGCTCGTGGGCTACTGCGACCTGATGCGAACGACGACGAAGGAGCGTTTCGCCGCCGCGCTCGCGAAGACGATCTACGCCGACCTCGAGTCGCCGGGCGAGCAGGTCGTCGAGCGCGCCGTAAACCTGTTCCGCGGGCTGCGGATCCGGCCGACGATGGAGGTGGATCCGGACGACCTGACGCTCCGCTTCACCTTCCAGGCGGGGCGCCGCCCGAGCGACATCGACGACACGATCGAGCGGCTGCTCGAGCTGCCGGGCAAGATCGCCGCCGAGCGTAAGCGGCGCGTCTCGATCGTCTTCGACGAGTTTCAGGAGATCGTCGGGCTCGACCGGAACTTCCCGAACCTCATGCGGTCGGTGTTCCAGATGCAACCGGAGATCGGGCACGTCTACCTCGGCAGCAAGCGGCATGTGCTCGAGCGGATCTTCAACGACAAGAACGAGCCCTTCTGGCGGAGCGCAAAGCAGATGGAGCTCGGGCCGATCGTGCCTGCGAAGTTCGCGCCGTTCATCCGGAAGCGCTTCGACGCGACGGAGAAGGCGATCACCCCCGAGGCGCTCGAGCGCCTGCTCGGGATCACGGCGGGACATCCTTACGCGACGCAGGAGCTCGCCTACGCCGTCTGGCAGCTCGTGCCGCCGGGTCACCACGCGTTCCCGGACGACGTCGACACCGCGGTCGAGCAGGTGCTTCGCTCGGAGCACAACCACTTCGCCCGGATCTGGGACGAGGCGCCGGCCGCTCAGCGGCTGCTGATGCTCGCGCTCGCCGAGGAGCCGGCGCACGCGGTGTACTCGGCGGGCTATCGCGAGCGCCACGACCTGCCCGGCCCGTCGTCG
>Ga0307310_10000497_pt1 | contig 13117 bp, 11 predicted proteins | sample ER_DNA_197_FD_194502 | JGI IMG/M metagenome (GOLD analysis project Ga0307310, IMG submission 194502) | Bulk soil microbial communities from the East River watershed near Crested Butte, Colorado, United States - ER_DNA_197 | ecosystem: Environmental > Terrestrial > Soil > Floodplain | place...
GTTCGCCGGCGCGTTCCTCGTCCCGGGCTGGCTTTCGATCGTCCTGGTCACGTCGTTCATCGGCGGAATCCAGCTGATCGTGATTGGCGTTGTCGGCGAGTACGTCGGCCGCATCTACGACGAGGTGAAAGCACGGCCGCTCTACCTCGTTCGGGAGCTTCACGGCTTCGCGCAGGCGCCGCGCCGGCAGCGAGGGCCGGCCGCGGTAGACGTCGACCTTGGCTGACAGAGCACCAAAGCTTGCGTCATCGCTCGCGCTCCGCGCCAACCTTTGGCTCGGGAGCCGAGTGGTTGTCTCGATGTCGATCGAAGCCGTTGGCCTCGCACTTCTGCTCGGGCTCGCTGTCTGGATCTTCCTCATCCCGTTCCACAACGCGACGAACTACGACGAAGGCAACTACCTCGCCGCGCTCACGGACCTTCGGCACGGCTTTGCACTCGGGAAGGATGTCTACGCGGATCAGCCGCCCGGGTGGTATGGCCTGCTCCGCTTCTTCGCGTGGATCTTCGGCAACTCGCTGACCGGAGTTCGGACGGGGCTCCTCATCGTCTCCGTGGCAGGCGTCGCCGCGGCGTGGGCCTGCGCTCGCCCCTTCGGGCCGCTACCGGCGTTCGCGGCGGGCGCGCTGCTCGTCGTCGCCCCTCCCTACCCGGCGCAGGCGACACAGATCGAAGCAGACACGGTCGCAGCCGTGCTGGCGCTTGCCGCGCTTGCGTGCGCAGCCTGGGCGTATCGCGGAAAGGGCTCGGTGGCGCTCGCGACAGCGTCCGGCGCACTGATTGCGTGCGCGGTATCCGTGAAGTTCTCAGCGGCAACGGCCGTCGTTCCGCTCGCAGCGGTCGCGCTCTTTCGGAGACGCCTCATCCCCTGGTCACTGCTCGGCCTGGCCGCGGTCGGCGCAGCACAGTTGATTGCCTACAGAGACGACCTCGCCGCAATCACGCACGGCGTGATCGGGCAGCACACCTCCGCCCTCGGCAGCTCGCATTGGAGCAGGAGGGTGAACGTTCATCGCTTGCTGCACTTTCTAAATTCACACACGCCCTTCTCTTGGCTTGTGCTCGCCGCGGCCGTGGCCACGATCTGGCTGATCGCGATCCGAGCTCCTGGCACTCGCCGGCTCGTCGCGTACTGGCTGTTCGTGCCCGCCGCCGCTGGCTTCATCCTCGCGATGAAGCCTCTGCTCGATCACCATCTGGTCATCCTTGCCGTGAGCCTCGTCGTCCCCACTGGAGCGGCGCTCGGTCTCGCAGCCACCCGTCTCCGCACTGAGGCTCGGATTGCCCTGGCGGTACTGACTGTGACCTTCGTTGCCGCCGGCATCTTCCAGCAGCACCGCCAACTCGCTCGGAGCACGGCACCGGAGCCGGAGTGGGTACACCGAGGTGCGAACTGGCTTCGCGCGCAAACCAAGTCAACGGACGTCGTCGCGACGGACATCCCGATCGTCGCGTACTACGCGCACAGGCGCCTCGTCCCAGACTTCGTCGACAGCTCGTTCACCCGACTCGGCGTCGGTGAGCTGACCCCGGCGGAAGTGTCGGCCGAGCTCGACAGGTATCACGTCCAGGTCGCCGCGATCGGCAGGACGTTCTGGGCCGACACGGCGATCCGAAAAGTGTTCGATACGCGGTTCCGCCATCGAAAGGCGGGCCCGAACATCGTCTTCTACTCCGGCAGCCGAACGCCTTGACCGCGCTGTTCGACGGACGGCGCCTGTGCGGGGCACTACGCTTCGCGCTGTGATCTCCGTCGTCCTGCCGGTCCACAACGAAGCCGAGACCCTTCCTGAGCTCCACAGGCGCCTCACCGGGGCGCTCGCCGGTCTCGGCTCGTACGAGCTCATCCTCGTCGACGACGGGTCTACCGACGAGTCCTGGTTCCACCTGCGCGAACTGAGGAAGAACGACGCCCACGTTCGCTTGCTCCGCCTATCTCGCAACTTCGGACATCAAGCGGCGTTAACGGCCGGACTGGACACGGCGCGAGGGGACGCCGTGATCGTCATGGACGCTGACCTGCAAGACCCGCCGGAGGTCATTCCGTCGCTCGTAGCGAAGTGGCAAGAGGGCTTCGACGTCGTGTACGGGGTCCGAACGATCCGGGAAGGCGAGACGCGCTTCAAGCTGTGGACCGCTGCAGCGTTCTACCGGGCGCTGCGCTGGATGACGCACGTGGACATTCCTGCTGATGCGGGTGACTTCCGACTCCTCTCGCGAAAGGCGGTCGACGCGCTCGCGCTCATGCCCGAGCGGGCCCGCTTCCTGCGGGGAATGACGAGCTGGGTCGGGTTCCGTCAAACCGCCGTCCCGTACGAGCGCGAAGCTCGGTACGCGGGGAAGACGAACTACTCGAGACGTCGAATGATCGCGTTCGCGCTCGATGCGATCACATCGTTCTCGACAGCGCCGATTCGCATCGTCACGTCGTTGGGCTTCGTCCTCGTGATCTTCTGCGCGGGCGTTCTTGCGTGGACAGTCTACGTGAAGCTCTTCACGGACACGGCCGTAGCCGGGTGGACGTCACTGCTTGCTGTCGTGCTCTTGCTCGGCGGCATGCAGTTCGTCGCGCTCGGCATCATCGGCCAATACGTCGCGCGCATCTTCGAAGAGGCGAAGCAGCGTCCGCTCTACCTCGTGAGCGAAAGCGTCGACGGGGGAGACACCCTCGACGCAACGCAGGCGCCGGCCTCGGCGGCGGCGCTCGACCGGCAGTAGCGCCGGCGGCTGGAAACCGGCCGGGCGACAGTTCACAATCGTGCTTCATTGACCGTGGCGTCCTACACCGCACCCATCGCAGCCGCTTCGAGAGCGAAGGCCCGCTCGATCGCAGCCGTCACCACGGGAATCCTGCTGGTTGGTGCTGTGGTGCTCGCGGTGCTGGCGGCACGCCATGCCACCCCGAGTGAGGTCTCGCCGGTCGTGCCGCGCGGCGGCTGGGGCACCGCCTGGACACTCGGGTTGAGCCTCGGGTTCGTGCTCTACGGTGTCGGCGCCTGGCTTGCGCACGCCGGGCACTTGAAGCTGAAGGTCGCGCTCGTCGTGGCGATTGCCGTGCAGACGGCTCCGCTCGCCACTCCGCTTCTCCTCTCGAAAGACGCCTTCCTCTACTGGGGCGAGGCACGCGTCGTGACGGCACACCACGCCAACCCATACCGCGCAACCCCGGCCGACTATCCGATGGATCCAGCGTTTACGCACGTCTCGGAGTCGTGGCGCGCGCAACCGACGCCGTACGGGCCTGCCTGGGTAGCCGTCGGCGCGGTGCCCGCCCTCGTGGCGGGCAGGTCGGCCCGCCGAGCCGAGCTCGGCTACCGCGTCCTGGCTCTTGCTGCCGTGCTCGCCGCAATCGTGCTTGTGGCGCGACGCACACGCAGCGCGGGCGCTGTTGCGTTTCTCGGGTGGAGCCCGCTCCTTGCGCTCCACTTCGCCGGAGGCGGTCACAGCGACGCGGTGATGATGGTGCTCGTGCTCGCGGCCGTGGCGGCCGGCACGCGCGGGGTGGGCGGCGGGCTCTGGCCGCTGGCCTCGGCGTTCAAGCCGTTCCCGCCGATCCTCGTTCCGCTCGAGCTCGCGAAGCGGCGCCTCGACGTCGGCGCCCGCTGGTGGGTCGGCCTTGTCGCATCGACCGTCGCCGTCGCCGCGCTCGCGACAGGGTTCTTCGGCACCGCGTGGGTCCGCGCAGCGACGACGGGTGCGCACCAGGCGTCGCCTCTCGGCGGCGTCCACTGGCTTCAGCAGCTCGGGCTGACGCACCGGAACGCGGTGCTCGGCGCAGCCGCGGTGTTCCTCGTCGTCTACGCAGCTCTCCTGCGAGACGCGTGGCGGCACGGCCGCGCGCGCCTCTCACTCGCAGCCTCGGCGCTCTGCCTGACCTCGAGCCTGCTCCGCCCCTGGTACGCCCTCTGGCCGGTCGCCCTCGCGGCGCTCGAAGAAGATGTCGTCGCGGCGGTCGTCGCGTATGGCCTGACTGCGTACCTGCTCTTCGGAGACGCGGTGCAGCTGTGAGGCCGGAGCTCTCGATCGTCGCGCCGGTCTACAACGAGGAGGGGACACTCGACGAGCTCCACCGGCGGCTGACCGCGACGCTCGCGACGTTCGACTCGTACGAGATCGTCCTCGTCGACGACGGCTCAACCGACGGCTCCTGGAGCCGGCTCCTCGCGCTGGCGGCGCGCGACCCGCAGCTGCGGCTGCTGCGTCTCTCACGCAACTTCGGGCATCAGGCGGCCCTCTCCGCGGGGCTCGACGCCGCACGCGGCGACGCGGTCGTGCTCATGGACGCAGATCTCCAGGATCCGCCCGAAGTTATCCCGAGCCTCGTCGCGAAGTGGCGCGAGGGTTTCGACGTGGTCTACGCAGTCCGCGGCGACCGCGAAGGCGAGCCACGGCTCCGGCTCGCGGCGATCTCGCTCTTCTATCTCGTGCTCCGCCGCATCTCGCCCACCGACATCCCACGGAACGCGGGCGACTTCCGGCTGCTCTCACGCCGTGCGGCCGACGCGATCTCGGCGATGCCCGAGCGCGCGCGCTTCCTCCGCGGCATGACGAGCTGGATCGGCTTCCGCCAGACCGGCGTCCCGTACACGCGAGAGGCGCGTTTCGCCGGAGCGTCGAAGTATCCGCCCGCGAAGCTGGTCCGCCTCGCCTTCGACGGCATCACCTCGTTCTCCGCCGCGCCGATCAAGCTCGTGACCACCCTCGGCTTCGCGCTTGTCCTCTTCTGCATCGGCGTGCTCGGCTGGACTCTCTACGTGCGCCTCTTCACCTCGCATCATCCTCAGGGATGGACGTCCGTGATCGCGGTCGTGCTGCTGCTCGGCGGCGTCCAGCTCCTGAGTCTTGGCGTGATCGGGCAGTACGTGGCGCGGATCTTCGACGAGGCGAAGCAGCGGCCTGTCTACCTCGTCGACGAGATCGTCGAGACGGTGCGCGAGACCGAGATCGTCTGAGGAGGGCTACGCCTCGCGGACGCTCTGCTCCTCGAGCAGTGCGAGCCGCTGCGCAAGGAGCACGTTCTGGTCCGAGAGCCGCGAGATCACCGTCGAATAGTGCAACAGCACGGCGAGGATGAAGAGCAGGCCGACGGCGAACAGCACCGCCGGCGGATAGCTGCGCACGCCGAACCAGCCGGCGATCGTGTTCAGGCCCTCGCGCCACGCCGAGAGCACCGTCAGCGCGATTCCGGTGACGAGCCACAGCAAGGCGTAACGCTCACGAAGCCGCCGGCTGCGGATCAGCTCGAGCACGACGAGGACGAGCATGAACGACGCGATGGCGCCGGCGATGGAGACGGCGAGCGGTGTCATTCGGATCCCTCCTGTGGAACGACGTTGCGGCGAAAGAGGCCGACGAAGATCGCGAGCAGCACTTTCACCATGTAATAGATCGAGCGGAGCGCAGTGATCGAGGAACTGCCGGCCGCGCGTTCGCGCATCTCGACGGGGACCTCGGTGAGACGCAGCCGGTGCCGGAACACCATCACCGTCGCCTCGACCTCGGGATAGTCGTGCGGGTAGTCGCGCGCGAAGAGCGCGATGCCCTCGCGGTTCAACGCCTGGAACCCGGAGGTCGTGTCGGTGACGCGCTGGCCGACGATGCGCGAGACGACCCAGGCCAGTAGCCGGATTCCGATTCTCCGGGTGCGCGACGAGCGGTAGCCTCTCGCGCCGATCGCGGCGAAGCGAGAGCCGACGACGATGTCCGCTTCGCCGTTCAGCACCGGTGCGAGCACGCGGTCGAGTTGCGCCGGATCGTGCTGGCCGTCGCCGTCGACGCGCACCGCGATGTCGTAGTCGTTCTCGAACGCGAAGCGGAAGCCGGTCTGCACTGCGCCGCCGATGCCGAGATTGAACGGCAGCCGCAGGACGCGTACGCCCTTGGCTGCGGCCGCCTGCGCCGTGCCGTCGAGCGAGCCGTCGTCGACGACGACGACGTCGAGCCCTGGATCGAACGCGCGGAGCTCGTCGATGACGCGCCCGATGTTCTCCGCCTCGTTCAGCGCGGGCACGATCGCGACACGTCGGAGCTCTCGCAGGCGCGGATCGACGCTCATCGAGAGGACCGTAACCTCAGAGGAAGACGCGAGCACCCCGCCACCAGGCCGAGACGGCGCCGTTCACGACCGCGATGCCCGCAGGAAGCTGCGGCGTGAGAAAGGGCGCGAGCTCCCGGTCGCGGACGCGCCGGCCGCTCTGGACGGCCCGCCGGCGGCCGGCGAGCCACGACGCGTTCCCGGCGAGCCACGCCCAGCCGCGAGCCTTTTCGCGGAGCCAGCCCTGCCTGAGCGCCAACACGGAGGTCGCGAGCTCCACGGCCAGGATGACCGGCGCGAGGAGGAGCAGGAGCCGGCCGGAGAACGCCGTGAGGACGAAGATCAGGCGGTTGCGCTCGAGGTAGTACTCCTTCCGCCGGTCCGCGCGCTCGAGGACGTAGTCGTGCAGAACGGTCGCCGCCGGGTCGACGACGATCCGCCGGCCGCCGAGGCGGGCACGCCAGCACAGCTCGAGATCCTCCTGGTAGAGGAAGAGCTCCTCCGTGAAGCCGCCGAGCTCCCGGAAGAGGTCGGCGCGGATTGCGAGTGCCGCCCCGCTCGCGTACGGAATGTCGCGAACGGCAGAGACCGTGCCGATCGGGTCGCCGTAGCCGCCCGGCCAGGCGAGGCCGCTCACGTGCACGATGTTGCCGCTCGAGTTCAGCTTGTCCGGCACGCCGAGCAGAGCGAGCCGGGCCTGGACGACGCCAATCGACACATCCTCGAGCCGTCGCGCAAGCGCCTCGACGGCGCCGGGTTGCGCGACCGTGTCGGGGTTGAGGAACACGAGCACTTCGCCGGCGGCCGCTGCCGCACCGCGATTGCACCCCGCACCGAAGCCCCGATTGTCGGAGTCGATCACACGCGCGCGCGTCGCCGCGGCCTCGATCTCGGGGCCCCGCACGCCGTTGTTCACGACGATCGTGTCCGCGCCGGCGAGCGAATCGAGGCAGCGGGTGAGTGCGTCGCCGCTCTGATACGCGACGACGATGACGGTCGAGGACAGCACGCGCGAAGTGTGAGGCCAACGCGTGAAGAAAGCGTTAGATCAGTACGCCCCGCGTCGATGGAGCACTGCGGGCAGCGTCTTCGCGAGGATCGAGATGTCGAGCCAGATCGACCAGTTCTCGAGGTAGTAGAAGTCGAGCCGCACGAGATCGTCGAATGTCAGCTCGATGCGGCCGGAGACCTGCCAGAGCCCGGTCATCCCCGGGAGCACGAGGTAGCGCTTGCGATGCCAGTCCTCGAGCTGCACGAAGTCGCGCAGCGGGAGCGGTCGCGGGCCGACGAGCGACATCTCGCCGCGTGCGACGTTCAGGACCTGCGGCAGCTCGTCGATCGAATATCGCCGCATGAAGCGACCGACGCGCGTCACGCGCGGATCGTCCTTGATCTTGAAGAGCGGCCCCGACGCTTCGTTCGACGACTCGAGCCCCGCCTGACGCTCGCTCGCGTCGATGTACATCGAGCGGAACTTGAACATCCCGAACTCGCGCTCGCCGAGACCGACGCGACGGTCGCGGTAGAACACCGGTCCAGGCGAGTCGAGCTTCACCGCGAGCGCGGCGAGGATCCAGAACGGCGCGGCTGCGGCGACGATCAGGACGCTCATCATGAGGTCGAACGTCCGCTTGATCGACCAGTCGAGCCCGGCGAACACCGGCGGCCGCAGCTCGAAGAGCGGCACGCCTTGTCCCGGCACGTACTCCATGCGCTGGGTGAGCAGCGCAGTCGTCGTCGGTGCGATGCGCACCTTCACGCCAAAGCGGTGCGCCTGCTCGACGAGATCGAGGAACGCCTCGTCGCCGAGATCGACGCCGCTCACGATGAGCTCGTCGGGATGCAGGCGATCGAGGATGCTCGGGAGGTCGCTGACCGATCCGAGCGACGGCAGGTCGATCGGGCCGTCGTCGGAGACGATCGCGCCGAGAAACTCGTAGTCGATGCCGCCGCGCCCGAGCCCGAGCGCACGGCGCAACTCGAGAAGCCTGTCGCTCGAGCCGAGCAACACCGCGCGGCGGCGCACGCCTGCGAGCCGCCAGACGTCGCGGGTCACGAGCTCGTAGGCTGCGCGCAGGCCACCGACGACCACAACGGAGAGCGCGAACGCGGTCACGTAGAGACCGAACGTCGTGTGCTGATACCCGGTGCCGACGGCGAACGCGAGCGTGATCACCGTGACGAGCAGGAGCGACGAGATGATGCGACCGGCGCCGGCGCGGCTCTCGCGGGGCGCATAGAGGCCGCCGCGCCAGAAGACGAGCACCGTCACGAGCACGAGAAACGGCAGCCACTCCGCCTCCGCCTTCCATGGCAGCCCCCACAGCACGGGCCGCTCGCCGTAGTACAGCTCACGGAGGACGAGCGCGAGGTAGAGCGCGCCGGCGATCCCGCCGACGTCGATCGCGACGAGTGAGGCAATGCTCGCAAGCCGGCGCACGAGCGAGCGCACGACGATCGGCGCCGGAAGCGCCCGCGTGCTGCGGATGTCTTCCAGTGGGCCGAGCGCATTCGGCGGTTCCACGTCGCCCTGCGGTTCGGCGGCAACTAAGGGCTTGGTCGCCACGAGAAGCGGGATTGTACTCGGCTAGGCTTGGCACCCCGTGCGCACGCGCAGCGCCGTCCTCCTCCTCGGCCTCGCCACCGCGCTGCCGCGGCTCGCCGCCCTGCTCCACGAGCGAGGGGCCATTCTCGCGTCGTTCACCGACAAGGGCGACGATTTCGCGCGTACATACCTCGCAACCGGCACGTACGGGTTCATTCCGGGGCACCCTTCCGCGTATACGCAGCCCCTGTACGGCTGGTTCCTGATCCCGCTCTACTGGATCTTCGGCCGCCACTGGGAGGTGGTCGGGCTCGCCCACATCGGCGTTGCCGTTGCGACGACGCTCATCGTCTGGCAGATCGGCAAGCGCTGGCTCACGCCGACGATCGGCGTGATCGCGGGGCTGATCGTCGCCGTGCACCCCTACCTCGTCTGGCACGACGTGCACATGAACCGCGAGATCCTCGACCACTTTCTCGCCGCAGCAGCCGTCTACCTCACGCTGCACGCGGCGGAGCGGTTCAACTGGCGCCGCGCGCTGCCGCTCGGCGCCGTGATCGGCCTCGGGATCCTCGGCAACGTCCGTCTCGAGGCGCTGCCGGTCCTGCTCGGCGCCTACCTCCTGTGGCGCACGGGCATCTCGCGCCGCACCGTGCTCGCGACAGGCGCGGTGTTCGCCGCCGCTGCCGTCGCCGTCATGCCGTGGGTCGTGCGGAACAAGGTAAGCGTCGGCTGCTGGGCCGTAACGACGGATGCGCGGGCTCTCTGGAAGGCGAACAACGTCAACACGTACGAGACGTTGAAGCACGGCGGCTGGATCGACCACGTGCCGCAACCGAAGTCGTTTCCGCCGACGCCCCAGGACGTCTTCGAGCATTGGCAGAAGACCGGTGTCGTCGAGCCCTACGACGAGTGCGCGCAGATGACGGAGTTCCAGCACAAGGTGATCTCGTTCTGGATCCACCATCCCGGCGAGAAGGCGCGGCTCGTTCCCCTCGACGCGCAGTGGCTGTGGCAGCCGAACGTCGTCGAGACGCGGGGCCGGCCCGGCGCCGGCAGTTGGCTCGACACGGTCAGGACGACCGCGGAGCCCGCCTACATGCTCCCGCTCTACGTGCTCGCGCTCGTCGGCCTCTTCCTCGTGCCGAGGTGGTTCGCAGCGCTCACGGTTCTGCTCCTCGGGTACCAAACGCTCGTCGCGATGCTCTTCGTCGGCGAGACGCGGTACCGCGTGCCATGGGACTTCCTGCTCGCGCTCCTCGCGAGCGCGGCGCTTGTCGACCTCAGCCGGCGAGTACGAGCGCGTCGGCAGCAGGGCGCCGGCGAGCGAGCACCTTGAGGGATACCGCGAGCGCAAGCCGGCGCTTCGGATCGAGGAGGTCGTAGTCGTGGAAGTACGCGTGCACGTAGGCGGGTAGCGGCACTACGACCGCGCGCGCCAGTTGCCCGAGTGAGTGCGTTGTCGGCAGCACGCCGGCGCTAGGCGCTGCGTTGCGCGCCGTGCAGTCGACGAGACCGAGCTCGTGCACGGTCGCCTGCACGGCGTCGTCCATGTACCAGCCGCCGCCGCAGAAGAAGCGCGGCTCGAGCCCTGCGGCGCGCATCCACTCGGCCTCGCGCCGGACACGTGCAGCGGGATCGCCCCCAGTCGGCCGCGCATGGGTCGGGCTCGTCCAGTGCGTGTGCAGACCGAACGGGGCGCGCGCAGCAGCGCTCCGCGCACGGGCGAGCCAACGCTCCTCGTCCTCGCCGAAGGCGGCGTCGGGCGGCCGCATCAGCGCGATCACGTCGAAGCCGCCAGGGCGGCTCCGCTGGAGCTCGTCGAAGCGCCGCCACGTCTCGTCCGCGAGCGGCTGCTCGAGATGGCAGGAGACGATGGCGGCTGGACCGGTAGGCACACTTGGCGGCATGTGCGGGATCTGCGGACTCTATTCGCCGTCGAGCGAGCCGCAGCCGGCGCTCGTCGACGAGATGCGCGCACGCATCCGCCACCGCGGCCCGGACCAGGGCTCGACGGACTCCCTGGGGCCATGCGTCCTCGGCCACCAACGGCTCCAGGTGCTCGACCCGGAGCTCGGCTACCAGCCCGTCGCGAACGAGCGCGGCGACGTCACGGCCGTTTTCAACGGCGAGCTCTACAACTTCGCCGAGCTGCGCGCGAGCCTCTCGGGCCACGAGGTGCGCGGCCGCGGCGACACGCCGGTCATCCCGCATCTCTACGAAGAGCACGGCGTCCGTTTCGTCGAGCACCTCGACGGCATGTTCGCGATCGCGCTCTGGGACGCGCAGCGCCGACGACTCGTGCTTGCGCGCGACCGCCTCGGCAAGAAGCCGCTCGTCTGGACGAGGCTGGCCGACGGCACGCTCGCGTTCGCATCGGAGCTCAAGGCGTTCCATGGTCTACCGGGATTCCGCGCAGAGCCCGACCTCGCAGCGCTCGACGCCTATCTCGCACTCGGCTATGTGCCGGGCACCCGGACGGGCCTGCTCGGCGTCCATCGGCTCGAGCCCGGGTCGCTGCTCGTCGTCGACGAGGACGGCCGCGAGCACGCCGAGCGGTACTGGCAGCCGGAGGCACGGCACGAGATCGCGAGCGACGAAGAATGGCTCGAGCGCGTGCGCACCGAGGTGACAGCGGCTGTCCGGAAGCGGCTGGCGTCCGACGTGCCGCTCGGCGCCCTGCTGTCGGGCGGCATCGACTCGGCGATCGTCGTGGCGCTGATGGCCGAAGCGTCCGCTGAGCCAGTGAGGACGTTCACGGTCGGCTTCACCGACGCGGCGTACGACGAGCGCGCATACGCACGGTCGGTCGCCGAGCGCTATGGCACGCGCCACGACGAGCTCGTGCTCGACCCGGACGCCGCCGCGACGCTGCCGCGCCTCGCCGCAGCGTTCGACGAGCCGCTCGGCGACGAGGCGGCGTTGCCGCTCTTCCTCATCTGCGAAGCCTCCCGCCGCGACGTGACGGTTGCGCTGGTCGGCGACGGCGGCGACGAGGCGTTCGCGGGCTACGAGCGATACGCCGCGATGAGCCTCGCCGACCACGTCCCCGCAACGGCGGCGCGCGCGGGGTCACGGCTGCTCCGCGCGATCCCGTCCGGGCGCCGCGAGCGGCGCTCGAGCGTGTACCGCGCCGCGCGCTTCCTCGATGCGGCGGCCGTCCCCCGCGCCGAGCGCTACGGCCGCCTGATGGAGGTGCTCTCGCTCGAGCAGCGCGCCGCACTGTGGACCGAGGACGCGCGGTCGGCGATCGGTGCACTCGCGTCGCCCGGGTTCCTGCTCGGTGCACCCGCGTCCGCAGGCATCGGCGGGCTGCAAGAGCTCGATCTGCGCACGTATCTCCCCGGCGACCTGCTGCCGAAGTCCGACATCGCCTCGATGGCGCACTCGCTCGAGCTGCGGTCGCCGCTCCTCGACCATCGCGTGGTCGAGCTCGGGCTCGCACTGCCCGATCGCCTCAAGCAACACGGGCGCGAGGGCAAGGTCGCACTGCGCCGCGCGTTCGCGGAGCAGCTGCCGGTGCTCGTGGCCGCGCGCGGCAAGTCGGGGTTCGCCCTGCCGCTCGCCGCGTGGTTCCGTGGCGAGTTGAAGCCGCTCGCCCGTGACGTGCTCCTCGACGACCGGGCACGGGGGCGCGGCTGGCTCCGCCCCGACGCGGTCGAACGGCTGCTCGACGAGCACGCAGCGGAGCATGCGGATCACGGGCATCGGCTGTGGACGCTCGTGATGCTCGAGCTGTGGCAGCGCGCGCACGTCGACGCGCCGGTGACCACGGCCGTCGCGTGAGCCGTCGCGTCGCCTACGCCGCGCTCGCGCTCGTCTGCGCCGTGCCGCGGCTCGTGGTCCTCCTGCACGAACGCGATGCGATCACGGCGAGCTTTACGGAGAAGAGCGACACGATCGCGCGCATGTTCGTCGAGCACGGGACCTTCGGGTTTGTCCCGGGTGCGCCCTCCGCCTACACGCAGCCGCTCTACGCCTGGTTCCTCATCCCGATCTACTGGATCTTCGGAGCGAACTGGTGGTCGATCGGGACCGCCCAGATCCTCGTCGCAATCGCGACCGCGTGGCTCGTCTTCGAGATCGGGTCGCGCGTGCTCTGCCGCCGCGCAGGTCTCATCGCGGCCGTGATAGCGACGCTGAACCCCTATCTCGTCTGGCACGACGTCCATGTCAACCGCGAGATCGTCGATCAACTCGTCGCGGCGGCGCTCGTGCTGCTGACGCTGCTCGTCGTCGAGCGCCCACCCCGATGGCGTGCATTTCTGCTCGGCGTCGTCTCCGGCATCTCAATGCTCGGCAACACGCGCCTCGTGTTCATACCGATCCTGTGTGCGGTCTACGTCGCCTGGCGCCTACCCCGCGCTCGCGCAACAGCGCTCGTCGCGGCGCTCGTGCTCTCGGGCGCGGCAGTTGCCGTCGCCCCGTGGCTCGTTCGCAACCAGGTGAGCGTCGGCTGCTTCACGCTCACGACGGACGGTCGCGCGATGTGGAAGGCGAACAATCCCCGCACCTACCACCTGCTGAGCTCCGGCCAG